>OCPW01000830.1_pt1 | contig 20112 bp, 10 predicted proteins | sample 1538761 | NCBI WGS metagenome assembly OCPW01 (sample SAMN04571724, study PRJEB22368) | human gut metagenome | biome: human gut; material: stool | host: Homo sapiens | place: Luxembourg | collected 2012-09-20
TAGTTGTGGGCTTTCGCGGTCAGCTCCTCCTGCGTGTAAATAGATGCCTGGAATGAGAAGGTTTTCTCGCCCACTGCCGTCAATACCGCACGATCACTGGCAAGACTTGCATAATCGCAGTCGTAGTGGCTGCCGTTCTCCTGTGGGCGGATATAGTCCTCCTGCTGTTCTGCCGGTGTGCTGTGGAAAACGCCGTGATAGCTTGCCTGGTGCTTATCCACGTAGCTCTCCACCGGGCCGAGGCCGCAGTAGGTCAGTTCTGCAAACGATTCCGGCAGGAACAGGCGCAGGCCAAAACGCGGCAGAACCGGGAATACCGGGTCTTTCTTTGCTTCTACATGGACATCGGTCGTTCCGTCGCTGTAAATTGTCCATTTGATCACACCTGCAAGGATCCGCTGCAGAGCCGGCGACGAAATCGAATAGCTTGTCTCGATCTCCACGCAGCCGTTTTCTTCTTTTGCCGTTGTCTCATACGCCCGCGTCACGGTGCGGTCATACTGCGCACGCATCCAGGTATTCTTGATATTGCGGTCATTGTCTGTCGGCGCACGCCAGATGTTCAGCTCCATCGGGCGGTCGAGCAGATTCTGGTTGGCATAGCACATTTCCTCGAACAGGCCGGTGAACTTATTATAGGTATAGCTGAACTGTTCCGTCGATACCGTCAGATAATGATCGTCCTCTTTCCATCCAAACGAAGCCGTTCCCTCCGGGCGCTTCATCATCTCTTTTGCCTTCTGGTTCTGATTATCTTTCGTTTTCACCGGAACTTCTTCAAATCCCAGTTCGAACTGCTCCGGCAGCACCTCAGTGGCCTGTTTCTGATACCAGGTAACCTTCAGCGCACATTTTCCCTGCTCCGGCACGGAAATGGCAAGCGGAATCGTCTTCTCACAGCCTGCCGCAAGCTCCAGCAGTGCTTCATCTGTAATCTTGCCGCTCTCCGTCACTTCGCCGTCCACAAGCACCTCATAGCCGAGCACAGCGTAATCTTTCAGATTCACAAAATTCATATAGTTTTTGATGGTCAGTGTACCCTTTTCGGCATCATATCCCGTCACGCGCACCGGACGATACACGTTTTTAAATTCCATCAGCCCCGTATGCGGTGTGCGGTCCGGATAAACAAGTCCGTCCATGCAGAAGTTGCCGTCGTGCGGATACTCGTTGTGGTCGCCGCCGTACGCGTACATCTTCTTTCCCTCGATCGTTTTTCCCATATCAATCGCGTGGTCGCACCACTCCCAAATAAAGCCGCCGCACATCTTCTCCTCGCTGTGGATCAGTTCAAAGTAATCTTCAAGATCTCCCGGGCCGTTGCCCATCGCATGGCAGTATTCGCACATGATATACGGCTTATCCCCGTACTCCACCAGCTCTTTTTTGATCTCCTCGAGTGATGGATACATGCGGCTGTAGAGGTCGAGGTTGCTGTAATCGTATTTCTTCGGATCCTCCACATACCGTGCCGACTCATAGTGCGTCAGACGCGTCGGATCAAATTCCTTCGTCCACTTTAAGGCCGCCTCGAAGGTACAGCCGTATGCGCACTCATTTCCCATCGACCAGATGACAACGCTCGGGCGGTTTTTATCGCGCTCTACGCAACGCTGTGTGCGGTCTACGGTTGCCTCGGTAAATACCGGATTGTTCGCAATTAGTTTATTCCAGTTCTTCGCATACTCTTCCCAGCTCGTGTAATTCGCATAAATTTCCTCTGTGCCGTGACTCTCATTGTCCGCCTCATCGATGACATAAAAACCGAGACGGTCATAAAGCTGATAACAGTACGGCGCATTCGGGTAATGGCTGGTCCGGATCGCATTGATGTTGTGCTCTTTCATTACCTTCAGATCTTTTTTGATCTGTGCAAGGCTGATTGCAAATCCCGTCACCGGATCGCTGTCGTGGCGGTTTGTTCCGTGGAATTTGATCTTCACGCCGTTCAGGTACAGCACACCGTCCTTCGCGTGGATCTCACGGATGCCGACATGATCAGTGATCACCTCACCCGCCGTCTCCAGCACCAGCGTATACAGATACGGCTCCTCGGCATTCCACAGATGTGCATCTTTTACATGCATCTGAACCGTATCGCCGCCAAACGCTGCCTCTGCCACAAGATGATTTTCTGTATCAAACAGCTTTGCCGTTCCTTCCTGCGGTTCCCCGTCATTCCAGGTAATCGCAATCGAAACTTCTCCATTCTGGTACGATGCGTCCGGCGCTGCCTTTACAAAGTAATCGCGGATGCCTTTTTCTGGTCTTGCAAGCAGATAGACATCGCGGAAAATGCCGCTCATGCGAAATTTGTCCTGATCCTCGAGATAGCTTCCATCGCACCATTTCAGCACCAGTACGGCGATGGTGTTGGTGCCATCTTTTAAGAAGTCTGTTACATCAAATTCACTCGTAGAATGAGACACCTGGCTGTAGCCGACGAAGCTGCCGTTCATCCACACGTAGAAACAGGAATCCACGCCCTCAAAATTCAGGAATGCCCTCGGTGCTTCCTCCTGTTTTTTCCACTCGAACGTTCTCACGTACGCACCGCACGGGTTCTCATACGGCACATACGGCGGATCCACCGGGAACGGGTAGCGGACGTTCGTATACTGATGGTGGTCATGGCCATAATTCTGCCAGACGGACGGCACCGGAATCGTCTCGAATGCAGAAGTGTCGTATCCTTCTGCGAAAAACTCCTCTTTTACATCGTAAACACTGGTAAAATAGCGGAATTTCCAGTCGCCGGAAAGCAGGAAAAAGCGGTCCGACGCCTCCCGGTTCTCCACCAGATCCTCCATGCGGCGGGATGCCGGAATGTAGTAGGCACGGTTCGGCATGGTATTCACATGCAGGTGATCGAAATCTTCGAAATATTTTGGAACAATCATCTCTTTTTAAGTCCTCCTTATTCTGTCTTTTGTTTCCAATATCGGCACCGAAACACACGCGGTCCCGGTGCCGATCAGGTTTTCTGTTATTCTTTTACTTTTTCCATGCAGGAAGAACGCCTTCGTAATTCATGCCATAACCGTAGTCATAGTTATGTCCTTCGCTGTCAATATAGGTTTCCATATCCAACGCACGGTCCTCGCTCTGCTCCTCAACCGCATCCATATCCTTCGGCATCTGGATCGGCAGACGGCCGGTCGGGTTGTAACCGCCGAAGACAACGTCAAGCACAGCGGCTCTCGAAACACCGAACTCTGCGACGATCGCATCGGCTTCGGCTTCAAATTCATGCATCACCATCGGGTTGTTGACGGTTGCGCAGACGATCACCGGCTTGTCGCCCATCGCGCGGCGGCATTCGAGAATATTGTCGAGATCAGCCTCGTTGTAGGCAGTGTTTGTCTTTCCAAGATAGCTGCGGTTCGTGAAATTCTCGCGGAAATCGCCGCCGGCAATGCTGACCTCACGCGCTTTTTTCGCCGTATACGGGCGGTACTGCAGTGTAATCGGCAGATAGCCGTTGCCGCCGTTCGCAAGATCTTCGGTGGAATACGGGTTGCATGCCGGGCTTTCGATAAATACCAGCGCCACATCGGCCTCCTCCGGTGATGCCACGCGTGTACCGTACTTGGACGGCAGTCCATCCGGCAGCGGATCTTCGGTTTTTGCCGGCAGATCGATGCGGAAGAACGCTTTGGACGGTCCGATCTTTCTCTCCGGAATATAAACCTTCAAACCTTTCTTCAGCGGCAGCACACCCTTCTGTCCTTCCGGTGCGCGTTTCGCACTGTTTTTCAGCAGGACGATGGATTTCTTCTGTGCCTCATAGCCATGGCGGCAGAACTCTTCGCATCCTACAATCTTTGCGGATTCTTCCGGATCAAGATACGGGTCCTCAAACAAGCCGCAGTGGAAAATGTTGATCAGAAGACGTTTGGCGGACAGCTCCATGCGCTCACGCATCGCTTTCTCGCCGTATTTCTCACAGCCGATCTTATACGCCTCGACAATCGGACCGGACTCGCTGTTTCCGCCGAACTGGTCAACGCCGTTTGTGATCGCCAGCAGACACCGTTCTGCCTCGGTCATATCCTGCACGCCGTAGCAGCGGCTTCCAAATCCCTCAATCGTCTTCTCCGGATCCTGGGTGATGCCCCAGTCGGTGCAGACAATGCCTTTGAATTCATATTTTCCGCGCAGCAGATCCTTGATCAGGTACTCGCTGTAGGAGTTTCCGACGTTCTTGTCGTTTTTCTTGTCCACGCCGTAGGATACGGTGTAGTACGGCATAACCGCGGATGCGCAGTCGGTCGGTCCGTCCAGGTGAAAGGCTGCCTCGGTAAACGGTTTTAAATGCTCCTCAAAATTTCCGGTCGGATAAACGGCAAACTGTCCGAATGCATAGTGTGCATCGCGTCCGGCCTCTCCGGTGCCGCCGCCCGGCCAGTGTTTGACCATCGTGTTGACGCTGTCTTTTCCCCAGCCGTCTGCTTCCCCTTCCGTTGTCTGCATACCGTCACAGTACGCTTTGGTAAGCTTTTTGGACATCTCCACTTCTTCGCCTAACGTATCGACAAAGCGCATCCATCTCGGCTCGGTGCAGAGGTCGATCTGCGGTCCGAGTGCCGTTGTGATGCCGAGTGCCCGGTATTCACGGGAGGCATCCTTTGCAAACTGTCCGGCTACTTCCGGGTCAAAGCATGCGGCAAAGCCGACGCCCTCCGGCCATTTGCTGATCTCGCTTCCGCCGCTCTTGAACTCTGCGCCGGAATCCTTTGCTCCGTTCCGCGGATCAGAGGAGAGGTTGATCGGAATACCATACGGCAGTGTCTCCGCCCGTTTCTGCAGCTCATTGCTCCATTTTGCGGAAATCTCCGGGCTTTCCACGTTCGTCAGCAGGATATGGCGGATATGCTCGTCCTCCAGAAATTCTTTCTGCTGATCAGAAATCGCATACGGTTCTTTGCCGGATTCCAGATACGTTTTTCCGTCAAACGTTCCCTGGAACGGACCGCCCGGCATCGGCGGTACGGCCTGGTGCGGTGAGTACAGCATAAGGCCAGCGATCTCCTCGATGGAAAGACGGCCCGCAAGGTCTGCGGCTCTCTCCTCATCGGAAAGGCGCCAGTTCTCATACGGCAGCAGTTCGCCGGTTTTTGCCAGGTCTTTAAAGTAATACCCGTCTTTTTCCAGTACCTTAACTCCGGACTCCTCTGCCCAGGCGATCGTTTTTCCGCCCTCTTGGCGGATCCGGTGGATTCCGTTTTTCGTTGTTTTCTCCATAAGTTTCACCCTTCTTTTCCCAATTTATTTTAATGTAAATACCGCACTGTTTTCCGTCGTGCTGCTGTTGCCGATCATCACCGTAAAGGTACCCGGCTCGCTGCCGAAGGTTCCGTCGAGCCGGTAGTAGCGCAGATCCTCTTCGGTAATATAGAACGTAACCTCCTGCTCCTCACCCGGGGCAAGCTCTACTTTCCGGAAACCTTTCAGCTCTTTCACCGGACGAACCACATCGGAATAATCATCGCGGATGTACAGCTGAACAACCTCGCAGCCTGCAGCATCACCGGTATTCTTCACGGTTACTTTTGCTGCAATTCTGCCATTCTTATCCATCTCGTTCTGGTCAAGCACGACATCCGAAACGGCAAATGTCGTGTAGGAAAGACCATAGCCGAACGGATACAGCGGTGCATTCGGAATGTCAAGATATTTGGAGCGGAACCGCTCTTTCATGCCCGGCAGATTCGGTCTTCCGGTGGAATACTCGTTGTAGCTGACCGGTGCCTGGCCCACGCAGTACGGGAAGCTCATCGGCAGCTTGCCGGACGGATTTTTCTTTCCGGTCAGGACATCCACAACAGCGCTTCCGCCCTCGGTTCCCGGGAACCATACCTCGAGAATGGCTTTTGCTTTAGCGCTGATTTCCCGCAGATCCAGCGGGCGGCCGTTGAACAGAACGACAACCACATTCGGGTTGACGGCCAGCACTTTGCGGAACAGCTCCATCTGGATTTCCGGCACATCGATCATGGCACGGCTGGTCGCCTCGCCGCTCTGCAGATAATGCTCACCCATCGGCATTACCACGAGATCGGCCTCTTTTGCTGCCTGTAGTGCGCTCTGCTCCATGGCAGCAAGCTCTTCCTCACTGTATTTTTTCGGTGTCGTCTCGGTAAATCCGATCAGCTCCACATCGTTTCCGATAACCGGGCATCCTTCTGCATACGTGGTGCGTGATGCGTCGAAGACTTTCTCGGCTGCTTCCTGAATCGTCACGCAGTCCTTGCTGTCGCCGGTGAAGGACCAGCTGCTCTTGATTTCATGATTGTTGGTATACGGGCCGACAAATGCGATCTTTTTCGCAGTGTCGAGCGGCAGTACGCCGTCGTTTTTCAGCAGGACGAAGGATTCCTCCGCTGCTTTTTTCGCCAGTGCACGGTGCTCCGGGCAGAGGTTGTATGCTTTCTCTTTCTCGGCATCCGCATCTTTATATGGATTTTCAAACAGTCCCAGTTTGTTTTTCAGCTCCAGAATCCGCAGGCAGCACTCGTCAATCAGATGCTCGTCCACTTCACCTTCTTCTACGAGACGGCAGAGGTTTGCGGCGTAAACGGATGTCATCATATCAATATCCACGCCTGCCTCCAGCGCTTTTTTCGCTGCATCGGCGGCATCTTTCGAGCTTCTGTGGGCAACGGTTTCCAGAATGGCTGCAAAGTCAGAAATCAGCACGCCGTCAAATCCCATCTCGCCGCGCAGGATATCGCGCATCAGCCATTTGTTGGTGCTCGCCGGAACGCCGTTGATCGTGTTGAATGATGTCATCACCATCGCTGCGCCCGCATCAATGCCTGCTTTGTATGCTGGAAGATAGAATTCACGGAAGGTATGCTCTGAGAGCTCTACGGTGTTGTAATCTCTTCCTGCGACTGCTCCGCCGTAGCCTGCAAAGTGTTTGATGCAGGAGGCAACTTTTCCCGGTGTTTTTAAATCATCGCCCTGGAAGCCTTTTACGATCGCCTCGGAAAAGCGGCTGTTCAGGTACGGATCTTCGCCTGTGGATTCCACAACGCGGCCCCATCTCGCATCGCGCACAAGGTCAACCATCGGAGAAAAGGTAACGTGAAGTCCGGCCGCGGATGCTTCTTTTGCGGCTGCAGACGCGCACTCGCCGGAGAGCTCCGGATCAAAAGTGGCTCCCTGCGCCAGCGGCGCCGGGAAAATGGTCTTCATGCCGTGAATGACATCCATCATGAACAGCATCGGGATGTGATGCGGCTGTTTTGCCATGTAGTCATCCTGCAGTTTTTTCATCGTATCGGCACCGGCTGCACCGAGAATGGAACCGGCCATCTCCAGGTCCTCTTTTCCGATTCCCATGTCATTTGCCGGGCCGGTCAGGACGCTGTTTTCATCCCCGAGGTAAAATGCTCCGCTTAACTGAAGCATCTGATCTACTTTCTCTTTCAGCGACATATCCGCCAGCAGTTTTTCCAGATCTGTCTGTTTCATTGAAAAACCTCCCTGTTGTTATTTTCAGAATTTTCCTGTTTCTTATATCATTTGTTTCTATTTTACGGCATAACTCTGCATAAAACAATCACTTTTTTTGACCTTTTCCTCAACGATTTTAACAAAAGAAGCGGGTTCCGCCGTTTTTTGATTTTCGGCAGAACTCGCTCCCTTTTTTATAATTTAATTCCTTTTAATGCCGCGGCAAACGCATTGTTCACCGGCTCTTCGGCCTCTTTTTTCTGTTTCTTCATATAAGCTGCCACATCGCGCTTCGTCACGCCGCCGCCCTCTTTTTTGCGGCGCTCTTGGAATTTTGTCATGCGCTCTTTGTGGCCGCAGGCGCAGACAAACGTCGCATCCTCGCCCTTTCCGATCATCTCCATGCGCTTATGGCAGACCGGGCATCTCGCATTCGTCGTGCGGGAAACCGTCTCGCGGTAGCCGCACTCTCTGTCCTGGCAGACGAGCAGTTTTGCGTTCTTTCCATTCACCGCAAGCAGCCGTTTTCCGCAGTTCGGGCACTTCTTGTTCGTCAGGTTGTCGTGGCGGAACGTTCCCTCTTCCGTCTTGATCTCATCGATCAGTTCCACCGTGTAGCTGCGGATCTCCTCCATAAACACATCGCGCCGCTTCTTTCCCTTTGCAATGTCGTTTAACTGCATCTCCCAGCTTGCCGTCAGCTCCGGCTTTTTCAAATCCGCCGGAACCAGCTTCAGAAGCTGGCGTGCTTTCGAGGTCAGATAGATCTCATTGCCTTTTTTCTCCAGCAGAAAGCTGCGGAACAGCTTCTCGATGATATCCGCACGGGTCGCAACCGTTCCAAGGCCGCCCGCCTCACCGATCGTTTTTACCAGGCTGCTGTCGCGGTTTTCCATGTAGCGGACCGGATTTTCCATCGCGGAGAGCAGCGTGCCTTCCGTGAAGCGTGCCGGAGGTTTTGTCTTTCCTTCGCGGAGACTGATCTTCGGCTGCCCGATCTTCATGCCTGCCTCCAGAAGCGGCAGATTCTGCTCCCGCACCTCTTCTTTCGCCTCATCCTCTTCGTCGTACCGGTTATCCTCGTACGCCTCCTGCCAGCCTTTCTCGACCATGCGCTTTCCGCGCGCAGTAAAGCATTCCTTTTCGATGGAAGCCTGGATCACCGTCTCTTCATATACACACGGCGGCAGCAGTACCGCAAGAAAACGACGCACAACAAGATCATAAATGCGGCGCTCCTCGTTCGAGAGTGCGGATAACTGCACGTACTGCTCCGTCGGGATAATGGCATGGTGATCGGAAACCTTCGCATCATTGACAAAGAAGAGCTTTCCGTTCAGCGGACTGCGCTTCGCCTGCTGGGCCAGTGCTTTGTACGGGCCGATGCTGACCGCATCCAGCCGCTCTTTTAACGTCGGCACAATATCTTTCGTCAGATACCGTGAATCTGTCCGCGGATACGTAAGGACTTTATGGGTCTCATAGAGGCTCTGCATCAGATTCAGCGTCTGTTTTGCCGAATAGCCGAACCGTGCGCTCGCATCGCGCTGCAGCTCCGTCAGATCGTAGAGCAATGGCGCTTCTTTCTGCTTTTTCTTCTTTTCTACGTTCTGTAAGACAAGCGGATACCGTTTTGCCTTCTCTGCGATCTGCTTTGCCTTTTCCGGATCGGAGATTCTTGTGCCGCCCGATTTTTCATCTTTCCAGGTGTAGACCACACCGCCCGCCGCGGCCGTCACCGTGTAATACGGTTTCGGGACAAATTCACGGATTTCCTGCTCGCGCTGTGCGATCATGGCAAGTGTCGGCGTCTGCACACGGCCGCAGGAAAGCTGTGCATTGTATTTACAGGTCAGCGCCCGCGTCGCATTGATGCCGACGAGCCAGTCCGCCTCGGCACGGGAAACGGCAGCGCGGTAGAGATTGTCGTACTCTTTCGCATCCTTCAGATTGGCAAAACCCTCACGGATCGCCTTATCCGTCACAGAGGAAATCCAGAGACGCTTACACGGCTTCTGGTTATGTGCTTTGTCGAGAATCCACCGCGCCACCAGCTCACCCTCGCGTCCGGCATCGGTTGCAATGACAATCTCATTCACGTCCTTCCGCGCAAGCTGTGTCGTCACCGCATGGTACTGTTTTCCCGTCTGCGGAATGACCTTGATCTGCAGTTTTTCCGGCATCATCGGCAGAACTGCCATATTCCATTCCTTATACTTTTTGTCATAGTCTTCCGGATCTTTTAACGTCACCAGATGGCCGAGCGCCCAGGTAACGATATACTTGTTTCCCTCCAGCGCTCCGTTTTCTTTTTTGCTGCACCCCAGTACGCGCGCAATGTCGCGTGCCACGGATGGTTTTTCTGCAATTACCAGAGTTTTCATAAAATGTCTGCTCCTTTTATAGCTCTTTATACTGTTTTACAATTTTCTCCCGGTCTTTTCCGAGAATGAAGTAATAATCAATCTGTCCGTCCGCTGCGGTGTGAAGATACGTTCCAAACGTCCGTACATTGCACAGCAGTGCCGTCCGGGACGCGGCGGCCGCAATGCCGTAGCCGCGGTTCGAAACAAGCAGCGGCATCCGCGCCTGCTTTCCGCCAAAAGAGACGTAGCGCGCCTTCGCGGTCAGATCCAGCCACTCGGTCGAAAGAATGCCTTTTGCTTTCAGCTTTTCGGAACCGCTCCAGTCGAAGAACGTCCATGTCATGCCGCCGTCGATCATGCGCGGCTCGTCACGCTTCTCGGAAAGGATTGGTTTGTTGTCCGGCGTCAGGAACTGCACCGCGCCGTCCTTTTTTTCTACCATGACGCGCAGCTTTTCCGTCTCGACCAGAACCGCCGTCTTCGATTCTTTCGCACTCCACGGAAACGCGGTATCTGCCTTCGGCTTCCAGTACGTGTCCTGCACTTTTGCGGTCACACCCTTTACGAAACTGATGCGGATCACCTCCGGCGTGATCGGGGTGATGCGTAAGATGCCGTACATGCTGGCAATCTCAACCGCCGATTTTCCTTTCTTCGCCCATTTCACCGCACACTTGATCTTCGAATGGCCCTTGATGCGCAGCAGCTCGTTTTCCGGGATTGCACCGAAAGCGTAAGGTGAGGTATTCAGGCGCTCCGTCTTCTCGGCTTCTCCTGGTACCATACCTGCTCCGCCCGGTCTTTTTGCACTCTGCACTCCGGCCGTGCCCGTTCCATATTGCATTCCTGCCTGTGTTCCTGCACTCCGTCTGCTTCCCGGCGCTTTGCCGCCTGCCTTTCCATGATAAGCCGCACCAGCAAAAATAGATGACACCCCTTCCGGTGCACGCTGCTGCATTGTCTTTGCGGCAATTTCTTCTCCCGTTTCTGCCGCAGCCCTCCGCGTTACCGTACTGCCTTTTGCCATCACCGCTGTTCCGGTCGTGCTTGTATTTCCAAGCGCCATTCCCGGCCTCTGCTCCGGCTTGATCACAATCCGTTTCGGTCCATGGCTGTTCCGCTCGTCCATCTCCTGAATGCCGATCGCGCGGTTCTCCTCACGCGCCTCCTTCTGCGTCAGCGAAACCTTCTCATACTCTTTCGCCTTCGTCAGCGTCTCCATGGCAAATTCCTGATTGTGACGGCCCTTCGGCGCTTCTTTGGCAAGGATTCCCGTCAGTTCTCCTGTATACAGCACCGCCAGCTCATGCAGTGCCCGCGTCGCCGCCACGTAAAGCAGCTTCACCTGCCCGTCATTTTCAGGATATTTTTCTTCCGTCGGATCAAGAAGCAGCACCGCATCGAACTCAAGACCTTTCGTATATGCCACCGGGAGCACCATCACGCCCTCGCCGAACTCTGCCGTCTCGAGATCCTCCTCCACAACCGGCACGTATTGTTTCAGCTTCCGCGCCGTATCCGCCGCTTCTGCCTCATCCCGGCATACAACGGCAATCGTCTCATATCCCTGCGCCTGCCATGTCTTGATTGTCTGAACACCCGCGGCGAGCAGCGCCTCTTCATCGTCAAATGCTTCTTTCCGCACCGCCGTTCCGTGCCGCAGCACCGGCTCCACCGGATAGATCGCAAAGTCCCCATGCCGCAGAATCTCGTTTGCAAAATCGGAGATCTCCACCGTATTCCGGTAACTCTTCCGCAGAACGCCGAACGCATCGTACGTGCCGGTCAGAATCAGCTTTTTCAGCTCCTCCCAGTCGTTCAGGCCGTAGGAAAAATGGATATTCTGCGACGTATCTCCCATAATGGTATACGTACAGTCACGCAGACAGTAATGAAGCACCTGGTACGCCATCATCCCGAAATCCTGCGCCTCGTCGATGACCACATGGCTCGCCTCGCGCACGGGATCGTTTTCCTTGATCCGCTTATAGAGGTATGCCAGCGCCGCCAGATCATAGACATCAAAGGAGTTTTCCGGCACTTCCACCGCTTTTCCTTTCTCCTCCTGCTGCTCCAGAAACTGCAAATAGAGATCAAAAATGGATCCCCGCCATTTTCCATCTCCAAAATATTTCTCGTATTTCCGCTTCAGCGCCTTTTTTTCGCGCGCCGGAAACGTCACTTCTTTTCCCGAAACCTCGTTCTCAAATTTTGCCAGCAGGATCTCGTTCAGCATGCGCATCTTTCCTTCCATGGAAAGTGTGGACTGCTCCCTGCAATAGTTATCAATATACTCGGCGTCCAGAAGCAATGTTCCCGTTTTTTCCAGCCGCACCGGCTCCCGCGGAATCTGCTCTGCCTCGTACGTACGGCAGAAATTTTCCAGATCGAAAAACCAGCCGCTTCCGCCCTTTATGCTGTTTTTCTCATCCGCGCGGTCGATGGTGTGTACCGTGTACTTTTCTTCGTCCCAGTCCTCGTACAGAAGCCGGATAAAAAGCTGCTCCATCGTCATCTGACGGATGCCGTACACATCGAGTTCCGGCAGAACGCTGGTAATGTAGTTCAGCAGAATGCGGTTGCTTCCAATGATATAGAAATCCTCCGGCCGGAAGTCCTCCTCGTAATTATAGAGGATGTACGAAATCCGGTGCATCGCCACCGTCGTCTTTCCGGAACCAGCCACGCCCTGTACGATCAGATTCGTCTTCGGGGATCTGCGGATAATGAGGTTCTGCTCCTGCTGGATCGTCGCAATGATCTCACCGAGCACCGCTTTTTTGTTCTTCGCCAGATACTTTGTCAGCAGCTCATCGTTCGCTACCACATCGGAATCAAAAAAGTCTTTCAGATGGTCATTTTCAATCTCATACGTCCGCTTTCTTTTCAGATCAATCGAAAAAGTACCCTCTGAACTCACCGTATAGCTGCACGGCCCGGTGCTGTTCTCATAATAGACGGAGGAAATCGGTGCCCGCCAGTCCAGCACAACCGGTTCCGCCTTCTCATCGGAAATGCCGACGCGCCCGATGTAATAGGACTCTAAAAACGAAAGCCGCGGATCCTGAAAATCAATCCGCCCGAAATACGGCTTCTTTCTCGCTTTTTCCAGCCGCGCCATGCCGTGCTGGTACGCATTCAGCTTCGCCGTCGCGTTGTTCCAGAGCGCCAGGCCTTCCGCCTCTTTTGCGTCGTACGTCTCCATCAGATCCGCCAGATCCTCATTCGCCGACCGGATATCCGCCTTCGCCTGTTCCAGATTCTGCTCGGCAATCCCGATCACCTTCGCAAGCTGTGCTTCCTCCTCTTCCCTCGTAAGTCCGGGAATCTCTGATTTTCTGATGCTTCTTTCCAGTTTCTCTTCTTCCACTTTGTGCCTCCTTTTTTACGAAAAACTTCTTCTACATCAGCCCGTTCTTTTGATTCTCTTATTTCCATCCCAATAGACTTTATTTTACCATGCACACGTCTCCCCGGCAAGATACTTCACCCGCTTTTTCGTGCATCAAAAAAGACACCATGCATCTTACACACAGTGCCTTTCCGACTTTTTTCTTACTGAAGGTAATCCTTAAATTTCTTTTTAAATGCTTCGATATCGTTCGTATTGGCTTCCACAACCGCATCCGGGTTTCCGGCGATCATCAGGACACTCATCAGGGATTTCGCATCAAAGACGCATCGTCCTATTTTTACGTCAACGTCGTAATCCAGGCGTTTCACCATATTTACAAATTCTTCTACACTCTCTACTTCATCAAACTTTAACGGTAACGAAATCATATTTTCTGCATCCTTTCTGCTTTTTGGTCTTCTTTTCATGATTTTGAATTCTTTCTTTTATTTCCTTCAAAATCGGTCAAAAACTTACACGATATCCCTTTTTTGCTGTTTTTTATGAAAGTAGTAATGAAATCGCCTTCATTTTCGACTGACACTAAAATAGCATACATCTGTCTCACTGCAAATATCCGTTTTAGACAAAATTCGACGTAGTTTTACAGCAATTTGCTCATATGTTCCGTCTGATTCGTTAAGTTGTTTCTTTTCCGGCACTTTTTTCGTCTGATCTGACGGGCCGGAAGGCTTTACTTGAGAATCACTCTCATGAAAAGTTATTCGCTGAAAATAATATTTCGGATCTTCCGGGACAGGGTGTACGTTCCGGCATCTTTTTTCTGGGTCATCATCAGAAATGTCATATTCTGCTCCGGCACGACTTCCATGTAGCATCCAAGCCAGCCGTCCCAGCCGAACTCACCCTTGCTTCCCAGCGTTACCGCACGCGTCGGATCTACCAGAACACGCATCAGATTTCCGTAGGAAAATCCTTCCAGACCGATCCAGTTATCAAAGCCTGCCTGCTGTACCGCGCTTAATGTGTGGCCTCCCAGAAATTTTACCGTCGCCGGACGGAGAATCTGTACACCGTTGTAGGTGCCGCCGTTCAGCAGCATCTGCGTAAATTTCGCATAATCGTCGATGGTAGATGCAAGGCCTGCTCCGCCTGCCTCATATGCCGGGCGGTACGCCATATCGTTCTGAATGCCAAGGTTATTGTCCAGATAACGGACGGACGGCTGTCCCTCCCTGCAGTCATACACCTTCGCCAGACGATCCTGCTTTTCTGCCGGAATCCAGAAATCGGTATCGTTCATGCCGAGCGGCTCGAAAATTTCTTTTTTCAGAAAATCCCCAAAGCGCATGCCGCTTGCCACCTACGACATCCGCCGACGTTCCATAACTCCAGGACTGGCCCGGCTGATACAGAAGCGGGACTTTTCCAAGACGGTTTGCAAATTCTACTGTACTGATCGTTCCGCCGTTTTCTTCCTTAAGTCCGTGGATCACCTCCTGAAAAAGTGCATCGGTCTGCCGTCCCGTCTCATCCGTTCCGCCGTACGTCAGCCCGGATGTCATATTCATAATATCCTCCAGAAGGATCTCCCGCTCCGCTTTTTCTATCTTCCCATCCGCTGTACATACAACCGGGTTCCGGAAGCCCGTCAGATACTTGCTGACCGGATCCGCCAGATCGACGATTCCGCGCTCTACCAGAATCATCATGGCCGTCGCGGTAATCGGCTTGCTCATGGAGTAGAGACGGAAAATATTATCGCGGGAAACCGGCTTTTTCGCTTCGATATCCGCATATCCGCTCTCCAGATAAACCTGCTCCTCTCCGTCTTTGATCACCATCAGAAGACAGCCCGGTGTCTCTCCTTTTGCAACGGACGCATCCATCACCTGCTGCAGTCTTTTCTTTATCACCTGTTCCATGGTATGCTCTAACCTCCATCTAAATTTCATTGTTTTTTCCTATTTTACCTCTCTTTTTGCCCCCTGTCATCTTTTATCTTGCTTTTCTTCTTCCATCCTCATTGTCTTTTTTTCTGAAATCTTACAACTTTTCTGAAATTAAGAAAAACCATCAAAAACCATCATTGCCCTATTCCGAAAAATATGCTATTCTATATGTATATATATTTATGAATCTTCAGCTATTTAGAAAAACGAGGTGAACATCTTGCTGAAAACGAACGAATCCGCAGAAAATTATTTGGAAACCATTTTAGTCTTAAGTCAGAAAAAACCCGTTGTACGCGGTGTTGATATTGCAGAAGAACTTGGCTTTAAAAAATCAAGTGTCAGCGTTGCCATGAAAAACTTAAGAGAAAAAGAGCAGATCCGCGTAACGCCGGAAGGCTACATCTACCTGACCGACAGCGGACGCGCGATCGCAGAGATGATCTATGAGCGCCACCAGCTCCTCTCCCGCGGCCTGATGAGCCTTGGTGTTGATGAGCAGACCGCCACGGAAGATGCCTGCCGCATCGAGCATGTCATCAGCCAGGAAAGCTTTGAAGCGATCAAACGTCATCTGCACATGACTGCCGAAAAATAAACATGACAAAGAAAACGCTGCCGGAGTTCTCTTCTCTCCGACAGCGTTTCTCTTTCCGCCCGAAAGTCTCCCATTTCTTTGCCGGAGCCTTTCGGGTTTTCTTTTTACAGCATAAAAGTATACGTTCCGCTTCCCAGTTCCACGGTATCCGCCGGATCCTGCGTGTTTTTAAACAGGGTTGCCGTTGTATTGACCGGAATCGTAACCTGATACTCTATTTTGTCACCTTTCCGCTCCCATCCGGCAGAAATCACGCCGTACGGGCTGTCTACGGAACCTTTCATAAACTCGAGCGGGCCCGGCTGCGGTTTCAGCAGAATGTGCTGATAACCCGGTTTTGTCTCGTCTCTCTGGATACCAAGTCCCGTGTGATACAGCCAGGAAAGAACGCTTCCGAGAGAATAATGATTGAACGAGTTCATCGCATTCTGTCCGCCGAAGCCTTTTTCCTTCGTGTAGGAATCCCAGTGCTCCCAGATCGTCGTCGCTCCCTGGGTCACCGGATACAGCCACGACGGGAATGCCGTCTGCAGCATCATCTTCCAGGCATCCTCCACAGCGCCCTGCTCGGTCAGCATCTGGTTCAGAATACCCGTTCCAAAGAATCCCGTTCCGACCGTATGGCCGATCGCTCTCGTCTTTCGGATCAGATGCTCTCCTATTCTCTTTCTGTCTTCTGCCACACCATAAGACAGTGCAATTGCATACGAGCACTGCGTATCACACAGCGTTCCGTCCGCATTGCAGGTCTTTCCGGAATCCGGAAGTACAAATGTCTCATTCCAGAATTTCTTCACCTTCGCAGCAAGCGCCTCATACTGATGCTGCTCCTCTGTTCTTCCGAGCGCACCGGCAATCCGGCTCATCAGATCGGCCTCTTTATAATAGAATGCATTCCATAAAAGCAGCAGATCCGTCTCTTCCGGTGCCAGCCAGTCGCCAAGCGGTCCGATCGCCGGATTTACCTTCGTTCCCGGCAGACCCTTATCCTTCATATAGTCCATATATTTCTGCATGCCAGGATAAAATTTCTCCAGTGTGCGGATATCCCCATACTGCTCATACAGTTCCCACGCCATAAAAATACTCGCACACTCATACGTAATGCCGCCGAATCCGCCGCCCACCGGTGCAATCTCCGGGTACTGGCCTTCCGGTGTCTGCAGATCACGCATCGCCTGCAGGTTCCGCTCATAGAATTTCTTCAGGCTGCTGTTGTTGAGCGCCGTATGGCAGAAAATATGCGTATCGCCCGCCCAGCCCATGCGCTCATTTCTCTGCGGGCAGTCGGTCGGAATGTTGATAAAGTTGCATTTCTGTGACCAGGAAACATTCTCGGCAAACCGGTTCAGCAGTTTATGGCTACTCGTAAGGCTTCCATGGAATTCCGTCACAGAAGAATACTGAAGGCTCTCTACTTCTTCCAGCTCCGGCGCATGCTCCACACCGCTGATCTCAATATAGCGGTAGCCGTGGAAGGTAAACTTCGGCTGGAACACCTCTTCCCCGCCGCGGCAGATATAAACATCCGTACTCGTCGCATCCCGGTAATTTTCCAGCATCATCGTGCCTTCTTTTCCGTCATACTCCGGCAGATCCGGATAAAGCACCTCCGCATAGCGGATGATGATCTTTGTGCCCGCCTTCTCATGCAGTGTAATCCGCGGTACACCGGCCATCTCCTGTTCCAGATCGTAGAGATACACACCCGGGAACAGCTCTTTTCTCGTCTTTGCCGTTCTCCGGTCCACAATCCGCACCGGCGCATCGTACTCACCGATATATTCCGGCTTCTGCTCATGAACCGCCGGCCAGGACCGTCCAAAGCCCGGCATTGTGCAGAACTCTTCGATCATGACGGTATCCACAACAACTGGCTTTTCCCAGGTGCTGTCATCAAACTCCGGCAGAGAATAAGTTTCGTAAACCTCTGCCCGGCGCGCATCGTACTGCTCTCCGGCAAAGTAGCTGGAAAACAGGTAAGGACCTTCTCCGAAATACTTCCAATCCTCGGTATTTGTTCCAAAGACCTCGCGGCTGCCGTCCTCGTACTTCATGACAACCTTGGCAAGCAGACTCTCCTTGTCTCCAAAGTAATTGAAGTTCTTCACCACAAAGGTCTGTGCCTCGCTCCACCAGCCCGATGCCAGCGTCACGCCGATTCCGTTTCGGCCCGGTTTCATCAGCCCTGTGATATCGTATGTCTGATAGTTCATTCTGTGGTCATACTGTGTCAGACCCGGACGCAGCAGATCTTCCGTGATCTCCTGTCCGTTGATACGGCAGTCGTAGATACCGCGCGCAGTAATATAAAGGCGTGCCGATGCCAGTTTTTTCTCTTTCTGGCAGGAAATACACGACCGCAGCATTGGAATTGAATGATGGGACGGATCTGCCGTAATCTGGCTGTCTTCTACTTTAAAGTATCCGTTTTCCACCGGAATCTGATCCGCAAAGATACTTTTTCCCCCATCCAGCCGTCCTTCCGGCGTCTCACGAACAATTTCCGCGGATGGTTTTCTTACGTTTCTTACGGTCAGATTCTTAAAATATCCTGTCGTCCCTTTTCCTGCATAAAATCCGATCTCATTCAGTCTCGGATACGGCAGCACATCGTTATTTCCTCTCGGATTCAGCTGGCGGCCTGATACTTTCGTTCCAAAAAATCCATGCTCTTCAATGGCATCCACGAGGATGCCGTCGACATAGGCGTATGCCACATTGCCGTCAACCTCTACGGTCAGCTTATGAAAGGCATCGGCATTCTCTGGTGTCAGGATTTCCTGTGTTTTCTCTTTCCAGTTGACCAGTTTCGTAACGGCAAACGGTTTTTCCACTGTATCCTCCGGCGCATAGCCCACGCGGTAAATTTCGAGGCGTGCATCTCCATCCTCAAGGCACACAGCATAACGGATATAGTTCTCCCCTTCCATGCCAAGCTCATTTTTCGTATGATCGTTCAGACGGAAGTCATTGGCTCCAAAGACGATACCCGCTTCTCCCTTCCCGCCTTCTATCCGAAATTCACTCTCGATCGTAAAAACACCGCGGTTTTCCGCGCATACCGTCGCATGCGGTGCGCCGATCCACTCAGCTCCCTCCCATGCTGCATACAAAGAATCCATAAGGCCTGTCTCGAAGGAACTTTCTGCTTCTGCTTTTCCGCCGTGGTTATCCCACACCTTTTACCTCATATTTGGTACAGGGCTGCAGTGCTTCTCCTTCATAACCAATCCCTGTTGATACGCCGGTTTCCATTTTTCCGCTGTCCCACACAGTATCTTCTCCGGTGTGCACAACGATCCGGCATGCGCTCTGCATCAGATTCTGTTCTCCTTCTTCTGCCGTCAGCAGCCAGGAAAATGCCGGTTTTTTCTCATCCAGCCCAATCGGTGCCATCTGATCTTCAATCAGAATTCTCTCTATCTTCATTTGGTAACCTCCCATTGCAAGTTTTGCCTTCTTTGCTGATTGTATTATACCGTCCAGCAGCTATTTCTGTTAAGATCAGTTTTTGCCCAAAAAAGCGTCTTTATTTGCATCTTTTCCGGTGTTATAATAAAGGAAATTACGAAAGAGAGGTACCATCAAATGAAAGTATTATTAATCAACGGAAGTCCTCACGCAAAAGGCAGCACTTATACTGCCCTGCACGAAATGGAAAAAGTCTTTACAGAAAATGGTATTGAGGCGGAAATCGTACATATCGGAAATAAAGATATCCGCGGCTGTGTTGCCTGCGGTGCCTGTTCCAAGCTCGGAAAATGTGCTTTTTCCGATATGGTAAATGAGGTTGCTCCGAAATTTGAAGAGGCTGACGGCCTTGTTGTCGGAAGTCCGGTTTATTATGCATCTGCAAATGCAACACTTATTGCTTTTCTTGACCGGCTGTTCTACAGCACACACTTTGACAAGACCATGAAAGTCGGCGCTTCGGTTGTCTCTGCACGCCGCGGCGGTCTTTCCGCTACCTTTGATGAGCTGAACAAATACTTCACCATCTCCGGCATGCCGGTTGCTTCCGGCCAGTATTGGAACAGTATCCATGGAAATAATGCGGACGAGGCACAGCAAGATCTCGAAGGCCTGCAGATCATGCGTACCCTTGCACGGAATATGAGTTTTCTGATGAAGAGCATCCAGCTCGGAAAAGAATCCTTTGGTCTTCCGGAAAAGGAACCGCGCGTCGGCACAAACTTTATCCGTTAATTTATCTGTTAAGCAAGATGCCGTCTTTCAGACTTTTTTCTATGTCTGGAATACGGCATCTTTTATAGCTGGAAGAAATTTTATACACGAAAAAAGTCTGCTTCCGCAGACTTTTTAAAGCGACCCGGATCGGGATCGAACCGACGACCTCCGCCGTGACAGGGCGGCGCT
>OCPW01000896.1_pt1 | contig 19046 bp, 18 predicted proteins | sample 1538761 | NCBI WGS metagenome assembly OCPW01 (sample SAMN04571724, study PRJEB22368) | human gut metagenome | biome: human gut; material: stool | host: Homo sapiens | place: Luxembourg | collected 2012-09-20
GGGCGAACTCGGTCACATCGAACAGGTCGTTGGTGATGCGGCCCATGATGGTGCCTACCTTGGTGTTGTTGTAGTAGGTGTGGTCCAGCTTGAGCAGGTGGTCAAAGGCATCGCGGCGCATATCCGTCTCGATGTGCACGCCCATGATATGACCGATGCTGGACATGTAATAGCTGGCTGCACCGTCGATGATGCGCAGCACAAAATAGAGTGCTGCCAGCCGCAGCACGATGCCCACCGTCAGAGTGATGCCCACGCCCATGGCGGCGTTGGTGATGGTGCTCATGATCTTGGGCAGCACGATGTCACACAGGGTGGTCAGCGCCGCACAGAACAGGTCCAGAAACAGGGTCATTTTGTACTTTGCCAGATAGGGCAGAAAACGCCGGATCAGCGCACCGCTGCCTGCGTGGTGCGCCCCGGGGTCGTTGATCTTGGTTTTTGACATGGTTCCTCCTGTTGTAAAACCCTCTCAGGCTCACTTCGTTCGCCAGCTTCCCCGAGAGGGGGAGCCTTTGCATCTTTCGGGAAGCTGTACAAAACCTCCCCCTTTCAGGGGAGGTGGCATTGCGCAGCAATGACGGAGAGGGTTCGTTCTCTTACTTTTTACTATAATCCCGCTCGCCGTAGATGGCGGTGCCGATGCGCACAAGGGTGGCACCCTCCCGGATGGCGTTTTCAAAGTCGCCGCTCATGCCCATGGAGAGGGTCTCCATGGACACGTTGGAATAGCCGCGCTCTCCGGCCTGTACGAACAGCTTGTACACCTCGGCCAGATAGCGGCGGTTGCGGGCATCATCGTCGTTCACGGGCGGAATGGCCATCAGCCCCTTGACCCGGATGTGCTCCTGTGCGGCAGCGGCATCCAGCAGCGGCCAGAGCGCTTCCGGTGCCACGCCGGTCTTGCTCTCCTCGCCGCCGATGTTCACCTCCAGCAGCACGTTCTGCACGATGCCGGCCTTGGCTGCTTCCTTCTCGATGGCGTTCAGCAGATGCTCGCTGTCCACGCTTTGGATGAGGCTGGCACGGCCCAGCACTTTTTTAATTTTGTTCGTCTGCAGATGGCCGATAAAGTGGCTGGGCTTGCCGCAGTAAGCACCTGCGTCAAAGTTTGCGCACAGCTCCTGCACATGGTTCTCACCGAACACATCAATGGGCAGGGCTGCGCTTGCAGCCACGGTCTGTGCCGTGCGGGTCTTGCAGGCGGCGCACAGCTGCACCGCTGCCGGGTCGCGGCCTGCTTCACGGGCCGCGGCTGCCATCTTTTCCCGGATCTCTGCCACGGCCTCCTGCATCTGTTCCAGATTCTTTTCTGCCATGATGCTCAGTCCTCCTCGGTATACTTGGCGCGTTCGCCGCCGATGAGCTTCGGGCGGGTGCGGGCGCACAGAATGTTCGCTTCACCAATTTTGGAAAGGCTCAGCCGCACCGGCACCGCCACCCGCTTCAGGTGCATCCCGATCAGGGTGCCGCCGATATCAATGCCTGCATGGGCACGGATCTCTTCCACGGCCACCGGCTCCCGGAACTTTTTCCAGCAGGTAGTGGCCCAGCTGCCGCCTGCGTGGGGGCGCGGCACCACGCACACCTCTTCCCAGCCGTATTTTTCGGCGGCTTCGCGCTCGATGATAATAGCGCGGTTCAGATGCTCACAGCACTGCGCGGCCAGCCAGATGCCGTTTTCGGCCAGCACTGGGGCAATGCCCGCGTACACGGCCTGCGCGGCTTCCAGACTGGAATCCTTGCCGATGTGCCCGCCCACGATCTCGCTGGACGAGCAGCCTACCACGAACACATCGCCCTTTTTCAGCTTTGCTTCGGCCAGCAGTTCGGTCACTGCCTGCCGGGCCTGCATCTCGATTTGTTTTCTGAATTCTTCTGTCATAAAAAACACCTCGGTTTTTATCAAAAATCAAAGATTTGCACTGCGCACCTTTTCGCTGCCTGCAAGGCCGAGATACAGCCTGCTCTCCACCGGGCACAGAGCTGTCACACCGCCTGCACCCTTGCTGGAGACCGTCCGCTTCCAGCTGCCGTCTGCCGTATCTACAGCTTCCGCGCAGGGCGCATCGGCAGGCAGGCTGAACAGCTTTTCCTGTAGATTCCGGCCTGCACGCAGGGCAATGCCCCGCAGCAGGGTGCTGTCGGCGTTCTTTTCCAGCCAGCTGCTGCGCGCCCACCGGTAGCCGATGTACAGGGTGCCGTCCGGGTCCATCGCCAGCGCACCGGGATACCCCGGCAGGCCGGAAACAAAGCTCTGGCAGTTTTTACCGCCCGCCGTCAGGTCGCGGGCATCGGCGGCAGCGCTCCACACACAGCGGTTCCCAAGGTCAGCCACGAACAGCGTGCTGCCGTCCCGGCTCAGGGCCAGTCCGGAAGCACCGGCCACACCGCCCAGCACCTTCTGCACCGTTCGTGCTGCCGGGTCGTATACATACACGCAGCCCGTGCCGGTGTGGGCCAGCAGTTCGGTGCGCAGAGTGCTCTCCAGCCCGTCCGCGGCACCGGCAGCGGCAGCAACCGCAAAGTAGATCCTGCCGTCCGGCGCGGCTTCCACCGCTGAGACAGCCCCCAGCGGTGCACCGTCGATCTGGGTCACTACCTGCTCCACCGCCGTGCCCCAGCTGTCGTGGGCGGCGCGGCACAGGCTGCCGCCGGGCGTGAGGATGCTCAGCCACAGGTCCCCGCTGCCGTCAAAGGCAAAACCGGTCAGCTCACCGTCCACGGAAAGGATGGCCGCATCGTGTCCGCCGTCGGTGCGCACAAGGTCGCTCGTGCGCTTTTTTAAGGCTGCGCCGTCGTATGCTGCGGCATACACAAGGCCGTCCTGTGTGCGGATGCAGTCCACACCCTGATATTCGCCCAGATCCAGCGTTCCCTTATGATCGGCGGCAAGGGCCGTCTGTGCTGCACCGGTGTCCTGCCGGACATCCGGCGCGGTGTAGCCTTGCGGCGGCGTATCGATGGGCCGGAACACCAGTGCATACACCAGCGCCAGCAGGATGCACACGCCAAACACCGTGCTGGCCGTGCGGAACCGCTTGAGCAGCGCGTCCCGCTCCACCGCCATCTGGGCCGCATACTCGGCACGGCGGCGGGCGGCGCGGGCATTGGCGCGGTTTGCCCGGCGCATCCAGCGATCCACGAACAATGCCACCTGCGGCCCGATGGTGAGCGACGCAATGGCAAGGATGAGCAGAAATTCAACAAGTCCGATCCTCATAGGGCTTTTTCCTTTATCTTCAGAGCTTTTTCAGGGGGGTATCCCCTTATCGTCTCAGTATAGCATCTGTGGCGCGGCAGTTCAAGCACCCAACTCTGTCTCCCGGCTTTTGCCGCCGCCTGCCGCCTTTTTCTCCATCTTTCCTGCCAAAGCCTTTTTTGCCGTGCTGAAATATGCTATACTGATTATAAATATGGCATTCTGCACCGGAATGCCGCGTGTCAGTGTAAAAGAGGATAACATGGAAGCATTCAAATACAATGTGCAGCCGGGCCGCTACCGGCATTTCAAGGGCAACGAATACGAAGTGCTGGGCATGGCCCGCCACAGCGAGACCGAAGAGGAAATGGTGGTGTACCGCGCCCTGTACGGGGAACGCGGGCTTTGGGTGCGTCCTGCCGCCATGTGGTGCGAGACCGTGGAGCGGGACGGCAAAGTGCAGCCGCGCTTTGTGCGCATTGAGGAGTGAACCGGCAGTTTTTGCCGATGGGATAAAACGGAGGGTGATACTTTTGTACAGTGAACAAAAACAGGCGCTTGCCGCCGAACTGAGCTTCAAGCATCCGGCAGTGCTGGCTGTCAGCGGTTCCGCAGGCAGCGGCAAGACCGCTCTGCTGGCCGCGCTGCTGCCGGTGCTCAAGAGCCGCGGGCTGAAGGTGGGCGTGATCCGCGAGGCTGACGATCTGCGCCTGCCCGCCGAGACCGACCGCCTGCATGAGGCCGGTGCCGAGGGTGTGGCCGTGTTTACTGCCGGGCGCTATCTGCTTACCGAGCAGTTCCGCCTGAACGAGCAGGACCTGCTGGCTTTGTTCGAGCGCCACGGCTACGACCTTGTACTGCTGGAAGGCTTTGGCGACAGCGGCTGGGCCAAGATCGAGGTGGTGCGCAGCTCGGTCAGCCCGGTGGGCACCGCGTTCCAGCCCATGGCCATCGTGGGCGATGTGCCGGGCGCTGATTTTGCACTGGACGATCCTGCTGCTCTGGCAGACTGGATCGAGAACCAGATGCCGTCCCTGTAACGGAGGTTCTGCATGAAACTCATCCGTACCGAAGACGCTGTCGGGCAGGTGCTCTGCCACGACATCACACAGATCATTCCCGGCCAGTTCAAGGGAGCACGCTTCCGCAAAGGGCACATCGTCCAGCCGGAGGATATTCCCGTGTTGCTCTCCATTGGCAAAGAGAATCTCTATATCTGGGAGAAGCGCCCCGGCATCCTGCACGAGGACGAAGCCGCTGCCCTTTTGTACAAGGCAGCGGCGGGCCGCAACATCCACGGCACTGAGCCGAAGGAAGGCAAGATCGAACTGGTTGCCGACTGCGACGGTCTTTTGAAGATCGACCGCGCCGCCCTGCTGGCCGTGAACCGCACACCCCAAATGATGATCGCTACCATCCACGGCGACCTGCCCGTGAAAAAGGGCCAGAAGCTGGCCGGCACCCGCATCATCCCGCTGGTGATCGAGCAGGAGAAGATGGATGCCATGCAGGCTGCGGCAGGCAGCGAGCCCATCCTGAACGTGCTGCCTTTCCACCCGAAAAAGTTTGCGGTCATCACCACCGGCAGCGAGGTATTCAAGGGACGCATCGAGGACAAATTCACCCCCGTTCTGGTGGGCAAGCTGGCCGAATACGGCTGCGAGATGACCTATCACAAAACCTGCGACGATGACCCCGCCGGGATCACCGCCGCCATTCTGGAAGCAAAGGCCGCAGGCTGCGAGCTGATCTTTACCACCGGCGGCATGAGCGTAGACCCCGACGACCGCACGCCGCTTGCCATCAAGAACACCGGTGCCGAGATCATCACCTATGGTGCACCGGTGCTGCCGGGTGCCATGTTCCTTGTGAGCTATCTGGACGGTGTGCCGGTGTGCGGCCTGCCCGGCTGCGTGATGTACGCCAAGCGCACCATTTTTGACCTGCTGCTGCCGCGCCTGCTGGCCGACGACCCCATCACTGCCGAGGACATTGCCCGGCTGGGCGAGGGCGGGCTGTGCTTAGGCTGCGCCGAATGCCACTGGCCCAACTGCGGCTTCGGGCATTGCTGAAACCCTCTCAGTCAAAGCCTTACGGCTTTGCCAGCTCTCCCAAAGGGGAGAGCTTTATCAAGGTAAAAATTATGAGCGAAACAAAACTTTCTCATTTTGATGCGTCCGGCAGCGCCGTGATGGTGGATGTGAGCGAAAAGCCCGTCACTGCACGGCAGGCTGTGGCCCGCGGCATCATCACTATGAATGCGGCAGCCTTTGCCGCTGTTCGGGACGGCACCGCCCAGAAGGGCGACGTGCTTGGCGTGGCCCGCATTGCAGGCATCATGGCGGCCAAGCGCACCAGCGAGCTGATCCCCCTGTGCCATCCGCTGCCGCTGAGCAAGCTGACTGTGGATTTTCACCTTCTGCCCGAACAGCAGGCCGTAGAGGCCGTGTGCACCGCCAGGACCATCGGCGTGACCGGCGTGGAAATGGAAGCTCTGACCGGCGTTTCTGCCGCGCTGCTCACCATCTACGATATGTGCAAGGCCGTGGATAAGGGCATGGAGCTGGGCGAGATCCACTTGGTCGAGAAGACCGGCGGCAAGAGCGGGCACTATGTGCGGGCCGAGGGCGGCTATGTTTGATGCATACGGCCGCAATATCCACTATCTGCGCCTTTCGGTCACCGACCTGTGCAACCTGCGCTGCCGCTACTGTATGCCGGACGGCGTGCCAAAGCTGGCCCACGAAGATATTCTGACCTATGAGGAATTTCTGCGGCTGGCTGCGCTGTTCGCCCAGTGCGGCATCGACACGGTGCGCATCACCGGCGGTGAACCGCTGGTGCGCCGGGGCGTGGAACAACTGACGGCGGGCCTGAAAGCCATTTCCGGCATCCGCCGCGTTGCCCTTACCACCAACGGCGTGCTGCTGGCCCAGAAGCTGCCCGCCCTGCTGGCGGCGGGCCTTGACAGCGTGAACATCAGCCTTGACACCTTGCACCCGGAGACCTTCCGGCGCATCACCGGCAAAGACGAGCTTGCCGCCGTGCAAAACGGCATCCAGGCGGCCCTTGCCAGCGGCATACCGGTCAAGCTGAACTGTGTGCCGCAGCCCGGCGTGAACGAGGGCGAGCTGGAAAGCCTTGCTGCCTTCGCACAGGAGCATCCGCTGCAGGTGCGCTTTATTGAGATGATGCCCATTGGCTTTGGTGCCGGGCTGCCCGGCCTTTCCGGCCCGGAACTGCTGGAGCGCTTTTACCGCCGCTGGCCGCGGCTGCAGCCGGTGACCGGTGCGGCCTTTGGCGATGGGCCGGCGGTGTATTATTCTGCGCCCGGCTGGCGCGGCAGCATCGGGTTGATCGCTGCCGTGCACGGCAAATTCTGCGCTTCCTGCAACCGGGTGCGGCTGACAAGTCAGGGCTTTCTGCGTCCGTGCCTTGCCAGCGAATCCGGCACCGACCTGCGTGCTCTGCTGCGCAGCGGCGCGGACGACGCGGCCCTTTTGCAGGCCATTCAAAACACGATTCTGGCAAAACCCCGGGAACATCACTTCGGCCAAGGCTCCATGCCCGCCACACGAGGGATGTACCGGATCGGAGGATAACACAAATTTATGGGTAAAATTCTGGCTATCTGCACAAGCCCCCGGCGCGGCACCTTGAAAACGCCGGTGCCGTCCGCTGTTCTCACCCCGGAGTGGGGTATTGTGGGCGATGCCCACGGCGGAAGCTGGCACCGGCAGGTCAGCCTGCTGAGCGCGGAAAAAATTGAAGCTTTCCGTCAAAAGCTCTGGGTGGACTACGGTGCCTTTGGCGAAAATCTGGTAGTGGAAGGGTTCGATCTTGCCACCCTGCCGGTGCCCAGCTTTTTTGCCATTGGGGATGCCGTGCTGGAAATGACCCAGATCGGCAAGGAGTGCCACAGCGACTGCGCCATCCGCCGGCAGACCGGCGACTGCATCATGCCGCGGGAGGGCGTGTTCGCACGGGTGGTAAAAGGCGGCACCATCCACACCGGCGACGAGATGAAGCTGCTGCCCACCCCGGCAGACCTGCCCCTGCGCGCGGCAGTGATCACCCTTTCCGATAAGGGCAGCCGCGGCGAACGGGAGGACAAAAGCGGCCCGCTCATTGTGGAAATGCTCACCGCCACAGGCTACAAGGTGGAGGAAGCGCTGCTTCTGCCGGACGATGCCGCCCAGCTCAAAACCCAGCTGCTGCGCCTTGCGGATGCCCGTCAGGTGAACCTGATCCTCACCACCGGCGGCACCGGCTTTGCACCCCGGGATATCACCCCGGAGGTGACTTTGAGCGTAGCCGAACGCAACGCGCCCGGCATTGCCGAGGCCATGCGGTACCATAGCCTTACCATCACACCGCGCGGGATGCTGAGCCGTGCCGCCAGTGTGCTGCGCGGCAAGACCCTGATCGTGAACCTGCCGGGCAGCCCTAAGGCCGTAAAAGAAAACCTCGAGTACATCCTGCCCAGCCTTGCGCACGGCATCCGCCTTGCCGCCGGGCTGGACGGCGAATGCGCCCGGAAGTAAAAAAGTATCCCGGTGGGCGGCACCGCATCCTGTACCGTATCAAATGCAAAGATTCATTTTAAAAACAGGAGCGCTTATCATGAACAACACTAAAATTTCCCGCCGCAGCTTTCTGGCTGCTGCCGGTATCGCCGGTGCCGCTGCGGCCCTGACCGCCTGCGGCTCCTCCGCTTCCAGCACGGCATCTTCCGTGGCAGGCTCTGCCGCTGCTTCTTCTGAAGCTACCGGTGGATCCATGGAGCTGATCGTGTTTGCCGCCGCATCCCTCACCGAGACCCTCACCGCCATCGGCGAGATCTACTCTGCCGAGAACCCCGGCGTGACCTTCAGCTTCAACTTCGACTCCTCCGGCACCCTCAAGACCCAGATCCAGGAAGGCGCGGACTGCGACCTGTTCATCTCCGCCGGTCAGAAGCAGATGAACCAGCTGGACAGCACCGCTTCCGCCGATGTGAACATCGAAGGACTGGACTTTGTGGACAGCGATTCCCGCGTGGACCTGCTGGAGAACAAGGTCGTTCTGTGCGTGCCCGAGAATGGCGATAAGGGCATCGACAGCTTCGATTCTCTGGCCGAGCACCTCAAGGCCGGGGACATTCTGTTCTGCATGGGCAACAGCGATGTGCCCGTGGGCCAGTACACCCAGAAGATCCTTGCCTACTACGCTCTGGACGAGGAAGCACTGGCCGCAGCCGGTGTCATCACCTACGGCTCCAACGTCAAGGAGGTCACCACCCAGATCACCGAAGCCAGCGTGGATGCCGGTGTCGTGTACTGCACCGATGCCTACAGCGCAGGCCTGACCCCCGTGGATGAGGCCACCAAGGAGATGTGCGGTCAGGTCATCTATCCTGCCGCCGTGCTGAAGGCCGCCCCCAACGCCGAGGCTGCCAGGGAGTTTCTGGCCTATCTGCAGACCGACCGTGCCGCGACCGTGTTCGAGAGCGTGGGCTTCACCGCACTGTAAATCCGTTGTTTTTCAGAGCTTCCCCTCCGGGGGAAGCCTTTTTATTCGGAGGTATCATTTATGGACTGGTATCCCCTTTGGAACAGCCTGCGCATCGCCCTCGTCAGCTGCGCGGCGGTGTTCTTCCTTGGCATTTTTGCCGCCTACTATATTGCCAAGCTGCCGCGCACTGTCAAGGGCGCGCTGGACGTGGTGCTCACCCTGCCCATGGTGCTGCCGCCCACGGTGGTGGGCTATTTTCTACTGCTTTTGTTCGGCGCAAAGCGGCCGCTGGGTGCCTTTTTCATGGAGCATTTCGGCGTGAAGCTGGTCATGAACTGGTACAGTGCCATCTTTGCATCCATCGTGGTGGCCTTTCCGCTGATGTACCGCACGGCGCGCGGCGCGTTTGAAAGCTTTGACGAAACGCTGGCATGGTCGGCGCAAACGCTGGGCCAGTCGGACGTGTGGATCTTCTGGCGGGTGCGGATGCCCTGCTGCCGTCAGGGCATTCTGGCCGGCACGGTGCTGGCCTTTGCCCGCGCGCTGGGCGAGTACGGTGCCACCAGCATGATCGCAGGCTACACCCCCGGCAAGACCGCCACCATTGCCACCACCGTGTACCAGCTGTGGCGCACCAACGACGAAGCCGGTGCCATGCGCTGGGTGCTGGTGGATATCGTGATCTCGGCAGTGGTGCTGCTGGCCGTGAATCTGCTGGAGAAAAAACAGAAAGCAGGTGGCCGCGCATGAGTCTTGAAGTGAACATTACCAAAAAGCTGGATGGCTTTATCCTTCACGCCAACTTTGCCGCGCGCAGCACCGCCACAGCCATTCTGGGCGCATCCGGCTGCGGCAAAAGCATGACCCTGCGCTGCATTGCCGGTATCGTAAAGCCGGATGCGGGCCGCATCGTACTGGACGGCCGGGTGCTGTTTGACAGCGCCCAGCACATCGACCTGCCGCCGCAGCAGCGCGGCGTGGGCCTGCTGTTCCAGAACTACGCACTGTTCCCCAACATGACCGTGGAGCAGAACGTGCTCTGCGGCCTGAAAGCCGAAAAAGACAAGGCCGCCCGCAAGGCCCGCTGCGCCGAAATGCTGCAGGCCATGCGGCTGGAATCCCTTGCCAAGCGCTACCCGGCCCAGCTTTCCGGCGGACAGCAGCAGCGCACCGCGCTGGCACGCATCCTTGTGGGCAGGCCCAAAATTCTGATGCTGGACGAGCCGTTCAGTGCGCTGGACAGCTACCTGCGCGAGGAAGTGGAGGGCGAAGTGGGCAGCCTGCTGGCCGGGTTTGGCGGCACGGTGCTGCTGGTCACCCACAACCGTGACGAAGCCTACCGCCTGTGCCGGGATATGATCGTGATGGATGGCGGGCAGGTACTGCGCACCGGCGGCACCAAAGAGGTGTTTGCAGACCCGCAGAGCACCACCGCCGCACGGCTGACCGGCTGCAAGAACATTCTGTCCTGCACCCGCGTGGATGCCCACACCGTGCGCCTGACCGGCTGGGATGCGCCCCTTCACCTTGCCGCCGAGGTGCCGGAAACCTGCACCGCCGTGGGCATCCGCGCCCACGACTTTGCCCCCTGCGCACCAGCTGCGCCGAACGCTCTGCCGGTGCAGCTGAACTCCACCAGCGAGAATCCCTTTGACTGGAACCTGATCTTTACCGCGCCGGACGGCACCACCCGCCTGTGGTGGAAGGTGAGCAAGACGAACCTGACCGCTGCGTCGCCGGAGACACCGGCGTTTCTGGGCACTGCACCGCAGAACATCATGCCGTTGGTGGCGATGACCTCCTTCATTCAATCGTAAGACAGCTTCTTGCGGCGTGCGCAGGTGCCGTTGCCCTTATCGTCCATATCCACGTAAATATGACCGTAGCGCTTCTTCATCTCACCGGTGGAAAGGCCGCATCCGCCCTCCTGCCAGCCGCCCCTGCGGGGTACATCGTGCCGGGACGCATCCTTTTTAGCCTGCGGGCCATCCGGATGGGCCTGCGGCTGTGCACCAGGCAATTCTTCCGCCCGGCGACGCTGCCCAAAAAGCGAGCGTTTTTCTTTTGGTTTGCTGTGCTTGGCACTTGTTTTTGTATTTTTCATGCTTTTATCCGGTCGTTTCAGTGTCAATTCCAACGTTCTGGGCATATTATAGCTAATATTATCACACTTCGCAGTTTTCTGTAATAAACTTCCCGGTATTCAGCGGCCTGCGGTCTGCCCTGCAAACTCCGGCTGTGCAGGGCCGTTTTTCTGTGGTATACTGGTACTGGAAGCAGCCCGCCGCTGCGGGCACTTTTTTGAAAAGCATTCACGCAAACTTCACAGCTTTTTTTTATTCTTGCTGTATGATATTCTGGTCAAGAAGTCTATTATTGAGGAAGGTGTCTGTATTATGGCTAAGATCCTGATCGTTGACGATGAGCCGCGCATCCGCGAGCTGATCCGCGAACATTTACAATATTCCGGTTATATCTGTGAAGAGGCCGCTGACGGCACAGCTGCGCTGACCCAGCTTTCCGGCGGAGCCTTCGATCTGGTCATTCTGGACCTGATGATGCCGTTCATGGACGGTATGACCTGCCTGCGGGAAATGCGCGCCCGCCACATCAACACGCCGGTCATCATCCTGACCGCCCGCGGCGAGGAATACGACAAGCTGGCCGGTCTGGAGAGCGGTGCCGACGACTACGTTGTCAAGCCCTTCTCTCCCCGTGAGCTGGTAGCCCGCGTCAAGGCCGTGCTGAACCGCACCATGCCCAAGCCCGCCGCTGCCTCCGACACCATGACCTTTGGTGAGCTGACCATCGACACGGCCAGCCACACGGTGCGCGTTTCCGGCGAGGAGGTGGCCCTGACCCCCAAGGAGTTCGACCTGCTGGTGTTCCTTGCTTCCAACAAGGGCATCGCCCTCAGCCGTGAAAAGATCCTGCAGAAGGTGTGGAACTACGACTACTTTGGCGAGGACCGCACCGTGGATACCCATGTCAAAATGCTGCGGGGCCATCTGGGCAAGTGCCGCAGCTACATTGCTACCGTGTGGGGCATCGGCTACAAATTCGACCCCGACGCAACGCGCTGATAAAGGAGCGGAGGATTCATGCGGCACCATCACTCCCCCGGCATCCGCGGCCAGCTGATGTGGTTTTTGTGTTGTATCTGTCTGTTCCTGCTGGCACTGGTGTGGTTTCTGTCCACCCAGCTGCTGGAACCGCTGTACACCAAGCACATTGAAAAACAGCTGACCACTCAGGCAGAAAGCATCACCGCCGAGCTGGACAAGGCTATTGCAAACGGCGAAGCCCTTTCGGCATGGTCTTTTGGCCATCTTACGGTCAACACCGCGTTTTTTGACCGGCTTGCCACCCAGCTGTACGCCAGCGGTTCGCTGAACAGCTTCTGTGTGGATATTTCCGATACCACCATGCGCACGATCTATAAGATCGAGAACCAGTCCTACTGCAACCTGCACGAAACGCTGCTCTCGGATTCCGCCAACAACGATATGATCGTTTCCACCGCTGTGGCCATGCGCAAGAAATGCCGCACCACCGGCGGCTTTGTGCAGACCCTGAATCCGCCGCGGCTCTCCGGCTCGGCACAGCTGCTGGTAGGGCGCAACACCTCCGGCGGCGAGTACACCGTTCTGGTCACTACCAGCCTTGTGCATGTGGCTGAAGCCGGCAAGGTGCTGAGCACCGTGCTGCCCATGGCAGCGGCGCTGATCTTTGCCTTTGCCATGACGGCGGCATGGCTGTTCAGTGAGTGGTTCACAAAGCCGCTGCGCCAGCTTTCCAGCGCTGCCCGCCAGATGGCCATGGGCAACTATGCCGTGCAGGTGGATACCCGCCGCAGCGATGAGCTGGGCGATCTGGCCCGGGACTTCAACCACATGGCAAGCGAGGTGCAGCATTCTTCGCAGATGCAGCGCGATCTGCTGGCCAACGTCTCCCACGACCTGCGCACCCCGCTGACCCTTATCAAGGGCTATGCCGAGACGGTGCGCGACATTACCGGCGACGACAAGGCCCACCGCGATGAGCAGATGAACATTATCGTGGACGAGACCGACCGCCTGACCGCACTGGTCTCCAGCGTGATGGAGCTGAGCAAGGTGACCAGCGGTGCCGACAAATGCGAGCGCGTGCACTTTGATATGGGCCAGCTGTGCGACGAGGTGAGCGAACGGTACGATGCCATCTGCGCCCAGAACGGCTGGCAGCTCCAGCTGGAGCTGCCGGACGAGGAACTGCCCGTTTACGCAGACCCCAACATGATGCAGCGCGCACTGCATAACCTGCTGGGCAACGCCATGCACCACATCGGCAAAGACGGCATCTTCATCCTGCGGGCCCAGCGCTGCACCGAGGGCGTGCGGATCGAGGTGGAGGACCACGGCCCCGGCATCTCTGCCGACGACCTGCCCTATATCTTTGATCGGTACTACCGCTCCCGTTCGGATGCCGGCAAGCAGGGCACCGGTCTGGGCCTTTCCATCACCAAGGCCATCTTCCAGCAGCACGGCTTCCGTTTTGGTGTGCAGAGTGCCATCGGCATGGGCACTACGTTCTGGTTCATCATGAACGACCTGCCCGCCAATGCAGCCGAGATGGCCGGGCAGGAATAATCAGGAATAATTTTAAAGCCGGGATGACCGTGTGGTCGTCCCGGCTTTTGCTTTTTCTATAGAGCATCGTTTCTGCCCGCAATGCTGCGGCCATTCCAAATGATTTACTGGCTGGAATCTGCTGTGCGATAAATTCCGAATGTATTATCCGGTGCGGGCATCTCCACCCGGGAGACACGATCATTCACAGCCCACATCATCCAGCCCATTGCAGCCAGTGCCGCCAGAATGATGATCCATTTGACAAAATTCGGCAGTTTTTTCATAGAAGTATCTTATACACCTTTTTATATTTCATACGTTTATTCCGGTCTGCAAAGCTTCCGTGCACATCTGAGCAGCTCTTCGGCCTGCTGGCTGTCCAACTGCTTCACCCATGCACCGCGCGCTGCTGCGCCCTCGCCGGTGCTGCCCGCTTCGGCAAAGCTGGCAAGGTCGGAGTCGGTGCGGCTCTGCCAGGGCGAAAAGCCTTCCGGTGCAATGTGGGCTCCCAGACGGCAGTCCAGCACGGCAGTCTTTCCGGTGGGCCGCCACGGCCTGCCCAGAAACACCGTGCCCGCCGGGCAGTTGTCCGAAACAAAGTCGCAGTCCCAGAACACAAACCCGAGGCCATCGGCACGGCCCGAGGGAGCCGTGACGTAGCTTGCAGGCAGGTGGTTATTCACGGTGCGGATGGTGCACTGCTCAAACAGAGCGTCCGCGCCGCCAAAAATAAAATCGATATCTCCCGCGATCTCGCAGTGCCGGTAATACTGGGCCGTCGGGCGGCGGGGCGCAAAACGGCCCGGGCCAAGGAAGCCATCCTTCTCCCGCTCCTTCTCCGGCAGAGGGGCGCAGAACAGCGTATCCTGATTGCTCAGCAGCCGCACATTCTCAAAGAGGGTGTGAGAGCAGTCCACATAAGCCGCCACGGCCTGCCCCACCTTTGCCCCGGGGCCGGCATCGTTTTCGATGGTCAGGTCCCGCACCCGCAGTTCTATCCCCCGGAAAAACGCGGTATAGCTGCGGAAGGTGTGGGTGGGCCTGCCGTCCGGGTGCGGCAGACTGCCGCCGTCGCCCCACACGATGCGGGTGCTTTCCATGCCTGCGCCGATCAGGGTGATATCCTGTTTTTCGCACACCAGCTTTTCGCGGTAAACGCCCGGGCCAATGCGGATCTCTGCTGCGCAGGCATAAGGCACGGCCAGCACCGCTTCGGACACCGAAGCAAAATCGCCGCTGCCATCCTGCGCTACGGTTATGGTAAGCATGTTTCTGTCCTCCCGTTTTGTTTCTATGCTTCCATAGTATACCTTCTCCTCCGTCGAAAATCAACGAAGTTTGTATGAACATCAAACGCATTTTTCCAGCCGCAGCACCGCCGCCGTAATGTCGTCCGGCCTGCCGGTCTTCTGGGCGCGCACGCGGGCCGTTTCCACCAGCGTTTTTGCAACTTTTTCCGGCGTTTCTCCTGCCGCAGCGGAAAGCTCCAGCTGCTTTGCCACCCAGCCCGGGCCGTCCACCAGCAGCCCGTCCGAGACCAGCACCGCATAATCGCCCACCGTCAAATGCACCACCCGGCTCTGTCCGTTCACTCCGCCCAGAATGCCCACCGGCAGGCTGGTGTCACCCACAGCACGCACCCGCCCGCCGTGCACAAGGAAGCCCGGTGCCGCACCGGCCTTGAACAGCCTTGCCGTGCCGGTGTAAAGATCCACGCTGATGAGGTCCAGCGTGGCACCGCTCTCATCCTCACTTTTCAGGGCAAGGGCCACGTTGACCAGCCTTGCCGCCAGCTCTGCGGTAAAGCCCGCCTTGAGCAGCCGGGCCGTCAGCTCGGCGGCAAGGTTGCCATCCACGGCTGCAGGCCTGCCGGTGCCCATGCCGTCGCACAGGATCATCTGCGCTGCCGCCGGGCTGCAGAACTGCTGCACCGCATCGCCGGAAATACTGCCCCGCGCCGCCGCGCCCGCCATGCCGAACACGGCCCGCAGCACAGGCTTTTCGCTGAACAGCAGGGTGGTCATTCCCTTGCAGGAAAGCACCTGCGGCACTTCCAGCGTGCGGCGGCAGATGCGGCCCACCTCCCCGGCCAGCGCGGCCAGCTCCTGCGCCGAGAAGCGGGTGCGCGGCAGCGTGACCGCCGCATGGGTGCGGCCCAGATCATCCAGCGTGACGGCACACTCCTGCGGCGGAGTGCCAAGCTGCGCAAAAAAGTCCGCCACCCGGCCGGATTTATAGGGTTCCGGGTCGCCCGGACGGCCCAGCTGTTCTCCCAACACGCCCAGCGCTTCGGCCACGGCGCTGTACTGCTCGGTCAGGGCAGTGCGCATGGCTTCGGCATGAAGGCGGGCCTCCTTGCGGCTGCGGTACAGCGCAAAGGAGCGGTTTGCCGCTGCGCACAGTGCTGCCGGGTGGATGCACCGGGATAATTGTCCGGGCAATTGAGCCGTTTCCAGCCCGCCGCTGCTTTCCAGCAGAGGGCGCAGTGCTTCCATGCCCTCCAGCGTGGCGGCATACTCCTGCTTCCAGCAGGTATCCCGCCGCCCGCAGTTAAAACAAAGGGTATCATGTGTGTTGTCAATTACCCAATGGAAATCCTCACACCGGTGCGGCAGCGTTTCGTAGACATCGTTCACGGTCTCTGCCAGCGATGCAAGGCTCTGGGACACCTGTTCCAGCCGGGTGGCCGCTGCACTGTACTGCTGCGGCTGGGCCTGCCCTGCCTGCGGCTTTTCTTCCGGCTCCGGCACAAGCCATGCTGCGGGCATGGCCGCTACGGCCGTGATGCCGATGCAGACGTTCAGCAGATATTGGAACGCGCTCCCGGGCGGCTGCACACAGAGTGCACCGGTCACGCAGCCGCCCGCGTAGGCGGCTACCGTTTCCATGCGCCGTCCGGGTGCCAGCACTGCCGCTGCCACCGTGGCACAGGCAAGGCCGGATGCCGCAAAGCTGAGGGCCGGGTCTGCCGCGCACAGCGCAGCGCCCAGCACCGCGCAGGCCGCAAGCGCGGCTTTGGCCTGCCCTTTGCTGCATAAATACAGTTCCAGCGCCGCGCAGACGATCACGCCCGGCAGCAGCTGCCACAGCTGCACACTGCCCAGCGCCGCCGCTGCCGCCGCACCCACCAGAAGCATCCCGGCACCCGGCTTTTCGGGCGCGAACTGCCGCAGACAAAAGCCCATAGCTGCGGCCAGCAGGGCATCTGCCGCACTGTAAAGCACCAGCTCTGCCCCGCCGCCGCCAAAGGCAAAGCACAGCGCCACGCCCACCAGCGTGCCGCAGCCCGCCAGTGCCGCCGGGGTCAGTGTTCTGGCACCCATCCACCGCGCTGCCACTGCAGCACCCAGTGCGCACAGCATACAGACACTGCGCAGCGAGAGTGCCCCAAACCCGTGCAGCAGCACACCAAGCGCCGCACCCGCCGCACAGGGGGCAAAGCAGTCCTCTGCAAAGCCCAGCACAAAGCCCAGACCAAAAGGCATCAGTGCACCGTACAGAACGGCCCAGCCGCCTGCAAATCCCACTGCCACAGCCGCCAGCCTGCGCGCTGCCGGGCGCAGCTCCGCCCGCCGTGCCAGCGCTGCCCGCTGTCCATTCTGCCGCCCGACCGCTGCCAGACCCATCCGCTCTGTCATAAAAACTCCCCGCTTTCCGGCGGGGCGTTGTGGTTCTGTTCCCCGCGCTTTCTGCATATACTGTAGCGCGGGCGCGCGGCGATTTTTGGCGCGGTGCAGTGTTCTGCCGCAAACCGGCCCAAAGACGCAAAAAAGCCCTGCAGCGTTCAAAAATGCTGCAGAGCTTTGTGGTTTTATGGCAAAAATCAGCCGTTCAGCTTTTCAATTGCCGCTTTTACGCGGGCAAGGGTGGTTTCGCGGCCCATCATGCAGGCAAGGTCGGTGCCGCCGCCGGGGGTGCGCTGCTTGCCAGAAAGGGCAATGCCCAGCGGGTACAGCAGCCAGCCGTTCTTCTTGCCCAGCTCCTCAGCCTTGGCCTTGCAGGCATCGAAGACGGCATCGCGATTGCCAAAATCCAGTGCTTCGTCGCTGAGCACAGGCAGCAGGGCTTCCAGTGCCTCCTTGGCGGTCTCCGGGGTGGTCTTCTGCTTCTTGTTGGCGTACATGCTCACATCGTACTCGGGCATCGCATCAAAGAAATCCAGCTGCTCCGGGATCTCGCCCAGCACTTCGCAGCGGGGCTGCAGGTTTGCGCACAGCAGCTTCTTGTCGATGGAGGTGTGCACGGCCTTGTCGATCCACGGCTCCGCCTTCTTCTGGAACTCTTCCGGGGACAGGCGGCGGATATATTCCGCGTTGATGGCCCGCAGCTTGAGGGGATCGAAGATGGCCGGAGACTTGGAGATGCCGTCCGGAGACCAGATCTTGACCAGTTCCGGCAGGGAGAAGATCTCCTGCTCGGCATACTCGCCCTTGGGGCTCCAGCCCAGCAGGCAGATGTAGTTCAGCACGGCCTCGGTCAGGTAGCCCTTTGCCACCAGATCCTGATAGCTGGCATCGCCGTTGCGCTTGGAAAGCTTATTCTGCGCATCCTTCATGACCGGCGGGCAGTGGATGTAGGTGGGGATCTCCCAGCCGAACGCCTGATACAGCAGGTTGTACTTGGGGGTAGAGGACAGATACTCGCTGCCGCGGATCACGTGGGTGATGCCCATGAGGTGATCGTCCACCACATTTGCAAAGTTGTAGGTGGGCATGCCGTCGGTCTTGATGAGGATCTGGTCGTCCATCTCGCTGTTGTTCACCTCGATGTGGCCGTACACCACATCGTCGAAGCCGGTCACGCCCTCGCGGGGGATCTTCTGGCGGATAACATAGGGTTCCCCGGCAGCAAGACGCTTTTCCACTTCGTCCTTGGGCAGGTCGCGGCAGCATCCGTCATAGTGGGTCATCTCACCGTTGGCGCGCTGCTCGGCGTGCAGGGCCTCCAGACGCTCCTCGGTGCAGAAGCAATAGTATGCCTTGCCCTCGGCCACCAGCTGCTCGGCATACTGCTTGAACATGCCCATGCGCTCGCTCTGCACATAGGGGCCCACGGGGCCGCCGATGTCCGGGCCTTCGTCCCACAGCAGGCCGGTCTCCCGCAGGGTGTTGTAGATGACATCCACAGCGCCCTCCACATAGCGGCCCTGGTCGGTATCCTCGATGCGCAGGATGAAGGTGCCGTCCTCGTGCTTTGCCATCAGGTAGGTGTACAGGGCAGTGCGCAGGTTGCCAACGTGCATATAACCCGTGGGCGACGGCGCAAAACGGGTGCGGACTTTATTGCTCGGCATAGAAAAACGCTCCTTTATTCTCATGCAAAAAATTTGCGGATAGCTATGTTTTATTGTACTGATTCTGCGCAGTTTTGTCAATGCGGGATAATATCATGCATTCACAGCTTTGCTTTTTTTGTTCGCAATATGCTATACTTGATTCAACAAATCGAAACTTGTCGGGGCGAGGCCCCTCCATCTTGCTACGCAAGACCGTTCTGTCACTTAAAAGCCCCACTGGGGCTTTCATTGTTCCGCTTCGCTCCACAAACGCGAATTTATATATAAAGGAGAATATTGATGAAACTGTTTTTATGTTCGCACTTTTCAAGTGTAGGAAGTCTGATAAAGGAAGAAATTGAAAATAAGAAAGTCGCATTTATTCCAACAGCTTCGCTGCGTGAAGGCTACACCGGTTATGTCGGCTCGGCTCGAAAATTATTCAAAAAGTTGGGAGCAATCGTAA
>OCPW01000913.1_pt1 | contig 18807 bp, 16 predicted proteins | sample 1538761 | NCBI WGS metagenome assembly OCPW01 (sample SAMN04571724, study PRJEB22368) | human gut metagenome | biome: human gut; material: stool | host: Homo sapiens | place: Luxembourg | collected 2012-09-20
TTAGTGCACTTACCATTCTGCAATACGTAAACTTCATTAACGACAAGCCCATTGGCAGAATTAAGTATGCACTAAATTAATTCCGCCAACAGGTTATAGATACAAAGATACGGAGAAAGCGAGAAACTACAAAACATGCTCGTCTATTTTTGTCGCTCTGCACGAATAATCAGACGCTACAGAATGCTGTGCGCCTACACCATACAAGCACAGCATGAAAAAAAACAATAAATTCACTTTTAGTTAAAAAAATATCACAAAATGTTATGCGTTTTAAAATATTATTTCTAACTTTGCGATATGCAAGATGCAAGCAGACAATACGCCTGCAGCACCATTTAGACAAAAATAGAGAGAGAAACACACACAAAGAGTTATAAAAACAATAATTTAAACGATTAAAACACATTAAAGCAAGAGAGAGATAAAAAGAAAGGATAAACCACAAAGGCGCCGCCGATTAACGCAGATGTTAAACAGCAGGCGCGCAATAGAGAGAGTTAACGCTAATAATATTTTTTATTTTGTATTAGAAGATACACATTTGTATTAGAGAGTACAGAAATAGAAAACACACAAGAGAATTTAAAAAAACGAAACATTAACATATAACCGGTTCGTATTCCGCCGGGTATGCATTGTGCGTTCCTATGGTTTGCGAACTGATTACTAACAATTAATTAATTAATCGCATGAAGAAGTCACTACTTTACAGCCTTATGGCACTCGTTGCCACTTCGGCATCCGCAGGAAGCAACTTCCCGATTAACGGCAAACTCGCCAAGTTGACGGAACAGTATCGCACCAAGAAGCTCGAGACTCCGCTCGTAAAGCTTCATGGCTTCGACTCGCCTGCAGCGAGCCTCGCTAAAGCCAAGACCTCTACACCGTCGAGCACGATGGAGGCTAAGACTTACGGGTTCCTGTACGACGAAGACGGAAACGTGTGGTACTACACCCAGGAAAACGATTATCGCGGCACTGGTTTCAACGCTTCTATCAACAAGGCAGTCATCAACGTCTACAATCAGAACCACGAACTGGCAGGTACGTTGAATGTGGAAGTGCCAGAGGATATGGACATTAACCGCGTGGAGCCTTACGGAACGGTGACTAAGAAATTCTTCGACCTCGACAACAAGACGCAGGAAGTGCTCGTGGAGTTGCACCAGGTGGGCAACGCCGACAACAACTATCAGGGCTCTTACTACACAAAGGCTTACCGCATTGAGGACGGCACACTCGTGCAGGAGTTCAACGGCGCCGGCGTCTTCCTTAACATACCGAAAAACTCATGGACCAAGTATCAGCGCCTCATCATAAGCAACGCCAAGTACGAGGCTATCGACGGCAAGACTTACGAGGACGGCAGCCCGTACTACACCACAAACGACTATATCGACGTTTACAAACCCGCTTCTTGGGGCGCAGGACCGGCTGTAGAGCATCAGTTCGTAGTGGACGAAGACTATACCTACTACGGCAACGACGGCGCACCGGTGCAGGTGTTCAACGTAGACGGCACTCCTTATTATATGGTGTCGCACTACGAGAAGCCGTGGCTCAAAGGCTACGACGAGGAGACTTACGACCCGATACCTACTCCGGACAACAAACTCGTCATCAAGACTTACGACGAGCGCTTCTCGCGCGTCGACTCTCTCGCCGTGCCCGTTGAGCAGAAGGAGGACACGCAGTTCGCTATGGCACTCATCGGCAACTTCGGCTCGAAGACGCTCACCAAAGACTATTTCAAGAAGGACGACAAGCTGGCTTACGTCGTTACGTTCTTCGACTATATGACAGCTCACGACGACTATCGCTACCGTTTCGTGGCATACGACCATGAAGGCAACAAGATTGGCGACATCTGCGACGGCGTATACAATGCTTGGTTCGACCTCAACTCAATAAAGGGCGCTGAAGACCAGATGGCTTTCATGCAGTATACAGCCGACGAATCGTCGCAGCAGCTGCGCATCGTCAACCTCCCGTCGTGCGAAGAGGCTATGGTTATGCCGGCAGAGATTGAGGGCAACCTCATCAGCACCGTCATGAACCGCTACGGAAGCGCAGACAACTACAAGTATCTCATGAAGCTCAGTCACGGCGGAGACGACGGCAATGGCAATGTCATCGCACGCGTGGCATGGATAAACCAGGACCTCACCGTAGACCACTACACCACATTCAACCTCGGACCGCAGGCAGAGAACTTCGGCATGTCTCTCTCTGACAACTATCTCGACCCGTACTTGTTCGATACCAACGACAAGCTCGAATTCTGCTACCAGGCAAAGGTTAGAAACGAGGAGACTGGCAAGCTCGGCAACGTATTCGTTATCGCTGACGAGGACGGAAACACTATCCGCACCTTCGCAAGCTCGGATAAGGGCGTGGCTACAACTGCAGGTTGCTACAACGCTACCGCTACACGCAAGGAGTTCTACGTACAGTACAACGACGAGACAAGCAGCAAGTATTATCTTGAGTTCTTCCAGCTTCCGTTCGAGAAGTATCACAACGGCGGCGACGGCACTAAGCAGAACCCGTACCTCGTAGCTACTGCGGGCGACCTCGTCGCTATGAAGGACGATCCGAAGGCTTTCTACAAGATGGTGAACGACATCAACCTCACCAACTTCAATATTGTTAACGACACATGGACACCAATCGACGCTTTCGCAGGCAACTTCGACGGCGCTGGCCATGCTATCGACAACCTCTACATCAACAGCTCTAAGGCAAGCGTAGGCCTCTTCGGCGACCTCGCAGAGAAGGCTTCTATCAGCAACCTCGTGCTCACAAATCCCGAAATCGAGCTCACCACCAACAACAGCACAGTGGGCGTTCTCGCAGCAAGCGCTGTAGGCGACACAATCAAGAACGTGCATGTGTTTGACGCCGACATCGAAGGCGAAGCAGGTGGCATGATTGGTGGCATCGTTGGTCAGGCATCTCTCGAGACAAGCCTCTCGTCTGTATCGCTCAACAACTCAGATATTGACGCTCCGCAGGCAAACAGCGTAGGAGCAATCGCTGGCGACATCCGCACTTCTACCGTCATCGCAGCAGCTGCTGCCAACAACGTGAACATCAATGCTCAGCAGACTGTAGGCGGCATCGTTGGCGCAGCAATGCAGTCGACCGTTAAGGACGCTCACGTGAGCGGCACTACTCTCGCAGCCGACAACACCGTAGGCGGTATCCTCGGCAGCAACAACTCGTCTAACGTAGACAAGTGTATGTTCGACGGCACCATCACCGTGAAGGAAGCTATGTGGGACGGACTTTCTGCAGGCGGCATCGTCGGTTCTCTCGCTCCTGACTGGTCTGGCAAAGCTACACCTCTCGTTACAAACAACGTAGCAAAGGGTGAGATTGCTCTCGCTGAGGGCGCTGAAAGCGACGCTACCATCCACCGCATCGTGGGTCGCACCATCGAGAACGAGGAAGATTGCACCGACAAGGAGCTTCGTCTTGCCAACAACTTCGCCGTTAATGGCATGAAGGTGAACGGCGTAGCCGTAGTATCTGACGACGCTGCTACCGTAGAGGGCAAGACCGCTACCGAAGCCGAACTCAACAAGGCTGCTCTTGAGGCACTCGGATATGCTTACGGCACAACAGATCAGGCTCCTTGGAAGGAGACAAGCGCTCTGCCGGTGCTCTACTTCGAGAACTCTCTCAAGGCATTCACACTCTCAAGCACACAGCTTACTCTGAAGCCTAACGATGAGTGCGAACTTGTTGCTAACTCTTACGGCGCAAGCGCTCTGAACGCAGACGTTGAGTCGACAAACAACGAGGTCGTAGAGATTACTTCTACCGACACCGACGAGGAGAGCGTCATCATCGCTCTGAAGGCTAAGAAGGAAGGCAAGGCTACTATCAACGTAACTCTCGACAACGTAACCGTATCTTGCGAGGTAACTGTAGCTGTTCTGAACGGCATCAACGAGACTGTCGCAGACAACAACGCTCTGGCTATCATGCCTGGCAACGGTGTTGTAAAGGCTGAAGGCGCACTCTCTATGGCTGCTTTCGCTCTCGACGGACGCAACGTAGCAAGAGCTAACGGCGAATTGCTCAAGACAAGCGAGCTTGGCAAGGGCGTATTCGTAGTGGTTGCCAACTTCAAGGACGGCAAGAAGGCTACAGCAAAGGTTATCGTTAAGTAAAAACCCTAAAATCTACAGATTTTGAACTTACGTAATATAATTGTCACAGCCACCGTGCTACTCTGTTCGGCAGAGAGCGCGATGGCTGTGCCTGCTTATCCTGGTATCATCAAGGTGAAGCAAGCCGACGGCACCGTACTATCGGTGAGACTGCACGGCGACGAGCGAGTTAACTTCATGACAACCGACGACGGTTACCCGATAATGCTCAACCGTCAGACGGGCAACTACGAGTATGCAACGCTCTCGGGCAGCACGTTGCGCACGAGTGGCATCATAGCAACCGACGCTTCGATGCGTACGGCGCAGGCGAAGCAGTTCCTTGTGAGCTACGACAAGTCGGCAACGCTGTCGGCAGCAAAGGCGAAGAGCATGAACGCGAATGTGCTGATGCAGCAAACCGACACCCACAAGCGCAACGCGAAGCCGAAGAAGACGCTGACGAACAACTTTCCGCATACGGGCGAACAGCACTCGATAGTTATCCTCATGGAGTTCAAGGACAAGAAATTCTCTACGATGGACAACCCGCAGCAGTACTACACCAACGCCATGAACCAGGAGGGCTTCACGGCAGAGAACGGCGCCAACGGCAGTGCGCGCGACTTCTTCATCGCGAGCAGCAACGGCATGTTCAGACCTACTTTCGACGTCTACGGACCGGTGCAGATCAACTATAACCAGCACGACGCCGGACAAGGCACGTACAACACCAAGATAAACATGGGCACGTTCGTGAAGGCAGCCATCGAAGGGCTCGACGACGAGGTCGACTTCTCGAAATACGACCACGACGGCGACGGATTTGTCGACAACGTGTACATCTATTATGCAGGCAACGGCGCTGCCGACTCGGATGACACGCAGACGATATGGCCCCATGCGTTCGACTTGCGCAAGTGGAACATAAATCTCACCACCAACGACGGCGTGGGCATCGGCAGCTACACGTGCAGCAACGAGTTGGACGGCACACGTGAGGGCAACCTCACGACTGGCATCGGCACCTTCGTGCACGAGTTCGGCCATTGTCTGGGTTTCGCCGACCACTACGACACGCGCGACGCAAGTGCCAACTACACGCCGGGCGATTGGGACACGATGGCGAGTGGTTCGTATAGCAACAACTCGAACACGCCCCCGCTCTACTCGGCTTTCGAGCGATACGAGATGGGCTGGATCGAGCCCGAGGAGATTACTCACCGCAGCGGCGGTGTGAACAGTCTGCCTAATCTCGGCAGTTCGAACAAGGCGTACAGAGTGAGCGTGCCTGGAAAGGACAACGAATACTTCCTGCTTGAGAACAGGCAGAAAACCGGTTGGGATGCCTACCTGCCTGGTCAGGGAATGCTCATCTGGCACATCGACGACGTGCCAGAAGTGTGGCAGAAGAACGAGGTGAACAACAACGCAGCCCACCAGCACGTGGACATCATCGAGGCTAACGGCAAGCTCTCGGGCTACCAATACTATCAGACGGGCGTGCCCTTCCCCGGAGCGAGCGACGTGACGTCGCACAAGTTCAAGGCATGGGACAAGACCGAACTGCTCACTATCGAGAACATCACCGAGACAGACGGCGTCGTTTCGTTCATCGTGGCAGGATCGGACGCCGGTCTCACCAAGCCCGACTTCACCGTGAGCGACGTGAGCTACGACCGCTTCCGTCTTTCGTGGCAGAAGCAGGCTAACGCCGAGAAGTACATCCTCGACATAAAGAAGGTGGAAGCCGACAACTCGCTGAGCGCAGTGGGCGACTACACGGAGATGGCTGTTGAGGGCGAAGACGTGCTCGTGACGGGTCTCGACGAGGACGCCACCTATCAGGTGAGCCTCAGCAGCTGCGCCGCATCGTTCTACTCTGAGCCACAGACAAAAACGGTAAGCACCACACAGATGCCGTTCACGGAGAAGCAGGTGAAGAACGTGAAGGTGACAGACATCAGCGGCTCTACGCTTAGCGCCTCATGGGACGCAATCGACGACGCTCAGCAGTATCTTGTGACACTCTCTACGCGCGCTTTCGACGGCGACGAGCAGACCACATCGTACGACTTCGCCGACAAGAAGGACGGCATGCCCGAAGGATGGTCTACCAACAGCAGCAACTTCATCAGCAGCGAGGGCTACTACGGCGAGGCTGCTCCGGCGTTGCGTCTCTCGGCTAACAACAGCTACATCATCGCCAACAACGGCGAGGCGAAGGCAAACAAACTCAGCTTCTGGTACTACGTAGCTGTGCCGAAGGAAGGTTCGGTTATCGAGGTGCAGACCATGAGCGACGACGAGTGGACGACGGTGAAGACCATCGACGCTTCTACAGAGAAGAAGGGAACGGCTATGGTAGAGTTCGAGCCGACAACGCAGGTGAAGATCTGCTTCAAGCGTAGCGCAACATCGAACGTGCTTATCGACGACGTGAGCGTGAGCGGCAAGGGCATAAAGAACCACCCACTCGACCGCTACAACATGAAGGATGTGCAGAACGCCACTACCTTCACATTCTCCGACCTCAACACCCTCACCGAGTATAGTCTGACGGTTCAGGCTGTGCGCAACGGCGAGAAGACAAAGCCGTCGGCAGAGGTGGTCGTAACGACGACGGACAGCACGAACGCCATCGAAGCTATCAGCGCAGACAAACTTACGGACGGCAAGATGTACGACCTCTCGGGCAGACGCGTGACGGACGCTGGCGCGAAGGGCATCTACATCAAGAAGCAGAACGGAAAGACAGTCAAGCAGATTGTAAAATAAAAGCTATTATAGAACAAACGCAAAGAGTCGGTCAGAATTCTGGCCGACTCTTTGCGTTTTTATGCAATAAAAAGAGGGTGTATCATTTGGCAAATTGGTCACCGACACCGAACGCAATCCGATTGGACGGCGCCCACGGGTATCTCTCCCTCGTCGCGCGCAGCCTCTGCCTCCACAAGAGCGCGGCGCATAAACTGCTCGTCCTTCTTCTGCTGTTCTGTATTCTCCATGTCGTTTTATTTCTTCAAGTGGATACCTAATAAGTACATCGTAGATACTAAGTCACTAAAAAAGTGAATACAAAGATAATGCAAAAGAAAGACAACACAAAATAAGCGTACTTATTTTTTATAATATAAGTACCACTACCGCATACCAACCTACTTACTTTCAACAATTTTAGCGATTCTAACGCTTACTTCATACAACAGGTATAAAGGAATCGTTACCAACACAAGTGTCATCAAATCAGGAGGTGTTATAATTGCAGCAACAATCATAATAACGATTAAAGCATGTTTCCTATACTTCGCCAAAAGTTGAGAAGATATAAATCCCATTTTTGCCAAGAATATCTTAGTCCTCCGAAATGCGTTTGAAAAGACAAGAAAGCAAATGAAAGCAAATGCACTAAGTATCAATGCTTTAAGCGATAATTTGAATTTTCCGATGTTTGCGGAACTCACTCTTAAAAAGACATAAAAGACTGTTTCTTGTTTCCGTTTTGTTTCTCGTTTCTCGGTTTGTTTTCTTATCTTTACATCAGTTTTCCGAAGTAAGGGAAGAGAAAGAAAAGCAAATGTCAGCATTGGAAACCATATCTGACATGAACTTTCAACAAGAGGGAGAAAGACCCTCCAGGCAGCAGAATACAAAAACAAAATAACACTTTATACATCATGGCAAGACCAAAGAAACAAGTAAAGCTGAAAGAGCCGATTAAAATTCGGTTGAAGTCGCTCGCAGATGGCAACAAGAGCATCTATCTTGACATCTACTATAAGGGAGTGAGAAAGTATGAATACCTCAAACTCTATCTCGTCCCCGAAATCAATCCCGTCTGTAAGGAACAGAACAAGCAGACTATGGCGATTGCAGAACGCATCAAGGCAGAGCGCATCAAAGCCCTGCATGGTCATGGCATACAGGACTGGGAAACCGTCAAGCAAGGTTCAATGCTTCTCACTACTTGGATAAAGAAGTATTGTGAAGGTGGTGTCGGCATCAAGAAGTCAACACTCCATTGCCGTGTGGAAATGCTGCACACCGTGGAGAAGTATCTTGACGAGACAAACAAAGGCTTCATTGCCCTTGAAGAGGTCAATGCGGAGTTCTGCCGTGGTTATGTAAAATTCTTGCGTAACTTCCCAAATTCCCATATCAAGTATGGCGAGCCAAGACCTATCAGTGAGAATACGGCAAGCCGATACCTCGGAATGTTCTCCACTGCTCTCAATAACGCTGTGCGCCAAGGCATTATCCGAAACAATCCGATGAAGGAACTTGATGCACGTGAGCGCATCCAACCCAAGGAAGGCAAGAAAGAATACCTTACTATAGAGGAACTTCGCACCCTCATAGCTACGGATAGTTACCGTCCAGAGGTCAAGGAGGCTTTCATCTTCGCTTGTTTTACAGGATTGCGATTAAGCGACATGTACCGTCTTGCGCCGATGCACATCTTCAAGACCGCTGACGGAAAAGGCGAATACATAGACATGGAAATGCAAAAGACGGAGAAGCCTGTTATAATACCTCTCTCGGAAGAGGCTAAGCGTTGGTTGCCGAAACCAAGAGGAAATAATATTCCTTTCTTTGACATTCCGACCACACAGACCGTTATAGGCAGGGCTCTCCGCAAATGGGCGGAAGCGGCAGGGATTGAGAAGCATATCTCATTCCATTGCTCACGGCACACATTCGGAACGATGATGCTCACGCTCGGTGCAGACCTTTTTACCACAAGCAAGCTGATGGGACATTCCAACATTCAGACCACGGAAATCTATGCTAAAATCGTGGACAAGAAGAAGGAGGAAGCCATCAACCTCATTGACGGTATGTTCACATAAATCATTGACAACGAAAACATATAGAGACATGACAATAACTATCAGACAAAAGGCACTTGCCAACGACAACATAAGCTTGTATCTTGACATCTACGATGGTGGCAAGCGCAAGTTTGAATTTCTTTCCCTCTATTTGTTGCCAGAGGTTGATGCAGAGACCAAAGCAAGGAACGAAGAAACATTGCAACGTGCTCACCAGATAAGGGCAGAGCGTATTCTTCATCCAGAGACCATTCCAGAGGTAGGTCATTTGATGATTGTGAAGGAAATCCCCAATGACGAGTCTCCCGAAGTCTTAGATTGGATCCAGACTTACATCGACTGGATGAGCGACAACACAGACTATTCCAAGGCTATTGTTGACCAATCAAAGTATCTGAAATACCTAATGAGCGAGTTCCTTGCCAACAAGCGCAGACCTCACATCACTCTGAGGAAGTTCGACAAGGAATGGTTAAAGGCTTTCTTTCTTTGGTTGAAGAACGACTATGTACCCCAAAAGTATGTACGAGTTGAAGCCAAACCTTTGTGTGAAGGTTCCCTTCACAATGTTCAACAGCGCATAGTGACGGTGTTCAACAAGGCTGTCAAGTTCGGCAAGTTGAAGGCTAACCCTTTCTACCAGTTGGAGAAGTCAGACATCTTTCCCAAGCCAAAGGCATCACATAAGCAGTATCTCACTCCAGATGAACTGAAAAGGTTCATGGCTTCAGATGAGAGAAGTCCAGGAGTTGCAGAGACACAGAGAGCTTTCGGTTTTGCCTGTCTAACAGGACTTCGTATCAGCGACATCAAGGCTCTGCGGTGGAGTGACATCAAGAGGAACGAGGAAACAAACACGCTTGTAATCATCCAAAAGAAAACCAAGGCTCTCAATGCCGTACCAATCGGCAATACCGCCTTGTCATGGATGCTACCCAAAGGCAATGATGATTTTGTGTTTCACCTTCCTGCCAAGGCTAATGTGGATGCAGCCCTTAAAAGGATAGCCAAAAAGGTGGGCATTGAGAAGAATATCTCTTTTCACTGTGCCCGACATACATTCGGAATTTTGGTGCAGGCGGTTACTGGTAACATTGAGACTACCAAGAAACTGATGGGACACAAGTCACTCAAATCCACCGCCATCTATGCAGATGTGCTGACGAATGAAAAGGTCAAGGCTGTTGACAATACAAAGAAAGCCTTTCGAGGTCGCAAACAGCGTGAAGAGAACAAGCAAATACCAAGGACAAAGCGGACAGCAGCCACCAACACCCATCCACGCAGAATAACTTTTTTACAGGATAACAAGTAAACAGAACTTTTCAGGATAACAACCAGTTATTTTCACTTTTGTAGTCTCCATATTTCGGGCAGGGATTTCTCTCTGCCTTGGGGACTACACTTTCAAAACAAGCAGTACAACAAATCACAAACAATTAAATTACAGGATAATGAACAAAACTATCGACACCGAGACTCTTCTTTTGAAGGTAGAGTCTCACATGAGCACCGCATTGGGATAATGGAGAACCTTCTCCGTGATGCCAAGCAAGTATTGACACTGGAGGAAGCATCCTTATTCATGGGCATATCAAAGAGCAGTCTCTACAAGATGACACACAAGCATGAACTTCCGTTCTTCCGTCCCAACGGCAAGATTATATACTTTGAAAAGTCCGAGCTTTTGAACTGGATGCGCCAGAACCGCAGTATGTCCGAGGCAGAGACCAAGGCTGCAGCGACCAAGCACATGAGTGAACTTTGTAAATAGACATGGCGATGATGAAGGACGATATTTCCCATGAGGAGTACAGAAGCAAGTTGGCGAATGTCGCTGACCTTGCCGTGAGCTACATCAATACTGGCAACGGCTACTTTCGGATGCGTGATGCTTTCAACGGACTTGCCGAGCAATGCGGAGCCAACAAGGGCATCAATGATGAAGCAACTGTCGGCAGAAGAAAACTTCTTGCCCAGTCTGTTTGCATTGAGTGCATTTCACGATTAAGCAGTCATTCTAATGACAGGTTGCAAGGCGAACTCTATGTTATCGCAAAGGGCATTTCCCCAAGGAGAGGATGGCATAGATGATTTTCTCTTTACTGAGAAAAACAGTCTTGCCAGTTATGGTTATAATATTCAAAATTCACAGAACATGGATAAACAAAAGATACATTACTGCTTCACGCTGTCCGATGCACAGATGGAGTATCTTCGCTGCAAGAAGTACAAGATTGACCGCATGGAATGCTTCATGTCTCTTGCCTCTCTTGCTGAACGTGAAACAACACTTGTTTCTATCAGCAAAACCCAACAAGTGGAAATCTTGTGTGGTCAATGTCTGGTTGACAATACCCAACTTGCCAAACTCTGGGATAAAGACCGCAAGACCGTCCCCAAACTTTTACAAGCCATGGAGGCTGTGGGCATTTCCTCTTCACAAAAGGTTGGAGACAACCGCATCATTACCCTGCATTCACTCTCTGGTTGGTATGTGGACGGAAGATTTGTCAAGAACGGCTTTTCATTGAAGCGCAATGCGGATGGCACTGCAATCGTCCATACGGAAGTTCCACAAGCAAGAGTATTTGTTACGACAACGGAGGATGATACAAAGTCGGACAAGGAAGATGGGCATTTTTCCAATGGAATATCCGATACAGACAACAAGGGCAATTCTTCTACGGCAGATATTTCTTCTTCCCTAAATTCGGCTTCATCTAATGATAATGGAAGCGTGGGTAAGATTGGAACTAATGGCAATCTTTCCGATGCTATTACTGGTGGAATTTCCCCACAGCAAAACTGCTCCAGACAGTCTGTGGGCAATCCTTCTTCCCAGCAAGAAGCAGATGCCAAACAGAATGAGGGAGAGCACAACACATATCCACAGCATCAGTTTGGAGGTCAAACACAACAGTCTAACGGTTCTAATGCCAATGGCTACAAGCCTAACGAATACCATAACGGCAATCAATAGGCATACAGAGGCTAATAAGCTACCATACATAAAAATCATCCCAAAGGACGATAAACCGCCATAGGCTACCGCCCAACAGTTATACGTTTAAGCAACCTTGGGGACGGAGACTGTTAAAAGTGCCGTCATTTTATAGGTACTTTTCGAGAAATCCTTTTGTAATACAGAAGCCGTGTCTGTCTTTCTGTATTACTAAAAGTTTCTCGGACTACTCGCAGGCTCGCAGTCGTGTCCACCTTTGTAAGAAGCTTGTAATCATCCCATTTTAATTTGAAACAAGAACAAATGAGAAAGAAGAACATCATAAGAAAACCGCCTACGGAAGTCCATACCTACCGATGCACGGAAGAGGAATTGAAACGTCTCCAGACACATGCCAAGGAGTGTGGGTTAAGCCTGAGTCGCTATGTCGTTGAGACTGGCTTAAAGCACCGTCCACGCATGAGGCTTACCAAGGATGAGGTGGATGCCCTCAATTCTCTCGCCATTGCAAGGACGGATTTGATAAAAATCAGCAACGTGCTATCCAAGAAAACGGCTGAGGAAAAGGCTCGGTTCTTCAAGAATGAGAAGTTCATGCGTTGGTGGATTGATGCCATTGCTGGACTTATCCAACATTGGTACAGCATTGAAGAGAATATCGCAACAAACGTACAGACCCAATCAAAGGAACAATTATGATTATGCTCGCAAAGGTCGTATCATACGGAGGCAATTCCGTAAGGTACGCATTGGAAAAGGAGAATGCAAAAACGGTCAAGGTGAACAATATGCCCGATGGTCTTGACCCTACCGCCATCTGGTACATGATGAAACATCATTGCCAGTATCATCAAGCGGAAAGGACGGTGGGCAGAAAGTTGGAAAGGTTCATGACCACTTTTGTACTTTCCCCATCAAAGGAGGAATCAGCCAACTTCACTATGGAAGATTGGGCGAACCTTCAAGACGATGCCTTGGAAGTTTTGGATTCTGTAGGTCTTAAACCCAAAGGCTTCACAAACGAGGTGAAGACCAATTTCCGCAATTCCATGAATGTGGGTGGACTGCATTCCGACTCCAAGTCAGGAACGCTGCACCTACACATTGACTGTTGCCGTGTGGATATTGACGGCAAGACGAATGATGTCCATGATATTCACGAGAGAGCAATGAAGGCTGCGGAGATTATCAATATGAGGCGTGGGTGGAAACAGCCTCAGGCAATTCGAGATATGAGAAAAGGAGAACTTGCGGAGGATTGCGAACATATCCTCAAAGATATGCAGCAGTTCAGCATTGACAGATATTTCAATCTGTTGCATATGAAAGGCTATGAGGTTAAACCTCGTTACGACAAGCAGCGGAAACTTGTCGGCTACACAGTCGGCAAGAATGCTTCCGTGTTCAAGGCTTCTGAGATTGGCAGAAAGTTTATGGCATCAAAGATTGAAGACACATGGAATAAACTGCACCCACAACCTACACAAGTCAAGACAAAGCCTGTTTCTCCATCCGTTGCTTCAACGCCTCGCCCAGTTCGTCCTATCGTTCAAACTCCAACTGCATCACAACCAAAGGCACAACCTCAACTTGCACAAACGGCATTCACAATCAACATTGGCGATGGAGTCAAGAAGGTGTGGATTCCGAACTCTGTCAAAGATGTCTTTACTAATGAGGTTCAGATTCCAGAGGACAATGATATAGCGACTACAGAAAATGTCGCTCATGTAGCGATGCTGTTGTTTGCAGGGTATATTGACGCAGCTACTTCCATGTCTGAGTCATGTGGCGGTGACGGTTCTGCTCCCTCTTCTGGTTGGGGTAAGAAGGATGATGAAGATGACTGGAAGTTTGCCCACCGTTGTGCACAGATGGCTCATTCAATGTGCAAGCCTAAACCACGCAGCAGAAGTTTCCACCGATAAATCAATGAAATATGGCAATCAGAAAAAGCAAGATAAACATAGACACAGAAGAAAGATGCGACTTTGACAACATGATGAATGATGTCGAAAACGAGGTGGAGGAACAGCAAGCTGAGGATGGACTTGTAAACCGTGTTCCTGAGTTGAAGCAGTTGAGTGAGGACATTGACAAGGCTACAAACACCTTCATCAATGCCACACTTGAACTGGAATCTGCCATTCAACAGTATCAGCGTGCAGAAGTTCAATTGGGTGGTGCTGTGACTACAATCGGCAAAAAGGTAGATACCATCAATCAGCACATAAACAAGGTCTTGGAGAATGCACCGAACCAATTAAAGGTGTCTGTAAATGTCAATGATGCTGACTGGCAGAAAATTCAAGAACTGTTTGCCAAAGAACGTCAATGGATGACCTCACAGATGCAGATACATATCCGTGAGGTCAATTCCATGTTTGCTGATGAACGGAAAAAAGTCCGTGAACGCTACAAAGAATATGATGGTTGCTACCTCGGTCACTATGCCCAATGGTTCTTTTGGTTTTTCTTCACAATTGGTATCTTTGTGGTTGCAGGAGGTGTTGGAATGATAATTGCACAGAACTATATATGAGATAGACGAGTTACTGCCTAACATTAAGTTTGCACTTAAAATTAGGCAATTACTATTATTATCTCGATAACCAATCAACCAATTTAATTACCTTCTTCGTGCCATAATGATAAGAATGATGCTGAGCAAGAGATACATTATCGAAACCATTAACGACATTCTGAAGAATACGGCACAGATTGTACACTCACGCCATAGATCTGTAAGCAACTTTATCATGAACCTTATTTCAGCATTGGGAGCATATTGTTTCTTTGACAACAAGCCAAAGGCATTGCAAGGATACTGCATCGAAGACACCAAACAGCTGTCACTATTCTAAGGGCAAAACAACTTCTTTCAACCTTCTGTTATTACCCACTCTTAATGGTATGGGGAGGTGGCGTATTCACGCTGCATTTATATTGTATAAAACACTCGGTTATCCCGAACTGGGGTATATCTTATCGACATAGCTCATACGCCTTAGCGTCTGAAGCCTTCCGCTCTTTGCAGAGTCTGCTAACAACTTTTTGTATTCATCTATGGTGATGTATGGATGACTTGATGCCATCTCTGCTATATGCTTGAACTCTGTTCGGTAGAGATAGGCATTGTCTTTACTCGTTTGCTCCTCAATATACTTAAGCAACGGCTTAATGTCAGAGCCCGCTATATCTTTTATATTCATAGGCGTAGTAGTATTACGCCTGCAAAAATAAAAATTTAATGCGAACTTTTATCGTCTGATTGGCTAATAACCATTAGCATCGGCGGCAAAAAGTTCGCATTAAATAAAAGTTCGCATAACACACCACCGTACGTGCGGTTCCGCATACGGCGGTTCCTATTTTGGATACCATTCGAGATACGCATCCATTAAAGTAGCATACCCTGCCGCCGCTCTCCTTCAGTAAACGCTGGCTGCGCCAGTCAGAATGCCAGCTTTGCAGGTGGGGAGAAGCATAATACCCCTAACTTGTCAGTTAAGTAGCAAAGAATGCCACACCGTTAATTGATAACAGCTGATGCCAAAGTCCATAAACAGACCCTGATGGATATATTCTTGTATTCATAGTTATATTGTGTATCTATTTTCGGCCGCAATGATTGTTCAAACGAGAGCAAAGCCGAGCTTGCTTGAGCAATGTAGAGTGTAGCCAATCTTCACATTTTCTCGTTTGCAAAGGTACGGCAATAATCTCTGCAACACAGTTGCAGAGATTGCTTCAGCACTTGTATTCGGACAAAAGGTGAAAAGCCTTTTCACCTCTTGTCTTTAATAAACCGTAAAGACTGAATAAACGTAGCGTTTTTCCTTGCCATTTATTTCTATCTCCCTGCCCAAGCGGTATTCGCCAGGAGAGAAATCTTTCTCGTAGTCCTCGCTTCGCAGAGGAATATTTATGTCATAGCTTCCGCCGTTGCCAATATTCACCGCCAACAGGGTGACTGAATACAACGCTCCGCCCTTGCTCCTTTCCCTGTGTTCAAAGGGTATCCAATTTTCGCCAATCTTTTTCTCAACAACCCTTTTGCCTTTTAGCGAAATTGATGAACACTTAGTGTTGTTGACAATCTTGGCAGACACAATGGTGTCAACGGGTGCCTTGAAACGATTTGCAGACAATTCCATCATGATGCTGTCACCGCTATCGCTGTGCAAACTGTCACTCAGAGCCACCGCAACGGAATCGTTGCCGTTTGAGCCAGTGGCTTGTGTGGAGCATCCTGTAAAAGAGCTACATATGGACAATGTTAATATACATATCAGATTTCTCATACGTTCAATACCTTTTAAGATTCAATGCTTTCAAAACGTTATCCGCCTTAGAGTAGATGAGATAGTTCTTTCCCATTTTCTCAGGGTATCCATATACGACACCGACTGTCAAGCGTGTATTATACTTCGATATATAGGTGTATACAATTCCACCGCTATCTCCTCCATCTGCGGTACATTTCACAAGTGTCATATCAGAGAATGTCGCCGTTTTGTCTCCAGACAGAACAGTACAATCTATATCCTGTATATAACCACCTGTGCGTTTCGTTGTTGCGCCATATTTGTTCACGTATGTCCCTTCTCCTGGTTTGTTTGTCGTCGTCGATAGAACACTGCTTGAACTGCCACCAATATAATTGTTGATGTTGAATTCATCCAAATAGCCGCATGGAATAAAAGAAGCTTCGGCATTTCCTGTTGAGACAATTCGGGAAGAACAAATGCCAAAAGGATTGAAATCTTTATCATAACAGTATTGCCCAACGCTGACCACATGCCCTGCGGTCACTAATCCACAACGTTTTTGTCCAGAAGTCTCTTGGGCGCGAAATGCGAATGTGCCGTAGATAGGTTTATCATCTGACATTGAAATAAGACACGTATCACCTGCGCCAATAGGAAATTTAGATATTGTAGCCAATGTTGTGTAAGAGCGCGTATTAACAAGCTGTGTGGAAAGGCAAGGATTATCTGTATTGATTTTTCCCATGTTTGTGAACACTACAGCAGGGTTATCGTAAAAATTTTTAAACTCCTTTATTCTTGATTGAGAACAATCGGCAAGATAAACTACAACAGCGTTGTTTTTCTGACTGATACCGATGGCTGTTAAGTTACTTTTCAAACTTGTGCTCATTTCAGCATATTTTGAATACAGATGTGACTTTATATTTTTCAACTCTTGCAATGAATACACACATCGTTTAAATTTCAACAGAGAACTATTTACGAGGGATTTTATCCTGTTAACACCACTAACGGAATCCCCCTTTATTGAAATGGTCAAAAATCCATCTTTTTCGATGAAAGAACCACCATAGTAGTCTGGATAGCTGTCCTCACCATCCACAGATCTCGTGGCAACCTTAATTTTTGCAAGCAAACTGGCGTTTATCTCGTTAGCTTCTTCCTGACAGTCGGAAGGCACTTCTTGAAGTAAAACGTAAGATTGATTTTGACTTTCATCTATAGCCGTTACGTCTGTATCGTTATCAGAACTGTCAAAATCATCATCCTTATTGCAACCAACGATTGTAATAACGCCCCAACACAAACAAAAATAAAATATAAATTTCTTCATACGCATAATATTTAAGGATTTCTATAAAATATTACAAATTTAAGAACATAAACAGTTTGTTGTTTGTTTTATTAACCATAATTAATAAATTTAACATTACAGTTCTTAAGTGACTTGATGCTTCATCACCATGTTGTTGAGGTGTCAATGGAGAGCACCATCGTCTACTGGATTCCAATATGGCGTGTGCTGTCTCCACACTTCAAGCTGAATCTTGCTAATCCCAGCTCCCTGATCGCAAGAGTGACGTGAAGGATGCGCAGTGGATTGCCGAGTGTACGATGAAGGAGCTTATACGCGGCAGCTTCGTACCTCCTGAGACAATCCAACAGCTGCGTCAGTACGACCGCCGTATATTCGACCTCAACGAGGAGATAGTAAGAAAGCTGTCAAAACTTGATGCCGTGCTGCAACGCTGCAATATACGTCTGAGCAACTACTTCCCATTCTATCTACGTTAATTTTTGTTATCTCTTGCTAGTAGAATTGTGTTTTGGTACGTTATTGTTTCTGATTTGTTTCTTTTGGGGTTTTACTGCTTTAAATGGTGTTGTGTTTCAAGTAGTTACATCAAATCAGCAGAATATCAAGAAGAACATGATGACTGGCAATTGAAATACAACGCCCATAACAAATGTCAGAGTTGTAAATGTTTCTATGTACGAATCCAACGTTATTGTACTACGAATTGTTTCAGAAACACTGTAAGTTCCTAAGAAACGGAACGATATTGGAAATAATACATAGTAGCTCATAAGGACTCCAACTATGAACAACAAGTATATTACAATTGCTACGCTTACCGAATACTTCTTTTCGTTTTCGTAAAGAGCAGGCGACACAAATCTGAATAGTTCATAAAGAATGTAAGGTGAAGCCCCTAACAGACCCAAATAGACAGATGTTGTGACGTGGGTCATAAACTGACTGGACAAGTCCGTTGCTATCAAATCGACATGAAATTTCTCAAAATGAAAATCATACCCACATAAAGAAGCGGCATTTTCAATAAGTGTATATGTAGTAAAGCTGTATTCACTCGGGGCTAACAATATCCTCCAAATTGTTTCTTTGCAAGTAAAAACGATTACAGAGAGCGTACCAGCAACTGCTATAATACGAAACAACATTCGACGAAGCAGGTAGTGTAAACAGAACTGTGTCACGGCTCTGATTTTTTATTCTTTCCCTCTTATTTGTGTGCAGATTTCATATCTGCATACAAATAAGAGGAGCCTTTCAC
>OCPW01000923.1_pt1 | contig 18688 bp, 15 predicted proteins | sample 1538761 | NCBI WGS metagenome assembly OCPW01 (sample SAMN04571724, study PRJEB22368) | human gut metagenome | biome: human gut; material: stool | host: Homo sapiens | place: Luxembourg | collected 2012-09-20
TGGCTGACCGTAATAAGCATTTGCACCATGTTTTCTGTAATAATGCTTATCCTGAAGTTCCTGTGGCGCTGGTTTTATCTGTGGATTGATCAGTTCTGCACGGGCTGCCATTTTCGCAACTTCTTCCAGTACCACTGCGTTATGTACAGCTTCTTGTGCATCCTTTCCCCATGTAAATGGGCCGTGATTCTTGCAGAGTACTGCCGGTGTTGCGATATAGTCCAGATTTTGGATTGCAAATTCATCAGCAATCAGGACTCCTGTATTTTTTTCATAAGCTTCGTCGATTTCTTCTTTTGTAAGATTTCTCACACAAGGAACTTCTCCATACAGATAATCTGCATGAGTCGTTCCATAGCACGGAATTCCCCGTCCTGCCTGTGCCCAGCTCGTAGCCCACGGTGAGTGTGTATGTACTACACCACCGATTTTCGGGAAACGGTTATAAAGAACAACGTGGGTGGCTGTATCAGAAGATGGATTTAAATCTCCCTCTATTTTATTACCATTAAGATCTACCACGACCATGTCTTCTGGTGTCAGTTTCTCATAATCTACTCCACTTGGCTTGATAACAAAAAGTCCTTTTTCCCGGTCAATTCCGCTGACATTTCCCCATGTAAATGTGACAAGTCCGTAATGAGGAAGAAGCATATTGGCCTCATAGACCTCTTTTTTTAATTCTTCTAACATTGCTGTCTCTCCTTTTCCCCTGCACGGCTCGTATTGATTATCTCATTTCATACTTCAAAGCCGTACAGGGCACTACCACCGATTAAACTATAAGATTCTCAAGAGCTGCCTTCTCAATGGCAATTCCTTTTTTATATCTCTCGATAAATGTCTCGAATCCTTTTACATCTTCCGGATCTGGATCCATAGAAGTTCCTTTATTGCCTGCAAATACTTTCTCTGACAGATAGTGTGCCAGTGTCTCATCTGATTCTTTGTTCAACATATAAGATGCCAGAAGTGCCATGCCCCAAGGGCCGCCTTCTCCTGCGGTCTCCATAACAGATACCGGTGTGTCAATGGCTGCTGCCAGAATTCCCTGTCCGACACCTTTTGTTTTAAATAGCCCGCCGTGCCCAAGAATCTTATCAATCTGTACCTGTTCTTCCTTTAACAAAATGTCCATGCCGACTTTTAAGGCTCCTAATGATGTATAAAGGTGTGTTCGCATAAAGTTTGCAAGATTAAATCTGCTCTCAGGCGATCTGACAAAGAGTGGTCTTCCTTCTGTCACGCCTGTGATATTCTCTCCTGACAGATAACCGTAGGAAAGAAGTCCGCCACAGTCTTTGTCTCCTTCCAGTGCTTTGTTATATAAAGTTCCAAATAACTGGTTCATATCCACTTCCATACCGAAGCTTTCGGCAAATTCGCGGAAGAGTCCAACCCATGCATTTAAATCTGAAGTACAGTTGTTGGCATGTACCATACCGACCAGACTTCCGTCCGGGGTCGTAACAAGGTCGATTTCCGGATAGACTTTCTTTAATTCTTTTTCCAATACGACCATAGCAAATACTGACGTTCCGGCAGATACATTTCCAGTGCGTTTTGCCACACTGTTTGTCGCTGCCATTCCGGTTCCCGCGTCACCTTCCGGCGGACAAAGTGGAATTCCTGCTTCCAGATTACCGCTTGGATCAAGCAGTTTTGCACCTTCCGGTGTCAAAATTCCTGCGTTTTCCCCGGCAACCAGTATTTTCGGAAGAATATCCTTTAATTTCCACGGATAATTCTTGTCTGCAACTAAGAGATCAAACTTCTGGATCATGGCTGCATGATACTGTTTTGTTTCCGGATCGATCGGGAACATTCCGGAGGCATCTCCGATTCCGAGTACTTTCTGCCCCGTCAATTTCCAATGAATATATCCTGCCAGTGTGGTGAAAAACTCAATATCCTTTACATGGTCTTCTCCATTTAAGATTGCCTGATACAAATGAGCAATGCTCCATCTCTGAGGAATATTGTACTGAAAAGCTTCTGTAAGTGCCTCGGAGGCTTCCCCTGTGATTCCATTTCTCCATGTGCGGAATGGAACAAGAAGTTCTCCATTTTTATCAAATGCCATATAGCCATGCATCATGGCACTGAACCCAATCGCTCCGATTTTCTTTAAAGTCACTCCATAAGATTCTTCTACGTTAAATGCCAGTTTCTGATAACTGTCCCTGAGTCCCTGCCAGATATCATCAAGGCTGTAGGTCCATATTCCATTTTCCAGACGATTCTCCCACTCATGATCTCCAGAAGCAATCGGGTGATGATTTTCATCAATGAGTACTGCTTTGATTCTTGTAGAACCAAATTCAATACCAAGGACTGTTTTTCCTTTTTCTATTAATTCTTTTCTACTACTCATATCATTTTCTCCGTTTCTTTCCGAAATTATCTGCGATAAGCAAGCTCATTCCAGCGAAGTTCATTTTTCAACTGACGGATGGTTGTGTCTGCGTCAATGTAGACAGCCTCGATTCCCATTGCTTCTGCCCAGTCGCCCATCTGCTCTGCACTTAAATCATAAGAAAATGCAGTGTGATGTGCGCCGCCTGCCAGAATCCAGCTCTGTGCTCCGATTTTAAGATTCGGTTTCGGTGTCCAAAAAGCAGTTGCTACCGGAAGCTTCGGCATCGGCTTTTCTGTTTTTTTACACTCCACTTCATTGATCAGAAGACGGAAACGGTCTCCCAGATCAATAAGGGAAGCAGCAATTGCCGGTCCTTCTTTCGCCGTGAATACAAGTCTTGCCGGATCTTCCCTGTCGCCCATGCTCAGTGGCTGTTCTTTGATACTGATCTTGCCGTCTGCAATGGTCGGGCATACCTCCAACATATGTGCTTCCAGAATTCCTTCTTTACCTGGCACCAGATTGTATGTGTAATCTTCCATAAAGGAAGTTCCTTTTGCGTCCTTCATGCCACCGGTCATAATCTTCATAAGTCTGACCATGGCTGCAGTCTTCCAATCTCCTTCCGCTCCGAAACCGTACCCTTTTTCCATCAGTCTTTGCATTGCAAGTCCCGGAAGCTGTTTAAATCCGCCAAGGTCTCCAAAATGTGTAACGATTGCCTGATAGTTGTTCTCTTCCAGGAACCTTTCCAGACCAATTTCAATTCCTGCCTGAACGGCTACATGACAGCGAAATTCCTTTTCATCTCTTCCTTCTAAAAGAATTTCATATTTGTCATAATATTCTTCAACTAATGTATCAATATCTGCCTGAGAGACTGCATTTACTGCTTCTACTGCCTCATTGACCGGATAAGCGTCTACCTCCCAGCCGAACTTGATCTGCGCCTCTACTTTGTCACCTTCGGTAACGGCAACATTTCTCATATTATCTGCAATACGCATCACACGGATATGACTGCTTTCGACAACTCCGACTGCAGTTCTCATCCAGGAACCGATCTGCTTCTGCACGTCTTCATCTGCCCAGTAGCCGACAACGACTTTCCGGTTCATATGAAGGCGGCTGAAAATGTGTCCGAATTCCCGGTCACCGTGTGCGGACTGATTCTCGTTCATGAAATCCATGTCGATGGTGTCATACGGAATCTCCCGGTTGAACTGTGTATGCAAATGGAGCAGTGGTTTTCTGAATTCCTGCAGTCCCAGTATCCAGGATTTTGCCGGTGAAAATGTGTGCATCCACGTAATGACTCCTGCACAATTTTCATCTGTATTCGCCTCATTGAATGTCCGGCGAATCAGTTCATTTGTAATCAAGGTCGGTTTCCATACAACTTCATATGGAAGATTTCCGGAGGCATTGAGTGCCTCCACAATCTTCTTTGCATGTTCTGCCACATGGGCCAGGCATTCATCTCCATATAAATCCTGAGAGCCGGTACAGAACCAGAACTGATAATTTTTCGTTTTTAACATCGGTCATTACCCCCTGTTCTTACGAGCCATAACAATACTCTGGATTACAAGGAACAGACAAAGCATTGCTGCGATCGTAATTCCTGTCCACCATGCCTGATCCAGACCTGCGGAAGATACGATATTCTGGATTGTACTTAAAGAAAGTACTCCGAAAAATGTTCCGATAATATTTCCAACACCACCGGTCAGAAGTGTTCCACCAATGATAGAGGAAGCGATTGCGTTCATTTCCATTCCTGTCGCATGGGAAGCAGAACCTGATCCTACGTGAAGGAAATATACATAGCCTGCGATTCCCGCCAGAACTCCACTGAAAAGCTGTGCAAGGAAACGTGTTCTTTTTACATTAATACCAAGCATCAGTGCACTTTGTTTGTTTCCACCGACTGCGTAGAATGCCCGGCCAAGCTTGGACCAGCGAAGCATTACGAACATCAGGACTACAATAAGCAGTGCCACAATAACTCCGATTTCTACATAAGCATCCACATATTTACCGATTCGGTTTACGGAACCCATTCCAGGTACGATAACACGGGTATCTTTTAATGCAACGAATGCTTTATTCTGTACGTTGAACGGATCTGTATGTACAATAGTCGTCATACCACGGGCAAAGAACATACCTGCCAGTGTTACGATAAATGGCTGGATATCAAGATAAGCAACCAGGAATCCCTGAACGAGTCCGAATGCAAGTCCAATTCCAAGTGCAATCAGTATAGACATGGCTACATTTCCACCCATGTAATCCAGATATACACCACAGCTCATACTGACAAGTGCTACCACTCCACCGACGGAGATGTCGATTCCGCCTGTAATCATAACTAAACTCAGTCCACAGGAAGTAATTAAAAGTGCTGCATTTGCATTTAGAATGTTAAAGAATGTCTGTGTCTTTAAAAATCCACCGCCCTGAAATATCATTGCGCCGATATACATGGCAAAGAATACGACAATCGTAATTGTCAGGAGTAGATTTGTATCCGAAATATTTCTTTTCTTTTTAGATTTCATACTAAGCTACCTCCTTCTTTGCCTGCATTTTCTTTGTAAATGAAGCAAATTTCTCACGTACGACCGGTGCACTGATTACAACCAGAATGATTACTACAACTGCCTTGTAAGCAGAGATTGCATCGGATTTTACATTGAATTTATAAAGTGTTGTTGTCAAAAACTGAATGACGTATGCTCCGAGAATTGAAGCTGTCATGTTAAATTTACCACCGCTTAAGGAGTTTCCTCCGAGGGCTACTGCCAGGATTGCATCCATCTCAATATCCTTCGCAATAACAGAATAGTTAATGGAAGAAATACGGCTGACCTTGATCAGTCCTGCCACTGCCACGCAAAGTCCTAAGATTACAAAGCTTAAGAATTTGATAAATGCAGGATTCAGACCGTTCAATCTGGAAGAATGCTCATTGATTCCAACCGCCTGTGTGTATAATCTGAGATTTGTAAATTTCATGGCCAGTGCGATCACGATCATACATGCAACTGCAATGAAAAATGGTGTCGGAATCGGGATTCCCGGAATAAATCCTCCAAAGTATGCAAATGTCGGATCACTGACGACCGGAAGTTCATTGTTATTAATCCATGCTGCGATAGAACGTCCTGCTGTGTATAGAATCAGGGTCGCTACCATCGGCTGAATCTTGAAGCCTGCAACAAGGATACCGTTAAATGCACCGAATAACATGGATACAACGCATGCTACTAAAAATGCTACAATGATCGGAGCCTGAAGTTTGTCCGGTCTGGAATTTGTTCCACAGAGTACTCGTAAGATCACGGAACCCGCAATAGCAATTCCGGCGCCCACACTGATATCCTGTCCGCCGGAAGCCGCTGTTACAAGGGTCATTCCTATTGCAAGAATTGCAAGCTCTGAGCCATAGTCAAGAATTGTAATCAGATATCCGGATAATACATGGTTTCCGGCACTGTTGACGTCCATGGAAATCTTGTAAAATGACGGGTCTGCAATTAAGTTAAATACAGCGAGCAGAAGAAGCGCCGCAATCGGAATCAGAATCTGCTTACCGCTGAACATATTCATAATATTTTTTGATTTTTTTGTTGTAGTGTTCTGCATTATTCTTTGTCACCTCCGGCAATTGTGTCCATGATACTGCTCTGTGACAGTTCCTCTCCTGAAAGCTCTCCGACTTTCTTTCGGTCTCTCATGACAATCAGTCTGGAACATGTACGAAGCATCTCATCTGTCTCAGAAGAAATAAATGTTACACTCATACCTTCTGATGCAAGCTTAAGTACTAATTTCTGAATTTCAACCTTAGTACCGATATCAATACCTCTGGTTGGCTCATCGAGAATCAGATATTCCGGGTGAGTCAGAAGCCATCTTGCCAGAATTACTTTCTGCTGATTACCACCGGATAGTGATTTGATCGGTGTGTCTGCGGAAGCGGTCTTGATTTCCAGGAGCTTGATATATTCATCTGCAAATTTATTTGCCTGTGCTTTTGAAAATGGTTTGAAGAATCCACGAAGCACCTGTGCCGCCAGAATGATATTGTCTCTGACTGACAGATCTCCGACAATTCCGTCTCTCTTACGGTCTTCCGGAAGATATGCGATTCCCTGCTTCATAGCATCAAGTGGTTTATTGATTTTTACTACTTTTCCGCTTTTCTTTACTGTACCGCCAGTCACACGATCTGCTCCGAAGATTGCACGCACGCACTCGCTTCGTCCAGATCCGAGAAGTCCGGTAAATCCATTGACTTCTCCTTTTCTTATATTAAAATCAAATGGTTTGATTCCGGCATTGCTCTGTAAGCCTTCCACTTCAACGACCGGTGGAATGGACTCATCTGCCTCATAGACCAGACTTTCATCTTTAATATCCGCCTCATCGTCCAGTTCTTTACCAAGCATCTTGGCTACCAGCTTGACTCTCGGGAGATCCTTGATTTCATATTCACCTACTAATTTTCCGTCACGGAGAACCGTGATTTTATCACACACTTCATATACCTGATCCAGGAAATGTGTTACGAATATAATTCCAACACCTCTGGAACGTAAGTCTCTCATGAGTCCGAATAATTTTTCTACTTCCTGTTCATCAAGGGAAGATGTCGGCTCATCGAGAATCAGTACTTTACAGTCCATATCGACCGCACGGGCAATTGCTACCATCTGCTGGATCGCGATAGAGCAACTGGAAAGCTGCTGTGTTGCTTTTGCGGGAATATCCAGTGATTTCAGAATCTTATCCGCGTCCGCATTCATCTTCTTCCAGTTCTGTCCGATTCCTTTTCCACGTCCGATGTACATGTTCTCTGCCACGGAAAGGTTCGGACAGAGTGTAATCTCCTGGTACACCGTACTGATTCCAAGATTCTGTGCGTCTTGTGGAGAACGGATTGCAACTGCTCCTTCATGTTCCTTCAGGAAGATATCTCCACCGTCTTTTTCATAAACTCCGGTCAGAACCTTGATCAAGGTTGACTTACCTGCACCATTCTCTCCCATCAATGCATGAATCTCTCCCTCACACAATGTGAAATCTACTGCCTGCAGTGCCTTGACTCCCGGGAAACTTTTATAGATATTTTTCATTTCCAATACAGAATTCTCTTTCACCAGCGTATTCACCTCTTCATTCTTACTTACTGTTTTTGCTTATTATTTTCTATCTCTTTTCGGGTTTGTTTTCCTTTTAAGAGAAAATGCGCGACGCCGCGTATTTTTTTATTTTTTCTTACGCTGCGCCGCGCGACTTAACACATTTTTTCTACATTTTGATGCCTGTGGATTACGACCTGTTGCGCACTCCCACAATCCATCATTAGATACCGAACTGATCTACATCGTCCTGTGTGATTGTTGTTGCATCGAATCCCTTCTCGTCCATGATGATTGTCTTCTCGTCAATCTTCTCACCAGACTCAAGTTTCTTGATAACATCTTCGATGTAGGAAGCCTGATAAGGGTTGCACTGTCCATCATAGTTCCAGTTCTGGTTCAGAAGTTCTTCTAATGCCCATTTGTTGCAGTCAAATCCCATAACGATAACATCTTTTCCAACACCGTGGGAGATATTTGCTTTGTCAAGAGCTGCTACAGCACCTTTAGCCATATCGTCGTTCTCTGCATAGATTACATTGAATGCCTGTCCGGAATCGATAACGGACTGTACAATCTGCTGTGCTTTCTCTGCATTCCACTCTGCTGTCTGCTCTGTTACAATGTTCCATCCCTCAGATTTTGCTGTATCTGCAAGTGCGCCAGAACGTCCTTTCTGAGCTGCTGATCCCATAACACCCTGAATATGAATGATGTTATACTCAGGTAATTTCTGGTCTTTTAACCAGTTTGCTGCTGTCTCACCTTCTTTTTCCATGTCGGATACGATAGATGCTGCATACAGGCTTTCGTCTGCATCAATTGTACGGTCGAACAGAATAACCTGTGTACCTGCGTCCTGAGCGTCTTTCAGGACACTGTCCCAACCTGCTGTATCAGCAGCGGAGAGAAGCAAGTAATCAACACCGTCCTGGATAAACTTCTGAGCTGATGTAATCTGCTCATCATTCTTTAAGCTGTAAGCGAATGAAGCGTCATATCCATTCTCTTTTGTAAATGTTGCTTTTAAGTCTTTATCATTTGCTGTACGATATCCGGATTCGTTTGGATCGTTGTTGATGATACCAACTTTGATCAGTCCGTCACCAGAATCGGATTTTGCGCCGTCAGCTGTTTCTTTTGATCCTCCGCAGCCTACAAGTCCAATGACCATCATAGATGCGAGTAAAACTGAGATAATTTTTTTCTTCATAATCTTCCTCCTGATCTTCCTGATTATTTTTACATCAGTTACTTTATTCTGTTTTTGAAAGGCCTCTCTTTTTCTTGATTTCACTATAGCATTCCACCTGTTTGTCCGCAATTATGAAAATAGCTATTTTTAAAGGTTTATCAGTTATTTACAATACAACTTTTTTGTATTAAAATATCAAATAAATACAAGTTTATTTTTGATGTTTACTATTCTCAGATAAACAGTGATTTTCTTTTGATATCGTTGTTTTTTTGACATATTTTATGTGGATTTTTACATTTTACAGTCGTTATCTTTGTAGTTGTTTTACATAAAAGTTTGATTTTTTCAGGGGAACGTTAGATTTTCTCAGATTTTTTTATGTTAAGAAAAGATAATTTTTTTCAAAAAGGAGATTTTTTTATGGCGATTAAATACAAATGGCTGGCCGGAACGCTCCGGGATCTGATTAAAAAAGATGTGAAAAATCAAATTAATAAGCTGCCATCAGAAACAGGAGCTGTGCAGACGTTATCATGTCAGCCGCCAAACCGTAAGGCAGGCTCTGAATCTTCTTACACAGGAAGGTCTAATTGAAAAGCGCCATGGAAGCGGCAGTTATATTACCGGACATTCTGCAAATCTGTCTGATGACCAGATTGCTATTTTGATTTCTGATGATTCCAATTATATTTATCCCGGTGTATTAGATGATATTCAGGGAACACTTCGAAAATATCATTTTTCATCACAGGTTCATATTACGAAAAATGAAACTTATGAAGAGCGCAAGATTCTGACAAAACTCTTATCTGCGCCACCACGGGGAATCATTGTGGAAGGATCCAGAAGTTATCTGCCGAATCCGAATCTGGATCTGTACCGTGCACTTCAAAAAAAGAACTGCCGCTTTGTCTTTTTACATAATTACTATCAGAATTTCAGTCAGATCCCTTTTGTAAAAGACGACAATTTTTCCGGAAGCCGCCAGCTTACAGAGTATCTTCTTTCCCAGGGACATACAGCAATTGGCGGCATCTTTCACTCTGACGACCTGCAGGGTGCAGAACGCTTTCAAGGATTTATGGAGACTATGCGTAACCAGGGGCTTCCTGTCCCGGATTCCAGAGTCGGCTGGTTCAACTCTCATGATCTGGACCACCTGCAGCGTTTTCAGGACACTGGGTTCTTAAAAAAAATCGTGCAGGACTCCTTGGAATCCTGCACGGCTGTCGTCTGTTATAATGATATGATTGCATATTTTTTAATTAAAGAACTGAATCTGGCCGGATACCATCTGCCTGATGATATGGCAATCGGAGCCTTTGATAATACTTACTTAAGCAACTCCCAGATTCTGACCCTGACTACTTTATCCCACAAATCCCATGAAATGGGCACTGCCGCTGCCAACATGATAATCCAGCAGCTCAAAGGAATTCCTGTCACATTTTTAGAAGTCCCATGGACTCTGATTCCAAAAGGAAGTACACCGGACAACCTTCTGGATAACCTTTAGTTCTTCTTTCCATTCCGGTAATCTCTCGGGCTGACTCCCTGCGTTTTCTTAAATACAAAGCTGAAATAATGGGAGTCTTTGTAGCCCACCGTTGCTGCAATCTCTGCGGTTGCCACAGTCGTATCCCGCAACAGCTTTCTTGCTTTTTCCATACGCTTTTCTGTCACGTATTCGGTAAATGTCTTCTCCATGCTCTGACTAAAGATAGAACTTAAGTAATTGGCATTAACCTGAACTTCACATGCCACATTTCCAAGTGTCAGCGACTCTTCGGTGTAATGATTCTGAATATATTCCAGTGCTCTTCGAAGAGTGTTGCCACCCTGTGAATCGCTGTCCTTATCACGAATCTCTATCGCTATCTGAAGCATTTTTACAAAGTACTCAAAAACCTCTTCTGACTCCATATGAATATTCTGTGCATACTCGCCAATGGCCTGTAGATATTCTTCCTTTGAACCTCCGACTGACTCCACATAAGACAAAATCGTAAAGCGGATATTCAGCACTACATATTCGCAGAACATTCTGGATTTCAAGGCTTCGCTGATGCCCCCAAGATAGGACTCAACAAAATTGTAAATCTCCCCCTGGATACCCCTTGCCAGAAAATCCAGAATTACGTCCGGCGCCACTTTTGATGTGTCGACTGTCACTGCTGCCTGATTATTTTCTTCCTGGTTCGCCATATATTTTGACAGATTTTCCTCTGTCAGCACATGCATCTGTGGCAGAACAAAACGGTACGCAAGGCAATGACTGGCGCTCTTGTAACATTCTTTGAGCATACTCAGCCGCTCTACCGGTTTTCCTGCAGCCACGTACCAATCCATTTTTTCCAGCGCCTTCTCACATATCTTCCGGACATAATCCAGTGCCTTGTCTGTCTCCTTTTCAACGTTATCCTGATCTGATTTTATTAAGACTCCATAACAGTTTACATTCCACCGGAATACCTGATACTGTGGACACCTCAGAAAATAGTGCAGGATTTCTTCCTGCTGCCGCAAAAACTGCTCTACTTCCAGCTCCGACTGGTTCTTCCGGTGCTCCTGCAAATATATGAAAATCAGGTTATAGCTGGACGCTGTCAGCTCCATTTCAAGCTTGGCCGCCTCATCATAGATTTCTTTGACAGACATTTTCCCTTCCAGTACTTTTTCAAAGAAAATCCGTCTGGAAAACTGTTCATATTCATGCATTTCATTCTGAAGCATCGTCTGGTAATCTTCCTGTTCTGCATCCTGTTCAATCTTTTCTTTTAATTCCTGAAGCACTTTTCTTAAGTTCATTCTCGTCACAGGTTTCAGCAGATACTGATCTACCCCGATGGAAATGGCTTCTCTTGCATACTCAAAGTCATCATACCCGCTGATGATAATAATCTTTGTTCTTGGGAGTTCTTCCCTCACGATTCGACTCAATGACAGCCCGTCCATGAACGGCATCTTAATATCTGTGATCAGCACATCCGGTTTCGTCTTTCGTATAAGCGGAAGTGCCATTTCACCATCCGCTGCCTCCCCGACAAACCGATAGCCATACTGTTCCCACGGAATATTGTCTCTTAGACCTTCTCTGATTAAAGTTTCATCTTCTGCCAGAAATACTTTTAACATCACATCTTCACCCTTTTTTTAATCTACTCTTGTTCGAAATTCTGCTCTATGCTATGAATCCAATCTATTCCATAATTTCATAGAAATTTCGTTACAGATTTAGTAGGTTCGGTCATTCAACACACTCAACACATTTTTCTGTGTAAATACTTTTTCTTCCACGTAATTATCCTTTTCTATGCTCTGTCCTGTCTCCAGTGCCTGAATGATTTCTTCGATATATTTTCCCTGATATGGATTACATTCCACATCAACATTAATTGCCCCTGTCTTCACCTTTTCCAGCGCTTTCTTCGTTCCGTCAAAAGATATCACAGTGATATCTCCGCCTGTTCCGGTCGTCCTTCCTGCCGACTGAATTGCCTCCAGCGCACCAAAAGTCATGTCATCATTTTGGGATACAAGCACGTCAATCTCTGGATAAGTGTTCAGAAGCCTGCGCATTTCCTCTTCGCCTTTTGCCGTTGTGAAATCTGCATTTGTCTGCTCCAGAATATTCCAGTTTTCATGTTTTGCAGCTATCTCTTCAAATCCTTGTGTTCTTCCGAACATAGCTGTTGTTCCGGCAGTTCCCTGCAATACAACAATGTTCACCTGATCATCATTAAAACGCTGTCCTTTCAGATAATCTTCCAGCCATTTTCCCGCATTTCTTCCTTCTTCTACAAAATCAGAACCAACTGTATATAGAGATTCGTCTTTCACGTTAATTTTCCTGTCCATCAAAATAACCGGAATCTCTGCCTCCCTTGCTTCCCGCAGTACAGTATCCCATCCATCCTCTACAATCGGAGAAAATACAATATAGTCCACTCTCTGGGAAATGAAGCTCCGAAGTGCTTTTATCTGGTTCTCCTGCTTCTGCCTTGCATTTTTAAAAATCAGAAAATACCCATTCTCTTTTGTTAATGTCTCCTTTACAGACCTTGTGTTAGCGGTCCGCCAGACTGACTCACTTCCTTCTTGAGAGACTCCAACTACAATTAAATTGTCATCGGTCGGCGTTCTTGTATCTTCCGCTTCGGGTTCCTGTCCGGCACAACCAGTAAGCAGTGCGAGTACGGCTAATACAATGATTACCTTTCGAAAAATCTTATTTTTCCGCTTCATTTTCTGCCTCCTCGCTTCTAGTGCTTTGTTTGCCTGCTTCCGGTTTTTCCGGATTATCTGTGATTGCCGGAATTTCAATCGTAATTCTCGTTCCGCTTCCTTTTTCAGACCAGATTTTCATACCAAATTCTGCTCCAAAATACATACGGATTCTTTCATTTACATTTGCAAGTCCAAATCCGCTTTCCGTTTCTTTACATGGTCTGGAAATTTCTTTTCCCAGTTTCTTTAATTCATCTTCATCCATGCCGACACCGTCATCAGCTACTGTCAGATAAAGATTTTCTCCCTCTTTCGTTCCTGTGATCTCAATCATTCCCCGGGAACGTTTATATTTAATTCCATGATATAACGCATTTTCCACAAGTGGCTGCAACGTAAGTTTTGGAATCTGATACTCATAAATTTCAGGATCTATATAAATATGGTAATCCAAAATGTCATGATACCGTTTTTCCTGAATCTGCAAGTAGCTGCTGATGTGCTGCTCTTCTTGTCGGATTGTGATAAATTCTTTTCCCTTACTGAGTACAAGACGGAAAAATTCAGATAAAGTTACAACCATCTCCACTGCTTCGTCCGGCTCATTTCCTTCAATCAGCCACACAATATTGTCCAGTGTATTATAGAGGAAATGTGGATTAATCTGCTCCTGCAGAAGTCTCAAATCTGCCTTCCTCATTTTCTGCTCGTCCTCTCTAACTTTCACAACCAAAGTCTGGATATTGCCTGCCATATCGTTGAACCTATCAGCCAGCACCGCAATCTCATCCCTGGAATCCACATCTGCCCTTGCATCTAGATCCCCTTTTGAAATTCTTCCAGCCGCCTGTGCCAACACCTGAATCGGACGCAACATGCCTGTTGTAATCTGCATGACTGCCATAACAAGACCAATGGTCAGGACCGCGATCAGACATGCACAGATAATGATAAATGTCCGAATCTGTGTATTCAGCGTATCCGTCACCTTTTCCATACTTTCCGTTTGATAATAAATATAATACTGAATATCATCCTGAATCAATTCAGTTAAAATATAAATATTATCATCCAGTTCTTTGATGTTACTGTCATAAGTACCACCCACATGAATATTCTGCACCAGATCATCGACCCGATTCTCCAGCGTGTCAATATTTCGGAGCAGACTATCTAGCCATAATTTACTTTCGGTATCCGTTGTAATTTTCTTCAAATTTCTAAATTCCTTGCGCAGATTCTTAATCAGGACATAGGGACTTTTTAATTCTTCCGCATCGTCAAAGTCATCTACTGTAACATATCCAACAACCATTTTATAAAGACTTTCATCCATCTCTTCTTTAAAATCCAGATTATAACTATTTGCAATAGTAAGATTCTGTACAATCTTATTATATGTATGATTGTAGTTTGACATGGAAATGAGCAAATATATAGATATAGCAAGAAAAGGCAACGCCGCCACAAGCGTTACCCCTAGTATTTTCTTTCGAATTGAAAATTTTACATCCTGTCTATCCATTTGATACTTCCTTAATTCATCATTTTTTATCATTGTATCATTTTCAATTCTTAAACGCAATTAGGGACATAGTCAATCAACGCTTGACTACATCCCTTAATATTAAAATGTCAATTCCATCCTCGTTCCTTTTCCCAACTCGCTATCTACATGGATCTTTGCATTGTGCAATATTGCGCCATGTTTTACGATAGATAGTCCCAGTCCGGTTCCGCCAATTTCTTTTGAGTGGCTCTTATCTACGCGATAAAACCGCTCGAAGATCCGTTCTTGTTGATTTTTAGGAATTCCGATTCCTGTATCTGTCACGATAATCTTCTTTCCATTCAGTGTGTTTCCGACCCAGACACGGATTTCTCCGCCTTCTTTGTTATATTTGATAGCATTTTCGCAAATATTGTAGACCATCTCATCCAGAATCTGTCGAACTCCATTGTAAATAACAGATTCTCCGGTCAACTCCATGTGGACTTTCTTCGCCGAAGCCTGTGGTGCCAGACGGCTTATAATTTCTCTCGTTAGTTCATAAAGATCTACATCTTGTCTCTCTAGTTCGACTTTTCCTTCGTCCAGATGCGATAACTTGATAATATCTTCTACCAATGTAATCAATCGCCTTGCCTCGTTGTAAATTTTCTCTGAGAAGCGTGGCATATCCTCGGGTTTCACAATTCCGCTCTTCATGATCTCGGCATAACCTGAAATTGAGGTAAGTGGCGTTTTCAATTCATGAGATACATTTGCTGAAAATTCTTTTCGCATATTGGCAATGGCTTCTTTTTCTTTGTTCTGCTTATCAATGCTCTCAAGAAGCGGTGTCAGCTCTTCATAAACTTCGTTTTCCAGAGGTTCCTCCAGATCCAGTTCATTAATTGGTCGAATCAGCTTTGCCACCTGCTGTCTGGAAAGCAGATATGCAAATGCAAGAGCCACAACTGCGATCAATCCCATAATCGGCAGGATTGAAATTGCTGTGTGAAGCGCTGTGTTCATAGTCTTGGATACACGAAGTACATTTCCATCCGGAAGAAGCTTTGCATAATAGAACATTTCCTTGCTCATCGTCATGGATCTTCTGACTTCCTGACCAGTACCATTCTTATGGGCAGCCTTGATTTCCGGACGATTCTTGTGGTTCTGTAAAGTCACCGCGTCTTCCGTAGAATCGTACAGAACATCGCCTGCCGGATCAATCAAGGTAATTCTTGTATTCTTTTCTACCTCGTCCATCTGCTTTAAGTAATCTGTCCCGGATATCTCGATTGCCTTTACAATATAATCCGCTTCCTGACGCGTCTCCCGTTCCATTAAACCTACATTCTGTCTGTAGATAACCAGTGTGGTCAGCGCATATGCCGCCAGAAGCGTCACTGTGATGACCATGATCATACTATGTTGAATTTTGCTTCTAAGTTTCATATGCGTACCTTTCCAAGCGGGCTTGCGCCTCGCTTTGGGGACGGGGGAGCCTCTTGAGCGGGCTTGCGCCTCGCTTTGGGGACGGGGCATACTCGCCTTGGCTCCGTTGCTCCCGTCCCCTTCCCGTCTCCTGTGTTCTACTACTTTATCTTATTCTGACATGCGGTATCCGACGCCACGGACTGTTTCGATCTTCTCTCCGCTTTTGCCAAGTTTTTGTCTGAGTGTTCTTACATGTACATCGACAGTTCTCGTCTCACCGTCGAAATCGTATCCCCAGATGTCTTCCAGCAGACAGTCTCGTGTCATGACAATGTTCGGGTTCTTCATAAGGCGCTTCAAAAGTTCATACTCTTTGAGCGTCAATGTCACAACTTCTCCATCTGCAATTACTTCATGTTTTTTCGTATTCATCTCAATGTCACCAAGAACAATGACGTCCTGTGGATCCTGTGTATCTTTCTGTGTTCTTCGAAGGACTGCTTTGATCCTGGATACAAGCTCCATCATTCCAAATGGTTTGGTCACGTAATCGTCTGCCCCGGCATCCAGTGCTTTTACTTTATCGTATTCTGCACCTTTTGCTGTCAACATAATGACCGGAATATCACGGTTCTTCGGTGACGCTTTTAATTTGCTTAAAAGCTCCAGCCCATCCATTCCCGGAAGCATAATATCTAATAAAATTAATTCCGGTGTCTCCAGTGCCAGTGCTTCTAAAAATTCCTTTCCATCCTCAAAACCACGCGCTTTAAAGCCCGTGGTCTCAAGTGTATATATGACTAATTCTCGAATGTTACTATCGTCTTCTACACAAAATATCATACTTTGCTCTCCTTGTGGATTCCTGTAATTGAAAATTCTACCCACTCTGCAATATTGGTCGCATGATCTGCAATTCTCTCCAGGTATTTTGCGACCATGATCAGATCAATGGCTTCCTTTCCACCTTCTCCGCTATTCTTGGAAATGTAATCAATCAGCTGTTTTTTATTTTCCTCGAACATCTCATCTACAACATCATCGTATTCGATAACAGCACGTGACAACTCCAGGTCTTTTTCCACATAAGCATTCACACTGTCCCGAACCATCTTTGCTGCTGCTTCAGACATCTTCACAATAACCGGAATATCTGCTGCCTCAGCCTTCTTTTCAGAAATAATAATCTCCGCAATATCAGATGCCTGATCTCCGATTCGTTCCATGTCTGTGATCATCTTAAGTGCCGCTGAAATCTGGCGAAGATCTCTTGCTACCGGCTGCTGCTGTAACAGAAGCTTCAGACAAAGACGTTCGATGTCTTTTTCTAACTGGTCAATCTCTTCATCTGCCTCCTGGACAGATTTCGCCTCATCAATCTTACCATCTTCCAAAGCCTTCGTTGCTCTGGTAATTGCAATCTCACACATCTCTCCCATATGGGTCAGCTGGCTGTTGAGACGTTCCAGCTGCATATCAAACTTATTACGCATATCTTAACCGAACCTCCCTGTAATATAGTCTTCTGTACGCTTGTCAGAAGGAATAGAGAATAATTTTTCTGTATCGTTATACTCGATCACTTCGCCCAACAGGAAGAATGCAGTATTGTCAGATACACGGACAGCCTGCTGCATATTGTGAGTTACCATGACAATAGTATAATCTTTTTTCAGTTCCATCGCAAGGTCTTCAATCTTAGATGTTGAAATCGGATCCAGTGCGGATGTCGGTTCATCCATCAATATGACTTCCGGCTCTACCGCAAGTGTTCTTGCGATACAAAGTCTCTGCTGCTGTCCACCGGAAAGTCCAAGCGCACTTTTATGAAGCCTGTCTTTTAATTCATCCCAGATAGCTGCCTGTCTTAAGCTTCGCTCCACAATCTCATCCAACTGCGATTTTTTCTTGATTCCGGCAATTCTTGGGCCATATGCCACATTGTCATATACGCTCTTCGGAAAAGGATTTGGCTGCTGAAATACCATTCCGACACGGTAACGCAGAGTAATTTCATCCATATCCTTATAAATATCTGTGCCATCAAGCAGCACCTTTCCATCGATCTTACAATTCTCTACCAAGTCATTCATGCGGTTCAAAGTCTTTAAAAATGTAGACTTTCCACATCCGGACGGCCCGATAAAAGCAGTAATCTTATTTGCTTCAATCTGCATATTTACATCTTTTAATGCATGAAAACCACCATAATGCAGATTCAGATTACTGATATCAAATTTATATTTTTTTGATTGATCTGCCATAATTTTTTTATCCTTTCTACACACTTTCACCTGACGTCTTTTTATTGATATGTCGGCTCAAGGCATTTGCCCCGATACTAAATAACAGAACGAGGATCATCAAAACTGCCGCTGACAGATTGGCAAGATTCGGATCTTGTCCATTGATCTGTAAGCCCCAAATCTGTAATGATAACGTCTCTGCCGGACGGAATATATTTAACGGACAGGTCGGTGCTGCCAGGTTCCAATTACCCCAACGGATATCTGTTCCGGAACCAGTTGTATAAAGAAGCGCTGCCGCCTCACCAAATCCTCTTCCTGCTGCCAATATCACACCCGTCATAATTCGTGGAATACAGGCCGGAAGAAGTACGTGATAGATGGATTGCCACCTCGTTGCACCAAGTCCCAAACTTGCCTGAAGATAATCATCTGGCAGTCCATTGATCGCATCCTCTGTCGTCGTTGTAATAACTGGAATTGCCAGTATGGAAATGGAAAGTGCTCCGGCAAGAAGACTTTTTCCAAGTCCGAAAAACACAAGGAATACCAAATATCCAAACAAACCGACTACGATAGATG
>OCPW01000932.1_pt1 | contig 18527 bp, 19 predicted proteins | sample 1538761 | NCBI WGS metagenome assembly OCPW01 (sample SAMN04571724, study PRJEB22368) | human gut metagenome | biome: human gut; material: stool | host: Homo sapiens | place: Luxembourg | collected 2012-09-20
ATACCGCTAGCATGCCCCTATTGCCTTCGGCACTTCCCCCGAAGGGGGAAGCAAGACGTTACGTCGCTAACGATTTCCTTAACTTAATAGCATTACCCCTCTAGGGGAAGGGGAACCGCAGAGCGGTGCTCGGGTGCTTTCATAAATCGTCAACTTGAGATGTTCCTTCCCACTCTCTTTCATAGCGCCAGTGCCCTATCCGCCCCTTCGGGGCACCTTCCCCTCGAGGGGAAGGCTGACGATACGGGAATACCGTCATCTAAAATGCGGCGAAGCCGCCACTGAACCCTTTGAACCCTGAACCCTTTGAACCCTGAACCTTGAACCTTGAACCCTGAACCCGCCAACCCTTTGTCAAGATTTCCTTCCAAACTTTATTGACATCCCCTCTTCTCTTAGATATAATTATTCTGTTATGGTGCAAATAAATGGCACAACACGATGTAAGGAGGTGTTTATACATGGCAAAAATGACATTCCAGCCGAACAACCATTGGAGAAAACAGACCCACGGTTTCCGTGCTCGTATGAAAACAAAAGCAGGCCGTATTGTTCTGAAGAGAAGAAGAGCAAAGGGCAGAAAGGTATTAAGTGCCTAATCAAGAAATCAGCGAGGAGAGGGTGGGGTATACACTGCCCCGCTCTTCTCGTATCAGACAGAACAGGGATTACCGTCGGATCTACAGATCCGGCAAACGTTTCAGCAATCGGGCCGGGCTCTGCTATGTGGTGAAAACCAAAAAGCCGGGCACCCGTATGGGCTTCGTGACTACGAAGAAGATCGGCCACGCCTTTGCGCGAAACCGTGCAAGACGTCTTATGAAGGAGGTCTACCGCCTTCATATGGCTGAGCTTTCGCCCCACTATGAAGTGGTGATGCTCTCAGGCATCTTCCTGACGGGCGCCACCTATCAGCAAGCGGAAAAAGCGATCCTTTCCTTGTGGCGCAAAGCCGGAATTCTGGTGAAATAAGATGAAAGAGCTTCTGATCGGGCTTGTCCGATTCTATAGAGCGTTTATCTCTCCCCTGAAGCCTCCTTGCTGTCGTTTCTACCCGACCTGCAGTGAATATGCACTGCAGGCGCTTCAAAAATATGGAGCCCTAAAAGGCAGCTGGCTCGCGATCAAGCGGATTTCCAAGTGCCACCCGTTTCACAAAGGTGGATACGACCCGCTCCCGTGAAGAGGCTGTCTTTTTTCAATGCTTCGCATAGAAAAAAGTGAGGAGTGAGGAATTAGGAGTGAGGAGTGAAGGGGCGGCGCAAAATAAAATGAAAGCGCCGCGAGTTTTAAAACTGGCAGCGCTTCTTACCTTTGATGCGCTGCACCGCCATTTCTGATTTCGTATCCCTAATCCCTAATCCCTGGTCACTAGTCACCAGTCACCAGTCACTAGTTCACTAGCTACCAATCCCCGGCCATCCATCCCACCATAACCGCCGATCGATTTCCCGAAAACTCACCGGGCTCTTGAAATTCAGAAGGCCCGGGCATGTAACGGCTGCAATATAGGCCGTATAAGGAGTAACCAATGAGTGATTTTCAGATTCCGTTTCTGTCGGACTTAGTCGGACTCCTCGCAGGGGTCATGCGCGTCTGCCTGGAATTTTGCTACAAAATGACAGAAGACCTGGGATTTCCGAGCTATGGGATCGCCATCATCGTCCTGACCGTCATTATCAAGACGCTGCTGCTCCCGCTCGCCCTGAAACAGATCCGGTCCATGAAGGCCATGCAGGCCATTCAGCCGGAAATGCAGAAGATCCAGAAGAAATACAAGAATGATCCGCAGAAGCTGCGTGAAGAAATGGGCAAGCTCTACAAGGAAAACGGAGCCTCTCCGCTCTCCGGCTGCCTGCCGCTCCTCATCCAGATGCCATTCCTGATCTCCATCTACTACGCGCTCCAGGGCTTTTCCTATGATCCGGCCCACGAGAGCTTCCTGTGGCTGGAAAGCCTGGCTGTACCGGATGAGACCTACATCCTTCCGATCCTCTCTGCTGCCTCCACCTTCATCATTTCCTGGCAGACCACCCCGAAGGACGCACCGAGCAACCAGAAGACCATGCTGCTCATGATGCCTGTCATGATCGGCTGGATGTCCCTGAACTTCCCGAGCGGCCTTGTCATTTACTGGATCGTTTGCAACCTTTACCAGCTCGTCCAGCAGACCATCATGTACTGGGGCGAAATGAAGGAACGCATCGGCGGCAAAGCTCCCAAAGGAACACTCACCGTTCATGGAGAGAACCAGCCGAAAGCGGAAGTGAAGAAGAAAAAGATCATCCGCAAGAAAGTCATCAAGAAAGTCGTGAAGAAGCCTGCGGATGCACCCAAAGACGAAAACAAAGAAGCCTCTCCTTCCAAAGCAGAAGCTCCTGAAGAAGTAAAAGAACCGGCCGGCGATGAAAAGCCGGCTAAGGCAGAAGTACCTGCTAAGAGCACCGGGGAGGCTGATGAAAAATGAGAACAGTCAGAATCACAGCAAAAACCATCGAAGCTGCTGTCGCTGAAGGCTTGGAAAAGCTCGGCATCAGCCGCGAAGAAGCTGTCGTCCATGTCGTCGAACAGCCCTCGAGCGGACTCTTCGGCCTCATCCACAAGAAGATGGCGGTCGTAGACATTTCCGCACCGGATGAAGAAGCGGAGGAAGACACTGTCGAAGAAGCATCTTCTGCCGAAGAAGCACCGGCGGCAGAAATCCCTGCCGAAGAAGCGAAGGAAAAAACGCCGGCCGAAGAACCGAAGGCAGAGGAAGCTGCCGAAGAAGTGAAGGAAGAAGCACCGGCAGAAGAGAAGAAAGCTGAGCGCGAAGAGCCGACCTTCGATCCGGAAGAACAGAAGAAGGTCGCGGAAGAAGCAAAGACCTTCCTTGCGGGCGTCTTTGCCGGGATGCATCTTGCCGTCACCATGGAATGCCGCATGACCGAAGAACGGATCATGATCAATCTGGTGGGCGATGGCCTGGGCATCCTGATCGGCAAGCACGGACAGACACTGGATGCGCTCCAGTACCTGACGAACTTGGCCGCAGGAAAGTCCTTCCGCCATCACTACTTCATTCTGCTTGACGTCGAAAACTACAGAGAGCGCCGCCAGGATACCCTGGAAGCCCTCGCCAGACGCCTTGCAGGCAAGGTGAAACGCACGGGCGAAGAGATCCGTCTCGAACCGATGGCTGCCGGTGAACGCCGCATCATCCATCTGGCTCTGCAGGACGACCACGCCGTCTCCACCGATTCCGAAGGCGAAGCACCGTACAGATACGTTGTCATTCGTCCGAAGGACTGAGCAACATAAAAAAGCAGCCGCGAGGTTGCTTTTTTATTTGCGATAGTATGGGTTGGCTTATCATGGAGGAAAACTGGAACTTAAAATGAGAAATTAGAAATGAGAAATGTTGGTGCGGCGCATAAAAATAGAAGCGCCGCGGAGTATTGCATCTATCGCAACCAGCCCCGCCTCGCTGTGCTCGTCTGCTCCTTCCGGAGGAAGGGGCAGACGAGCACCCTAATCCCTAATCCTTAGTCACCAGTCGATCCATGTCAATGCTTTTTCCAGCTCGTAGAAGCTCTTTCCATCCCAGAGGATGTCTTCGGTGAGGTGATTCAGGACATCCTCTGCATCCTCCGACTCGTAGTGATAGACAAGCTCCATGAAGTCTTCGAAAGGCTCCTTCGTGAAGCGGTACTTCTCGATGCTGATCCGATACTGATGCCGTCCGGCGTGGTATTTCAGACCGGAAAAACGATAGACAAAGCTCCTGTGACGGACAGAGGCCTCTCCGTCATTCATATAATCGATAAATTCATCTGCGTCTCCGCCGTGCATAGTGGGTTCTCCTTTTTTTGAATATATGATCCTCCTTATTATAACTTGTCAAACTCTATGAAATCAAAAAATTTCGAGCGGTATCGGAAAAATTTTGATTTCATGGAGCTTTTTCTTTATCAGAGAAAGGCTTTTCACGAAAAAGCGTATACGAAACGGGGAGAGAGGACCGATTTTTTTCAAACATCCGCCTTGCCATCTATGCTATAATAAATTGGTTATAGGAAAGCGAAAGCCCCATGCCCCGAAGCGGCTCGTCCGGCTTTCTCCTATCCGTGCGCCAAGGCGCACCGAAAATATCCATCTCAGTTGTCATCTGAACACCAACTATAAAAAACAGGAGGCAAGATGAAAAAAGCTATTATCCTCTCCAGCGGCGGCGTGGACTCGACCACCTGCGTCTCGCTGGCGGTAGACAGACTGGGAGCAGAGAACGTCGTGACTGCTTCTATTTTTTATGGGCAGAAGCACAAGAAAGAGATCCTTGCGGCACGCAAGGTCGCAGAGTACTACCATGTACGGCACTACGAATTTGATCTTTCTGCCATTTTCCAGTATTCGAACTGCTCCCTCCTCGCAGGCTCCACAGAAGAGATCGTCCACGAGAGCTATGCGGAGCAGATCGCCAAGAACGGAGAGAGCAAGGTCTCGACCTATGTGCCTTTCCGCAACGGACTCATGCTCTCGACGGCGGCCTCGCTCGCGGCGAGCCTCTTTGAGGAGGATGAAGTCGATATCTACATCGGCGCGCACGCAGATGATGCGGCAGGCGATGCCTATGCGGACTGCAGCGAGCCCTTCCTGAAGGCGATGGGCGATGCCGTCTCCATCGGCACCTATGGCAAGGTGCATCTCGTCTTCCCCTTTGCGGAAATGAATAAGGCCGGCGTCGTGGCGACCGGTCTGGCTCTCCATACGCCCTATGAGCTCACATGGAGCTGCTATGAGGGCGGGGAGAAGCCCTGCGGCACATGCGGCACATGCATCGACAGGGCGGCCGCCTTCGCAGCGAATGGCGTCAAGGATCCGGCGCTGGAAAATTAGTGGCTAGGGATTAGGAGTGACTAGTGACTGAAATGCCATCTTCGGGCATCGCTCTATTTATACTCCGCGGCGCTTCTAATTTTTGTGCGCCGTACCACCATTTCGCATTTTTCATTTCTAATTTCTCATTCAAGTGAGCTTTTCAAACGTAATCAAAGGGCAGCACGCCCTACGGGCTAACTACCCATTCATAAAGGACGACAATCTATGTTTACAGTAACGAAACGAATCGAAGTATCCGGTGCGCATTTCCTGCACCTGGACTATGAAAGCAAGTGTACGAATCTCCATGGACACAACTGGATCATTACGGTCACGGTGCAGAATGACACGCTCGACCACAATGGCATGGTCGTGGATTTCTCCAAGATCAAGGAGATCGTGAACCAGTTCGACCACCATGTTATCAACGATGTTTTGGGGGGACTGAATCCGACGGCGGAGAACATCGCGAAGTGGCTTTGCGACCGCATCCCTCACTGTATCCGCGTGTCGGTGCAGGAGACGGAAGGAAATGTGGCAACGTATGAAAAAGACTGAAGCGTACCGCTATGATGACGGGCTCTTCCACGTGACGGAGATCTTCGACAGCATCGACGGCGAAGGGAAACGCACGGGTCTCATGGCGATCTTTGTGCGCCTTGCGGGCTGTAACCTGTGCTGCAGCTACTGCGATACCGCCTATTCGCTCTCGCTCACGGACACGGCTGAAGCGCTGACGGAAGAAGAGCTTCTTTCCCGCATCCATGCCTTCCCGTGGAAGAAGGTCACGCTGACGGGCGGCGAGCCGATGCTCCATCCCGTTCGGCATCTGTGCGAAGTCCTTGGCAAAGAGGGCTATGAGGTGAATATCGAGACGAATGGCGCGGTGGCCCTCTTCCCAGAGCGGCCGCAGGGGACATTCTACACGATGGACTTCAAATGCGGCGGAAGCGGCATGAAGGAACGGATGCTGGAGGAAAATTTCAGGCTCCTCGGGAAAGAGGATGTGCTGAAATTCGTCGTGAGCTCTAAAGCCGACATGGATGAGATGAAGGCGATCATCGCTGCGCATTTCCACAAGGGCGAAGACCCGGCCTTCTATGTGAGCCCGGTGTGGGGACGCATCGCCCCTGCCGACCTGGTGGAGTATGTCAGACGAGAGAGATTGAGTGATGTCCGGGTCCAGGTGCAGCTGCACAAGATCATCTGGGATCCAGAGAGGAGAGGCGTATAATGGTCGATCTAAAGAAATTGGAAGAAGCTGCGCGGCTCATCATCGAGGCTGTCGGCGATGATCCCACACGCGAAGGCCTCGTCGAGACCCCGAAACGCTTTGCGGACATGATGGCGGAGCAGTTTGCTTATAATGCGGTATCCAATGAAGATATCGCCCGGGAATTTGAAAAGACCTTCGAAACGCCGGAGAGCGATATGGTCGTGGTGAAAGACATCGACATCTTTTCCCACTGCGAGCATCACATCGCACTGATGTACAATATGAAGGTCGCGGTCGGCTATATCCCGCGCGGCCGCGTCATCGGTCTTTCGAAGATCGCCCGCATCGCAGATGCTGTCTCGAAGCGTTTTCAACTGCAGGAACGCATCGGTACGGACATCCGCGATATCATGCGTCTCGTGACACATGCCGATGACGTCATCGTATTCATCGAAGGGGAACACTCCTGCATGACCGCCCGCGGCATCAAGAAGCCGGGGACAAAGACACGGACGCTGGCGTCCTCCGGCGCTTTTAAGACGGACAGCGCGCTCAGAAAAGAATTCTTGGAAATGGTGAAATAGAAAAAGCGGAATCGTTTCGTAGAAACGGTTCCGTTTTTGTTTGGGATTTTGGAATTTTGGTGACTGGTGACTAGTGGCTGGTGACTAGGGATTAGATGATCAATCTCGCCCCTTCCTTTGGAAGGGGCAGCCGAGGCGGGGTTGGCTGCGCTTTTGTTGGATAGTCGTTGTTGGATTCCTCTAAGCGGATTTCTCGCATACGACGTTTCCCGCAGCTCAGGATGACGACATGCGCTGCAAATTTTTATATAAAAGGGGATTGGGATGCTCGGTGTATTTTGCGCCCCCTCCATCCCTGTTGAAGTTTGAAAGCAGGGATGGGTAGCCAAGGATTGGGGATTAGACATCAGGCATCAGACATCTGCCCTCCGGCCTTCGGGCATCGCCTCCTATATATGTGCGGCGAAGCCGCCACCGCCATTTCTCATTTCTAATTTCACATTTCTCTTTTTTTACTTCAGCCCCACGTTCCATCCTCCCTCGCAGAGGACGAAGAAGAGGAGCAGTGAGACGAAGATGGCGATGCAGGCAGGGAGATGGTAGCTGGTATAGAAGGGATCTTCCTCTTTCTTGACAGCCTGATAGGGCATGGCGTGCATGACCTCGTAGAACTCATCGGGAATGAGGCCTTTGCAAAAATCCGCAAGGAACTGGGCATAGCGGAGCGTTTCCTGACTGAAGAAATAAAAGATCGGCGTGTAGAGCGGTACATGATTCTTTTCGGAAAGGATGGTGAGACAGCTCGTGATGATGCTTTTCAGCCGCTGATTCCGTTCCAGCGGCTTTTCCTCCATTTGGGTCGAAACGGCATTGAAGATATTGTAGAAATGATCCATTTCCTCTGCCCGGTATCGCGTATCCAGATCCGGCGGGAGGAAGGACTGGTCGCCAACCGCACGCCCCGGGTCTGCCTCTTCCCGGAAGAAGGCAGGAAAGGCATCCTCGATCTGATGGATGCCTTCGAAAATATGAAGGAGCGGGGTGTAGTCTTTCGCATAGTCCTTCAGGATATACTTGGCGATGTAGAGGCGGAAGACGATGTAGTCTGAGAGGAAGTCGCACCAGTTGTCCCGATCACGGTCGTGCATCAGAATCTTCTTCTCCTTCACGAATTTTCGGAAGATCACGTGAAGTCCGTAGCTTCCCTGCGGCTGGCTGGTATAGGAAAAAAGCGCCCGCCGGCAGAGAGTGATGCCCATACTGGTGAGGTACTGTGAGTGATCCATGGCGAGGCTCCTTTCTTGGAGGGTCAGCCCGTGGGGCGGCTCCGTCCACTGATTCTGAATGAAAACTTTGCGCGAATGAGGAATTAGGAATGAGGAATGAAGGTGGCGGCTTCGCCGAGATCGAGGGCTCAGGTCGCAGCTGTTCTGGCATTCGTTATCTCACATACGACGTTTCTCGCCGCTCAGGATGACGAAACGGGGCGATGCCCGAAAGTGGCATGTAAGTCGCTAGTCACTTGAGCCCCTAATCCCTAATCTCTAGCCACTCATCCCTGCTTTCAAACTTCAGGCGATGTGAAATAACGATCATCTCATTCTCGCGTTCCATCTACCGCGGGGACTTGCAGCTCTCATAGGAGTGACCGGGAAACCTTATCCCAGCTGTCTTTCATGCCATAGTCACCCTATCCGCCTCTGCGGGTAATGCTATTAAGTTAAGCGGCAGAACGTTCTTGGCTCCCCATCGGGGGAGCTGCCCGAAGGGCTTGTGCAAGCGAACTGGATTTTTAGGAGTGAAGCGACGCGAAAATCCAGTGAGACGCCATTTCGAACGAAGTGAGATGAGGGGGCTACGTAGCGGTATTGCATGAAAGTGTTGGAATATCGATAGCATCGGACTATTCAACATAGCACGCTATACCGCTGGCATGCCCCTATTGCCTTCGGCACTTCCCCCGAAGGGGGAAGCAAGACGTTACGTAGCTAACGATTTCCTTAACTTAACAGCATTACCCTAGAGGGGAAGGCTGCGATACGAGAATACCATCTTCTAAAAAAGGCGGCGAAGCCGCCACCTGAACCCTGAACCTTGAACCCTGAACCAAATGAAAGCAAAGTAAAAAGGGGCTGTGAAGAAATGAGGATTCATTTCTTCACAGCCCCTTTTTATTTTGAGTAAATGGGAATCCCATCCCTTGTCAGGCGAACATGAAGAGGAATCCGGTCATGATGCCGGCGATGAGAGTGAGGGACGGGTAGATGTGTTCATAGTTTTCACGGGAGAAGACGGAGTGGTGCGTATGGACGAGCGTCTTTCCGTGCGCCTTGTGATGGACGCTCTCTGGCGTCATTTCAGATAGACGGAGAGAGAGCGCGCGCATGAAAGCCCGGGTCTCTTCCATGAGATGACAGAGCAGGGAAGGAGTTGGGACGAAGTTGATCTCCTTGGCCATCGCCCAAAGAGAGCTTTCGATGGAAGAGGTGAGGCGCGCTTCGCGATCCCCTGCGACGCAGGCTTTTTCAATGGCAGCGTAGCACTGGAACATCGTTTCCACATGTGCTTTCGTCAGCTTTTCTACATAGCAGCCAAGAAGCAGGTAGGACCCGTTCAGATCATGCTCGAGGGCGAGCATTTTGAGCGCAGAGGGCAGGGAAGACAGCGTGCTGGAAAGACCTTTCAGGATCGCATCAGTGCAGCCGAAGCCGCTCTTGTGGTGACGGATCATGCAGCGAGCAATGTAGAGACGGTACAGGGTATACTCAAAGGAGAGAGACTGTAGTGCATCCTGTTCTGCCAGAGACAATTCTTTCTGTCCTGCAAGGACGGCGCGCTCGATATCATTCACCAGCGAGCCGGTGGAAGTTTTACTGTATGTTTTCATCGCATAGTCTAAAAGCCGCGAGCCTTCATATTCCAAGTAGTCCAGATTGTTCATGGCGGATCCTCCCTCATCACACCAGGGAATGCTTTGCATGATTTCATTATAGAAGAACCTATAAATGATAGCCAATTAAAAATATTTATGATGATTTACAGTCTATCCTTTGCATCTTACCGGCGATAAGCTGCATCTTGCAGAGAGAAATAGAAGACTTTCCCGTCATTTTGCCGCCATGGTACTTGCTTTTCCCCGGTGCCTCTAGCCAAAATCTTTATCATCCTGTACTATAAAGAGAAATGCAGGAGGGACTATGACACCGAAAAGAATCTCAATCACCATGAAAATACAGATGACCAGAGACGGCCGCCTCTCCGCGGCGATAGAAGAAGACCGCCGGCGCGAAGTGATCACCTCATACTCACAGCTGCTCTGCGGCGCCTTTGACATTGCGGGCGAGCATGAAGCAGAAGTCATAGAGACGATGGCGCGGCTCGCGACCGGACACACCAAGGATGAGATAAGGGAAATGGCAGAGGATGCCTGCCATGGCGGATCATCAGTATGACCCCGATCACCGCTTTTGAGGCGCAGCGCCTGAAAGCGGCATTTCAGATGTGCAAGGAGACGATCATGGAAATATTTACGATCAAAAAATCGGAGGAAGGCAAGCGCTTAGACCAGTTTCTGATGGAGCAGAAGCACTGGCCGCGCGCTTTTTTCATGAAAGCCCTTCGCACGAAGAAGATCAAAGTGAATGGCAGAAAGGAAGAGGCGGCCTTCCGTCTCTCTGCCGGCGACGAAGTCCGCTCCTTCGTGCTGGAGAAGCGCGATGCGGTGCGCCCCGTCCGCATTCTTTACGAGGATGAAAATCTTCTTGTCGTCTACAAGCCTGCCGGCCTCTTAACGCTTGACATCACGGGGAAGGAAAAGGATACCATGCTCTCGCGCGTCTCTTCCGCCCTCATGCAGAAGGGCGGCGTGGCGGCCTATCCCGTGCATCGCATCGATTTCAATACCGAGGGGCTCCTCCTTTTTGCAAAGACGGAAGAGATCCGTGACCTCCTCGGACGTCTCATCCGTGACCGCAAGATCAGCAAGTCCTATCTTGCCATCGTCCTTGGAAAGATCGAGCCGGGACACGGGACGCTCACCCATCAGATCTTCAAGGATGCGAAAAAGAATCAGGTCTTCGTCACGGACGAACCTGTGAAGGGATCGAAGACGGCCATCACAGAGTACGAACGTCTCGCGTATCAAGGCGGTCTTTCGCTCGTGAAGTGCCACCTCATCACCGGCCGTACCCATCAGATCCGCAGCCAGATGGCGCATGTCGGGCATCCGCTTTTGGGCGATGACAAGTACGGCGTGAAGACGACGAATCGCAGCTACAAGGAAAAACGCCAGCTTCTCTGCTCGGCGGAGATCTCCTGCGACTTCGGGAAAGAGGCAGGGCCACTCTCCTACCTCGCCGGCACCCGGTGGAGCGTGGGGGACGTGGGATTTGTGAAGAAATACTTCGGGGGACAGTGATGGGCATTTCTCTCTGATTGATTCTTACGGCACACTTTAAAATAAATATATGGTAACGCACAAGACGGATGAATTGTGGATGGATTCATCCGCTTTTTTCATGCTATGATACAAGCAGAACGAAATGTATCTTATCCGTATGAGCGTATCATAGCAGGATGCCTATGCGGTAATAAAGAGAGTGTATGGTAAAGGACAGAGAGGTGGAGATCATGGAAAAATTATATGAAGCATTCCTGGATAACTGGGAAAAGCACGCACCGGATTTTTTACTCTTCTTATGGGGGTCAGGGATCTTCAAGCTCCCTGGCAGCGGAAACGAGCCTTTCGGCATGGAGTAAGCAAAAAAGCCCGATGAAAGACAGGGGAATCTTTCATCGGGCTTTTTTATTGGAGAGAAAGTTTGAAAGCAGGGATCAGTGGCGCTTCCCTGTTTTTAGGTGCTGCACCACCATTTCACATATGTCTCATTCGAGCGAGGCTTTCGCACGCAATCAAGGGACGGCACGCCCCATGGGCTGACCTTGGCTTGCCGTTTCCATACATAAAAGGCGAGAACTGGATCGCCTTGGGAAATCAAAATGAGTTGAGAGTTGAGAGTTTAGAAAAGGAGTTTGGGCGATCCAGCTCTCTGTATATAGGATACCAAATGGACAGGACAGATGATGTCATTGCGGAGATTTTTTTGAAAATTTTTTCAAAAAAATTGGGGGGGAAGGAGCCAAGGGACAGGTCCGGCGGGGTGGTGCGGCGTTTTTCAACGGCGTTAGTCTCTCACCTTCACATACTCCTCCCCGTCCTCTTCGATGACGGCTTTCCCGCCTGTGAGGTCTGTCAGGAATTTGAGATGCGTCTTCGCTTCTTCGGGGAGGGTGAGGAAGGTCACCCGCACCTCGCCAGCGAAGGCACGGTCCAGGACGCGGATGTCTTTGTCTTTGATGTAATTTTCAAAGCCGCCGACTGCGGTGTAGGGGAGGGTCACGGTATAGCGGGCATACGGCGTATAGGTGACGATGGGCGCCGCCTTCACGGCATCGGAGAGCGCGCCGCTGTAGGCCCTTGTGAGGCCGCCCGCACCGAGCTTGATGCCGCCAAAGTAGCGGGTGACGACCGCGAGTACATTCGTGAGCTTTCGCATCTGGAGCACATGGAGCATGGGGTGTCCCGCCGTGCCCTGCGGCTCGCCGTCATCGCCCGATTTCTCAAGGATGCGCTCTGTACCGATGCGCCATGCGTAGCAGTTGTGCGTGGCGTCCTTGTATTTCTTTCTGAAATCAGCGAGTGCCTGCTGTGCTTCTTCTTCTGAGTTGACAGGCAGGATGTGCGTGATAAAGATCGATTTCTTGATTTCTATGTCCTGCCGATAGAGCTCGGCCGGCGCAGTGTAAGGGATAAGCATGATGGGTCCTCGTAGGTGTAAATGGTCAGGGATGGGATCGGAGATCAAAATGATACTGGGTCTATTGTACCAAAAAACGACCTGGACACCAAATGCTTCACAAAAAAACGATAGCGGAGAGCTATCGTTGAAAGGGTTCAGGGTTCAGGGTTCTCTCGTATCGTCATCCCGAGCGTAGCCGAGGGATCTTTTACGTCGTAGCGGTACTCTGTACTTATGAGGTAATGATAAAATCGCCTAGGTGCTTCGGCTGCTCCTCATCTGATGCTCGTCGCTTGATCGTTGTGCAAGGAAGATTTCTCGCTTCGCTCGAAATGACGATATGGGGGAGGAGACCTTGCGAAGGGTCAGCGTTTTTACATGACTGTTGTGTAGCCCCTTGAAGAAGGGGCGCGCCGAAGGCGGAGGATAGATCTGCCCCGAAGGGGCAGCCTTCTACGTGAAGGAATGAAAGGGAATGTGAGATCGCCCGTTCTCTCGTATCGTCATCCCGAGCGTAACCGAGGGATCTTTTACATCGCAGCGGTACTCTGTACTTATGAGGTAATGATAAAATCGCCTAGGTGCTTCGTCTGCTCCTTATCTGATGCTCGTCGCTTGACCGTTGTGCAAGGAAGATTTCTCGCTTCGCTCGCAATGACGATACGGGAGTCTGATGTCTCCTAGTCTCTTGTCACTCCCACGCCTTAAGCCCCTGCGACGAGAGCCCGCCAGCCTTTGCGTTCAAGGCGGTAGAGCAGGACGGTTGCGCAGGAAGCACGGATGAACTGATCGAGGAGGAGCGCGCACCAGCAGCCGATGAGACCAAGGTCCAAGACATAGATGAAGAAGGCGGTCATGAGCGGACGCAGGAAGGTGATGGAGAGGAAAGAGTAGCCGGCCACCTGTGCAGCCTTGCCCGATCCGCGCAGGATGCCTGCGGAGAGGATCGCGTGCGCTTCCGGGAAGCTCACGGCTGCGACGAAGAGCATGATGACAGAGGCGATCTCCAGCGAGGCGGCGTCATCCGAGAACAGAGCGAAAATGTCAGAGCCGAAGAAGAGGATCGCCGCGCATACGATGGCCGAGAGGATGAGGCTCCACTTGATGCCGCATCTCTTGTAGCCGCGCCAGTCCTCCTCACTGCCCTTGCCGCAGGACTGCCCTGCCATGACCATGCTCGCCTTGCCGAAGCCCATGATGAAGTCATAGTATACGTCAGAGATGTTCATGCAGATGCTGTGTACGGCGAAGGGGATCGTGCCGAGCCCTGCCGCCATGCGACTAAAGAGCACCATGCCCACGCGCTCACTGCCCTGCTCCGAAAGGATGCTGAGAAGGATCGGCATGATGCGGTGGAAATACGCACGGTCGGGAAGGTAGCTCCCGCCGGAGAAGAACGATTCATTTTTGAGGATCCATGCAGTCCATGTGAGGGTGAAGATCGTACTTGCCAGCGTACCGATGGCTGCGCCCGTCACGCCGAGGGAGGGGATCGGGCCGAAGCCGAAGATCAAGAGTGCATTCAGCGCAAGGTTCACCACATTGCCGCAGACATTCGTCTTCATGATGACGCTTGTGCGTCCATAGCCCAGCTGCACCGCCTGCAGGATGAGCGTGAGCGAGGTCACGTAGACGGCGGCAAGCGCGATGGGGCCATACGCCATGGCTTCTGCCATGTATTCATCATTGGCGCCCATGAGGTAGAAGATGTCATCCAGAAAAATGTAGAAAAGGATGTGCAGAAGACCCATGAAGATCGCGCAGAGCGTGAGCGACTTCTTCATGATATCCGACGTGCCGTTCGTGTCGCCGGCGCCCGCTTTTTGGGAAACGAGCAGTGTCACCGAGGAGGCGAGAGAACGGGAGAAGCAGAGCAGGATGAGACGCGGCTGCATGAAGATGCTGACCGCTGCGATGGACAAAGCTCCCAGTGCGCCGACCATGATGAGGTCGGTCGAAGCGAGGAGGATCATGAAGAGCCCTTCCAGTGCGGCAGGAAGGGCGATCTTGAAGTAGTTTCTGTCGTAGGTATGCATGAGAGTTCCTGTGGGATTTTTTGGAATAAAAACCTTTTTAATTAAAAATTCTTTTATATTTTATATAAGGAAACGGCGAAAAGCAAGGAAAAGAGTGTAAAAAAATTGCTTAGGTGCGCCGAACTTTAAAAATTCAAGTGGGGATCAGTGGCTAGTGACGAAGAATTAGCAGCTGGGGATGAGGGATTAGACTAGGAGACATCAGACGACAGACATCTGACTTCTATTCTCCAGCCTTCGGGCATTGCCCTTTATACTAATCGACGCGAAATGTCGCTCCGACTAAGCCTTCCCCGCATGGGGAAGGGGGACCGCAGAGCGTCCGCGGGTGCTTTCATAAATCGCCCGCTTGAGACGTTCCTTTCCACTCTCTTTCATACCGCCAGTGCCCTATCCGCCCCTTCGGGGCACCTTCCCCTCGAGGGGAAGGTTATTCATGACAAGCGGCGAAGCCGCCACCTGAACCCTCTGAACCTGTAGAACCGCTGAACCTCTTTTGTAAACAATCAAGGGTCAGCACGTTCCCGGGGCTAACCTTGAACCCTTACCCTGTGGGCGCTCTCTCCCCTTGCTGATTTCCCCTTTGCCCCTTATAATAGAAAGAACAACTCAGCAAAGGAGACATATCATGGAAGGATCCACCAGCAGTATCATCTTTATCGCTCTCATCACGACGCTCCTCGTCGTATTCAATTACCGCACTATGCGCTTCAAGAAAAATGTGGCGGACATCGTGCAGCAGATCCTTGCACATAACAAGCGGGACAGGATGCTTCGGAATCAGGAATTCGTTCACTACTTCCTTTCGAGCGGAAATATCTGGCTCGCGCACATGGATGCGGACTTCAGAAAGACTGTCATGGTGCAGACCGGCGTCTCGGTACTCTCTATCGTGGGCGGGCTTGCGCTCATTGCGGCCTGCGTCTTCTGCGAAGTGTATCTGCTTGCGCTCTACCCGGTCGCGATGCTCGTTTTTGCATGGAAGGTGGGATTCTCCTTCGAGACCATTTCCAAGGATGAGAAGGTAAATGCGCGCCGTGCGATGGAAAACTATAAAAAACAGTATCCGAATGATCCTACGGTGAAGCAGAATAAGTGCACGGACAAGTCTCCGGCTTGGTACATGACGGCGAAGAAGCTGGCAAAGACCGGCAGTCTCGGCCGCGGCAAGGCGGATGCGAAACCGGAAGCAAAGACGGTCGTCAAAAAAGGAAAGAAATAAAAAAGGGAGCTGTGCAGCGCACAGCTCTTTGTTGTAAATGAAGCGGGAAGGGTCAGCCCATGGGGGTAATGCTGCCCCTTGATTGGGGGATGAAAGCTTTGCTCAAATGAAAAATTAGAAATGAGAAATTAGAAATGGTGGTGCGGCGCATAAAAACAGGGAAGCGCCGCGAATATTTATGGGGCGATGCCGGAAGGTCTTTTGATAGCAGGTTTCCCTCGTATCGTCAGCCTTCCCCTCGAGGGGAAGGTGCCCCGAAGGGGCGGATAGGGTACTGGCGGTATGAAAGAGAGCGGGAAATGCGTCTCAAGTGCGTCGTTTATCGGACTGCAAGAAAGATTTCTCGCTTCGCTCGAAATGACGATGCGAGAGAGCCACCAGTCCCTAGTCCCTAGTATAGCGATTTGCTAACTTTTGGACTTAGTGAGACGTGAAAAGTGCTGGAAGGGGCACACCATTCATGTAGTGCCCCAATACCCCCATTATATAAACTCTGCGGCGCTTCCTCATTTTATGCGCCGTACCTTCACTCCTAACTCCTCACTTGATTCGGAATTTGACTTAAATGCCAGTTATTTAGAAAACGCAATACCAGTCATTAGTCACCATTGATACGAAAGAAGTGCATACGATGTCTTTTGAAAAAGTAAAAGAATATTTTGAGACCCTTGGCATGGGGGATCGCTGTATGGATCTGCAGGAGTCATCGGCGACGGTGGCACTGGCGGCGCAGGCACTCGGGACAGAGGAGGCGCGCATCGCGAAAACGATGTCCTTCCTCTTGGATGACAAGCCGCTCATCATCGTCGTGGCGGGAGATGCCAGGGTGGATAATCACAAATTCAAGATGAGCTTTCACAAGAAGGCGAAGATGATCCCCGGCGCCGATTGTGAGAAGTACATCGGCCACCGCCCCGGCGGTGTGTGTCCCTTCTGCCTGCCGGAGGGCGTGCCTGTCTATCTGGATGTGTCTTTGAAGCGTTTTGATATCGTATATCCAGCCGCAGGCACAGACCACAGCGCTGTACGCCTCTCGATTCCCGAGCTCGAGTCTGCATCCGGCTCCGATGGCTGGGTCGATGTGTGTAAGAATTGGGAGAGCGAAGAGGGTTAGCCCAAGGAACGAGCCGCCCCAAGGGCTAACCCTGAACCCAGAACCCTGAACCCTAGTCACTCATATTTTTACGGAGTATCCCTATGATCGTTTCACAGTTCGGCGTCGAAAGCTGGATGGACCAGTACGAAGAAGGCGCCAAGTACAATATCACGGACACCTGTGCGAAGCCTCTCTCGCTCGCAGAGCTTTTTTCGCTGGCGGGCGAGGATCGCACAGATTTTATGGATCGCTTTTTTGAAAGAGAGCAGACATACGGCACCATCTTCGGCTCGGAGAAGGTCAAGAAGGAGATCAGTCGTCTCTATACGAGTATCCGCCCGGAGGAGATCCTGACGGAGCATGGTGCGACGGGCGGGAATCAGCACATCTTCTTCTCCCTCATCCGACCGGGGGATCGTGTGATCGCATTCTCTCCGAGCTATCAGCAGTTTTACTCGGCACCGGAAGCGCTCGGGGCGGAGGTGACGGTGCTGCGCCTTCGAAGAGAGAACGGCTATCTGCCGGACCTTGATGAGCTTTCGCAGGCAGCGGCGCGCGGCGTGCGCATGATCTGCCTCAACAATCCGAACAATCCGACGGGCACTCTGATCCCATCGGACATGATGAAGGACATCGTCACCATCGCGCGGCAGGCAGGCGCATACCTTTTCTGCGATGAGGTGTACAGCGGCGTTTCCATCGACGGAGCGCTCTCTCCCTCCGTTTGCGATCTCTATGAGAAGGGGATCGCGACCGGATCGATGTCGAAGGCCTTTTCGCTGGCCGGGCTTCGTCTCGGCTGGCTTGCGACCCATGACCGGCAGGCGCTCGCCCAGTTTCGCCGTGTGCGGGACTATGACCTTGTGAGCTGCGGGCTCTTCGATGAGGAGATCGCGGCGCTCGCCTTGGCGCACAAAGAAAAGATCCTCGCGAGAAACCGCGCCATTCTGGCAGCCAATCTTCCCATTCTGGATGCTTGGGTGAAGGGGGAGCCGCATGTCTCTTACGTGAGACCGACTGCCGGTACCATGGCACTTGTGCATTACGATCTTTCCATCAGCTCGCGCGATTTCTGCCGCCGCATGTATGAGGAGACAGGCGCCTTCTGCGTCCCCGGCGACTGCTTCGATGAACCATTTTCTTTCCGTGTCGGCTACGGCCATGAGGCGGACGTACTGAGAAAAGGGTTGGATGCGGTGAGTGAATTTATCAGGCGCGTGACCGGTGTGAAGTAACTAAGAGACTGGAAGACATCAGACGCCCGCTTTGTCATTTCGAGCGAAGCGAGAAATCTTTTTTGCTTGCGGTCAGGGACTCATGCTTTCCCCACATGTGCCGCGCTGTTCCGCTTTCCTCATCTGTCTTTCATGCCGCCAGTGCCCTATCCGCCCCTTCGGGGCACCTTCCCCTCGAGGGGAAGGCTGACGATACGGGAATACCGTCAGCCAAAATGGTGGCGTAGCCGCTACTAATTTGCCTTCCCCATTGGGCAATGCTATTAAGTTAAGGAAATCGTTAGCTACGTAACGTCTTGCTTCCCCCTTCGGGGGAAGTGCCGAAGGCAATAGGGGCATGCTAGCGGTATAGCGTGCTATGTTGAATAGTCCGATGCTATCGATATTCCAACACTTTCATGCAATACCGCTACGTAGCCCCCTCATCTCACTTCGTTCGAAATGGCGTCTCACTGGATTTTCGCGTCGCTTCACTCCTAAAAATCCAGTTCGCTTGCACAAGCCCTTCGGGCAGCTCCCCCGATGGGGAGCCAAGAACGTTCT
>OCPW01000937.1_pt1 | contig 18447 bp, 19 predicted proteins | sample 1538761 | NCBI WGS metagenome assembly OCPW01 (sample SAMN04571724, study PRJEB22368) | human gut metagenome | biome: human gut; material: stool | host: Homo sapiens | place: Luxembourg | collected 2012-09-20
GATAATACTGGATGTCTTATCGAGCATTTTGGCAACGCAGATGCCGTACCGCAGCTGCCGGAGCGGTGCTTAAGCCGTAAGGCGGGAATTGTGCGGTATTGCCATAAAAAATAGCCATCTGAAATCCGTGACCTTCGGCATCTCAGGTGGCTATTTTTCAGACCGTCAAAAAACTGTATTCTTGCTCTATTGCGTGTGTAGGGGCGACCATTGGTCGCCCGCCAACTTACCGCAGTAACGCATTTTCTGGGATAGTTTTCTTACAAGGCAAACGGGTGCGGGCGAGCAATGCTCGCCCCTACAAGAGTTTTTCGACAGTCTGAAAATGTAAATCGCTCCATGGGGAGTGGTTCACATTTTGTATATTATTCAGGCAGTTGAATCTCCGGCATCAGCTCATCGGAGACGACTTGCAGCATTTCCTCCAATTTAGCCAGGTCATCGGGACTGAAGCGCTGTTTAGCGCGCTCCATGACAAGGTGCAAGTAGGAATAACTGATGTTATAGTAATCAATGTACTTTTGGGTCGGGCGCAGGCGGTATTCCCGCTTGTCGATGGTGGACTGGATGCGCTCTACATAGCCTTTTTTGACCAGTGAGTTGATCTTATACGCGGCGTTGGGGGTAGAAAGATTCATCATGTGGCTGAACTGCGCAATCGTAGGTTCGCCCAATGCCATGATGACTTCCATGCAGAAAGATTCTACCGTCGTCAGCGTGGCCTCGCGATCCTCGAATCGACTGAAGATCTGCTTATAGAAGTGCAGTTTGAATTTGGTATATACCCGTCCGAATGTCTGGTCCAGCATAGCGAGAATCCCCCTGTAGGTTAGTGGATTTATTATAGCACATTCCGCCATGTAAAACCAGCCCTCAGGCATCCGTGAGAACAAACGTCAGCTCGGCGTTGGCCGCGCGCACGCCGTCCACCCATGCGGTGGCCTTGCCGATGCCTACCGGGCCATGCTGTTCTATCAGCTCACATTCCAATATCAGCACATCGCCGGGTATGACCTGGCGACGGAAACGGGCGTTTTTTACACCGCCGAACAGGGCGAGCTTTCCGCGGTTTTCCGGCAGGCTTAACGCGGCTACCGCCCCGGTCTGGGCCAGCGCTTCCAGAATTAGCACACCGGGCATAACGGGGTGTCCCGGAAAGTGCCCCTCAAAAAACGGTTCCGTGCGGGTCACGCATTTAACGCCCCGCGCCCATTGGCCGGGGGTGTAGTCCAGGATCTTATCCACCAAAGCAAACGGGTAACGGTGCGGCAGGATCTCTTCGATCTCTGCCGCGCTCATGGCTCGGGGCGGCTCATTTGGCGTATAGTTCAACCTCATCCCTCCCAGCGTTTGAATACCACGCAGGCGTTATGGCCGCCAAAGCCCAGACTATCGCTCATGGCATACTCCACCTGCGCCGCGCGCCCATGGTTGGGGATATAGTCCAGATTCAGCTCCGGGTCCGGCTCCTGCAAATTGACGGTGGCGGGCAAAAAGGCATCGTGCAGAGCCAGCGCGGTAAATACGCCCTCTACACCGCCTGCACCGCCCAGCAGATGGCCGGTCATCGACTTGGTAGAAGACACGGCCAGCTTGTACGCATGGCCGCCGAACACCGTTTTGATGGCAGTTGTCTCGCAGCTGTCATTCAGGTGGGTGGACGTCCCGTGGGCGTTGATGTAGCCGATCTGTTCAGGCACTACCCCGCCGTCGGCCAGTGCCAGCCGCATACAGGCCGCACCGCCTGCGCCGCCCGGTGCCGGGGCGGTAAAGTGGTAGGCGTCGCAGTTAGCGCCATAGCCCACGACCTCGGCATAAATTTTGGCACCGCGCGCTTTGGCGGCCTCGAGTTCTTCCAGCAGCAGTACGCCGCTGCCTTCGCCCATCACAAAGCCGCTGCGGCGGGCGTCAAAAGGGATCGAGGCCCTGGCCGGGTCGTCCGCCGTGCAAAGGGCTTTCATGCTGGCAAAGCCGCCCACGCCCAGCGGGCTGATGCAGCTTTCGCTGCCGCCGCAGAGCATACGGTCCTCGTATCCATCGCGGATACGGTGGAACGCATCACCGATCGCATTGGTGCCGCCTGCACAGGCGGTGGTGGGGCAGCTGCACATGCCCTGCAAGCCAAAACGGATGGCGATCTGCCCCGCCGCCATATTGCCAATGGACATGGGGACAAAATAGGGGCTGACCTTTTCAAAACCGCGCTGCTGACCGCGGGTGTGTTCTTCCTCGATGGTGGGCAGGCCGCCGATGCCGCTGGAAAGGATCACGCCAAACCGCGTATGGTCGATTTCTTCCAGCGCAAGGCCGCTGTCGCGGACGGCTTCGTCGGCGGCGGCCACGGCAAACTGGGTAAAGCGTGCCATTTTGCGGGCTTCGCGCTTGTCGATGCGCGCGGCGGGGTCAAAGTCCTTGACCTCTGCGGCCAGCTTTACTTTAAAATCAGCTGTATCAAAAGCCGTGATCGGTCCTACTGCGCAGCGGCCAGCCTTAATGTTCGCCCAGCTTTCTGCCACCGTATTGCCGGTAGGATTTACCGTGCCAAGGCCGGTAATAACGACCCGGCGTTTCTTTTTTGTGTCCATTGCACACCTCACATTCCCATTCCGCCGTCAACGCAAAGGACCTGCCCGGTAATATACCCGGCCTGCTCCCCTGCCAGAAAAGCCACCGCCGCCGCAACATCCTCGGCATGGCCGATTTTGCCTGCCGGGATGGATGCTTCCGCTGCGGCACGGGCCGGTTCTGACAACACGGCGGTCATATCTGTTGCAATAAAACCGGGAGCCACAACGTTGGCGGTGATATTGCGGGCAGCATACTCTTTGGCAGCGCTTTTCGTCAGGCCGATCAGCCCCGCCTTGCTGGCTGCGTAGTTGGCCTGACCCGCGTTGCCGTGCAGACCGACAACACTGCTGACGCTGATGATGCGCCCATACCGCTGGTGCATCATAAAGCGGCAGGCCGCTTTGGTGCAGAAAAACGCCCCCTTCAGGTTGGTGGCAAGCACATTGTCAAAATCAGCTTCGGTCATCCGCAGAAGCAATTTGTCGGCGGTAATGCCCGCGTTGTTGACCAGCACATCGATCCGCCCAAAAGCGGCAACGGTATCTTCTACCAGTTTCTGACATGCTTCGGGGCTGCGCACGTCCGCCTGCAGCGTGACAGTCTGCACGCCAAGGGCGCGGCAGGCTGCGGCTGTTTCCTCGGCAGCGGCAGCGCTGCCGGCATAGTTGACGGCAATGTTCATGCCGTTTTCGGCCAAAGCCCGGCAAATGGCACGGCCAATGCCTTTGGCCCCGCCCGTAACCAGAGCGGCACGGCGCAAGTTTTCGGTTTGCGGCATGGTCAGGCTCCTTTCATGGTGCGCAGCAGCTGTTGCAGCTGCGCGGCAGTTTCCACCGGATAGCACGAGATAGCACTGCCCACAGTCTTTTTGACAAACCCGGTCAACGCCCTGCCGGGACCGATCTCAATGGCGGTGTCCACGCCCAATTCTGCCAGACGGCGGACGGTCACCTCCCAACGCACGCCGGACTGCACCTGTTTTTCCAGCAGCGCGGCAATGGTGTCGGTTTCCTCTATCTCGTGTCCCAGGCAGTTGAACAGTACAGGGAACTGCATCGGCGCAAAGCGGACAGCCTTACATTTTTCCCGCAGTGCATCCCCTGCCGGGTGCATCAATGAGGTATGGAACGGGCCGCTGACATTCAGCGGCAGGCAGCGCCTTGCCCCGGCAGCAAGCGCCAACGCGGCAGCTTTATCGACAGCGGCCTTGTCGCCGCCAATGACCAGCTGGCCGGGGCAGTTGTAGTTGCAGATCTGCACAACACCTTCGTCGGCGGCTGCATTGCAGCATGCCTGCAAGGGGGCTTCGTCCAGCCCCAAAACGGCTGTCATCCCGCAGGTGCGCCCCGCCGCAGCCGCAGCCATTGCCTTACCGCGGAAAGCGGTTAAAGCGACTGCGGTCTGCACATCGAACACCCCCGCACAGGCCAGGGCGGAATACTCCCCCAGCGACAGCCCTGCCGCATACTCCGGTGTGACACCTGCCTCCCGCAGTACGGCAGTAAGGCCAGCGGCAAACGCCGTCATGCAGGGCTGGGTGTATTGGGTCTCGCTCAATACACCGGCTGTGTCGGTAAAGCAGACTTCTTTCAAATCAAAATCCACCGCCGCGTCGGCTTCGTCAAAAGCAGCGCGGAAAGCCGGGAAAGTCTCGTAAAGATCCCGGCCCATACCGGCGTGCTGGCTGCCCTGCCCGGCGTATAAAAATGCTAGTTTCATAAGGTGATCTCCTTGTACACCCCGGCGATGCAGTCTTTGGCTTCGCTTACCATCGCGGCAAAAATTTCTTCCACCGGGCGGACTTCGTGCAGCAGCCCTGCGGCCTGTCCGGCCATCAGGCTGCCATTCTCGGTGTCACCGTCAAACACAGCCTTGCGCAGGCTGCCTAAAGTAAAGCGTTCCAGCGCCATTTTATCAGCCCCGGCTTTTTCCTGGCGGACATACTCGCGACTCATGCGGTTTTTCAGTACACGCACAGGGGTGCCGCCGATGCGCCCGGTCACGATGGTATCACTGTCGCGGGCTTTTAACAGGGCGGCTTTATAGTTTTCATGGATGGGGCACTCGGTGCTCGCCAGCAGACAGGTACCGACCTGCACACCGCACGCCCCCAATGCCAGCGCAGCAGCCAGCCCCCTTCCATCGGCAATGCCGCCCGCAGCGATGACCGGCAGATGGACGGCATCGACGACCTGCGGGACAAGTGCCATCGTGGTCATCTCGCCCACATGGCCGCCGCTCTCGGTGCCTTCGGCAATAACGGCGTCAATGCCGAGCGGTTCCAGATGTTTGGCCAAAATGGCTGCCGCCACCACGGGGATGACCGTGATACCGGCTGCTTTCCACGCGGCCATGTACTTTCCCGGATTTCCCGCCCCGGTGGTGACAAGCTTTACGCCCTCCTCCACCACGATTTTGGCAAATTCATCCGCCTGCGGGTGCATCAGCATGATGTTTACGCCAAAGGGCTTGTCGGTCAGTGCGCGGCAGCGGCGGATGTTTTCCCGCAGGGAGTCCGCGTCCATGCCGCCGGAGCCGATCAGCCCCAGCGCCCCGGCGTTGGAACAGGCAGCGGCAAACTCGCCCGTGGCGATATTGGCCATGCCGCCCTGTATAATGGGATATTTTGTACCTAAAATTTCATTGAGCAGCTTCATTTTCTACCCTCATACGTCAGCAGCATCCCGCCCCATGTCAGCCCGCCGCCAAAGCCGATGCAGGCCAGCATCTGGCCGGGTCGCAGCAGATCACTTTCCGCCATTTCGTGCAGGGCAATCGGGATGCTGGCAGCACTGGTGTTGCCGTGACGGCTTATGTTTTTGTAAAACTTTGACGGTTCTGCGTGTAAACTTTTGACACAATGGTCAATTATGCGGCTGTTGGCCTGGTGGCAGACTACCCAGTCCAGATCAGACAATGTCTTTTGGCTGCGGTCCAGCACGGCTTGCAGACAGCGCGGCATAGCCTCCACAGCAAAGCGGAAAACCGCCTTGCCGTCCATCGTGATCGGCGCGGTATCGCAGGCCGCAGGGCCGCCCGCGCGGATCGCTTCACTGCCCCGTGCGCCTAACGTTACGGCGAACGGTACATTTTCGGCCAACTCAAAAACAGCCGCACCCGCGCCGTCGCCAAACAATACACAGGTCGTGCGGTCAGTCGGGTCCACCATGCGGGAGAGTGCCTCGCAGCCAATGACCAGCGCATACCGCCCGCCCAGCGTGCTCAGAAGCCCGTGGGCCGCGGCGGCGGCATAAATAAAGCCAGAACAGGCCGCATTCACATCAAAGGCAGGCCGGTTTTCCGGCAGACCCAAGGCAGCCTGTACGCGGCAGGCAATGCTTGGGGTAGTCGTCGGGGCCGAGAGCGTTGCCACAACACAGCAGGCAATGTCGTTTGCCGCCAGACCGCTGCGGGTCAGGGCCTGACGGGCGGCGGTGACAGCCAGCGTGGCGGCATCCTCGTTTTCGGTGCAGTAATAGCGCTGGCAGATGCCGGTGCGGGTCGTGATCCATTCGTCGCTTGTGTCCACCTGTCGGCGCAAGTCCTCGTTCGTCACTACACGGCTGGGCAATGCCCCACCGGTAGCCAACAGCTGTAAACCTTTCATGCGCCCCTCATTTCTCCGATGCGGCGGTATTTTTTGTAGCGCTGGTCTGCCAACGCTTTGCCACTCATCTTGCATAAGGCGGCAAGGTGCACCGCAATGGCAGTGTCCAACCGGCTGAAAAGCAGCTGCCGTCCACGCTGTGCGCCGCCCAGCGGTTCGGGGATGACTTCTTCCACAATGCCATCTGCGTACAGGTCCTGTGCCGTCAGCTTCATCATGGTGCAGGCCTCGCCGCTGCGGGAAGAATCTTTCCACAGAATACTGGCAAACCCCTCGGGGCTGAGCACTGAGTACACGGCATTTTCCAGCATCAGAATGTGGTTGGCAACGCCCAGACCCAGCGCGCCGCCGCTGGACCCCTCGCCTGTGACAATGGCCAACACCGGGACGGTCAGGCCGCTCATCTCCATCAGGTTGCGGGCAATGGCTTCCCCTTGGCCGCGTTCCTCCGCATCCTTGCCGGGGTAAGCACCGGGAGTGTCAATAAAAGTGATGATGGGACGGTGAAATTTTTCCGCCTGTTTCATCACGCGCAGGGCCTTGCGGTAGCCCTCCGGTCCCGGCATGCCAAAGTTGCAGCGCAGGTTTTCTTCCAGCGTAGTCCCTTTGCGGTGCCCCAAAACGGTAACGGGCATCCCGTGGAACCGTGCAATCCCACATAAAATGGCCGCATCCTCTTTGCATTGTCGGTCACCGCACTGCTCAAAAAAGTCGGTAAACAAGTTGTCGATCATTTCGGTTATATGCGGGCGGTCAGGGCGGCGGGCCAGAAAAACGCGGTCCTCCGGCGTCAGCGAGGTGCAGCGCTGTAAAAGCGTGTTTTCCTCTGCGGAAAGCTCAGCCAGTTCAGCCGCATGGGTGGTCGTGCTCGCCATTTCGGCGTCATCGGCACGGCTGCACAGCGCGTCGATCTGCGCGTCCAGCGGTTCCAATTGCTGCAAAACTTCTTTGATCATCTGCGCTTCCTCCCCTGCGTGTGGAGCTGCAAGATCCGCGTTAAGACCTCTTTCAACTCGGTGCGCGGCACGACCTGATCCACAAAACCGTGTTCCAGCTGGAACTCGCTGCGCTGGAACCCGTCGGGCAGTTTTTCACCGATGGTCTGTTCAATGACGCGCGGCCCGGCAAAGCCGATGAGTGCCCCCGGTTCGGCGAGCGTAATATCACCCAGACTGGCAAAGCTGGCCGTGACTCCGCCTGTGGTGGGGTGGGTCAGCACGCTGATGTACAACCCGCCGCTGCGGTTGAACCGTTCCAGCGCGGCGCTGGTTTTGGCCATCTGCATCAGGCTGAAAATGCCCTCCTGCATCCGTGCGCCGCCACTGGCAGAAAAAATGATGAGCGGCAGGTGCTTGTCGGCAGCGTACTCAATCGCACGTGTGATTTTTTCACCAACAGCGGTGCTCATGCTGCCCATAAAAAAGCGGCTGTCCAGCACAGCGACCACCGCCTGCACGCCGCCGATCCTGCCGATTGCTGTAACGACGGCTTCTTTCAGGCCGGTCTTGCCCGAAGCAGCGGCCAGTTTTTCCTGATAATCAGGAAAATGCAGCATATCGTTGGGCGCAATGTCCGGGTTCAGCTCTTTAAAAGTTCCGTGGTCCAGAACCGTGCTGAGCCGATAATAGGCGCCGATTGCCAAATGCACCCCGCAGTTGGGGCAGACATACTGGCTCTTGACCCAAACCTGCCGCGTGGCACGGCGGCCGCATTTTTTGCACTCGACAAATTGCGGCGGCACCCAGTTGGGCGCAGCCGTACCGGCATCGCGGCGGGCTTTCATCTGAAAGCTGCGTTCCTGCGGGCTGGTCGGGAACAGCTTTTCAATGGCACTCATCCTGCAATACCCTTTAGGCTGCCCGCGCAGCCAGATAGTTGAAGATGTCGCCCACGGTTTTGAGCGTCCCCAGGTCCTCGTCGGCAATCGTAACGCCGAACTTGTCCTCAAACGCCATGTTCAGCTCTACCGCATCCAGGCTGTCCGCCTGCAGGTCGTCGGTCAGGCTGGCATCCATTGTGACCTTATCAGCATCGCAGTTCAGGGTGTCAACAAATACTTCTTTTACTTCTTCAAAGCTCATATTACGTACCTCACATAATTTAACTAAATAATTTGACGTAATTGTCAATGAGGTCATTATACCACGTTCGTTTCGAATGTCAATATTATTAGGTAAAAATATTTATCTAATTGAACCGCCGTTTTTCTCATCTTCCGGTATTATAAAAGGAACGCACACAAATTATCCCCCTGCTGGGGCAGCCCTTGCTGACTGCGATTTGGCCGCTGCTGCATATCTTGCCTGTGAAATATCCAATCGCCTTTAAATGGTTTTATTTACTTTCTCTTTTACTCTCCCAGATTATTTTCTATTCTGCAACATATTTCGCTCTAATGTGCTATACTAATAATATCCAATAAGGATGGAGGAACTTCTATGAAACGCAGCATCCGACTCCAATACAATGCCCCCGTCACACTGACCTTTTTCTTTTTGTCCCTCGCCTCTCTGGTATTGGGCTATTTAACAAACAACTGGACAACCTCGCACCTGTTTAGTGTGTATCGCTCGTCGATGACGGATCCGCTATTCTATATCCGGTTGTTCGGTCATGTTCTTGGCCACGGCGGTTGGGATCACTTTATAAACAATATGCTTCTCTTCCTTGTTGTCGCTCCACCTTTGGAAGAACGATACGGAAGTCGAACACTTCTAAGCGGTATCCTTATGACCGCGCTGGTATCCGGCATATTGCAGTGTGTGCTGTTCCCCACTTCTGCATTGCTTGGTGCATCCGGTATCGTATTCATGCTCATCATGCTCTCCAGTTTGGCCGGCAGTAAAAATGGAGGTATCCCTATCACCTTCATCTTGGTTGGCGTGCTGTACTTAAGCCAGCAGATTTACAGTATCCTCTTTATACAAGATAATGTAGCTAACTTTATGCACATTGTCGGTGGTATTTGCGGTACAGCTTTTGGTTTTGCCGTCCGGAAGAGATAACGAATGATTGGGAAGAGAATCTTATTTATGATGAGTAAGCACATTTTCCAGAAAGAACCTGTCCTGAGCATTGCCACTTGTTTGGCGATCATTTCCGCTTTCTTTGTCCCCCCGGACGCAGAATACCTCGGATATATCGATTTCCGTACTCTTGCAATCCTGTTTTCGCTAATGACAGTTATGGCCGGACTGAGAGGGCAAGGCGTATTTGATAGACTCGGCCATGCCCTCCTATCTCATACCCGCACCACTTTGCAGCTAACAGCTGTTCTCGCTGGCCTATGCTTCTTCAGCAGTATGCTGATAACAAACGATGTATCGCTGCTAACATTCGTGCCATTTACGTTTGTCGTTCTGAATCGTTTGAACGCATCTGTTCGCAGCAAACTGCTCCTCCCTATCGTCTGTATGCAGACGATAGCTGCCAACCTTGGCAGTATGCTTACACCACTGGGCAATCCCCAAAACCTGTATTTGTATGGCAAGAGCGGGATGGATATGAGCTCTTTTGTTCTGTTGATGCTCCCCTATTCCATCATATCATTAGTGCTTATTGCTATATGGGCAGTATGGCTATGCCGTGAAGGTTCCGACATTGTTGTAACTCATTCTGCGGCAAACTCAGAACCAGACAAGAAACTCATTGCGATGTACGGTATTCTGTTTGTCGCCTGTTTATTGGTTGTATTGCGTGTTCTCCCATACGGTGTTGCATTCGTCGCTATCTTGGTGTGCACCTTCTTTGCCGACCGCCCCACTCTTGGCCGCGTAGACTATTCTCTGATTCTTACCTTTGTAGCACTGTTCATTTTCATCGGGAACTTAGGTCGGATGGAAGCGTTCTCTGGATGGTTGCAGAATATTCTGGCCGGCCATGAGGTTTTCGTATCCGTTCTGGCCTCTCAAGTGACCAGTAATGTGCCTGCTGCCATCCTGCTTTCTGGATTTACCGATAATTTCCGTGCGCTGATTATTGGCACAAACCTTGGTGGCCTTGGCACATTAATTGCATCCATGGCAAGCCTGATTTCTTATCGACAGATTGCAAATGAAGTACCTGCTGAAAAAGGGCACTATTTTGCGATGTTTACTATTTCCAATGTAGTGTTTCTGGCCATTCTGATGGGCGCTTGGGCCCTGACCTGATATTTCCGTAATTCTATTGCTATTTAACGTCTTTAAACGAAAATCTACATTCGTAAATGGTCGCGCAGTCAAGCAAAAGCGAGCGCATTATAAAAAATTACGTCAGCAGTTACAGAAGGCTCAAACACCATCTTCACGCATAAGGCTGAAAGCTATAGGGAAACAAAAAAGCGGAGGAGGCAAAACGCCTCCTCCGCGCCAAAATTTTCGGTTGTAGGGAAACACCGGGGGTAGAAAGTGTATTACTGCCATCCTCTTGCCGCAGGGTCGAGCATCTCGGCGGCGGAATACACCAGCGCGTTGCAGATGGCGGCAGCCACGTTGCTGCCGCCCTTGCGGCCCATGGCGGCGATGGCGGGCACGCCGTACTGCGTGCAAACCGCAAACAGCCGCTCCTTGCTTTCCACCACATTCACAAAGCCGACGGGCACGGCGATGACCAGCGCGGGGCGCAGACCGCTTTCGATCTCGTCCGCAATCGTCAGCAGCGCCGTGGGGGCGTTGCCGACGGCCAGCACCGCGCCGGGATACTCCCGCGCGGCCCTGTGCATGGCGGCGGCGGCCCGGGTCGAGCCCGCCGCCTTCGCAGCAGCGGCGACAGCAGGGTCGGCCATAAAGCAGAGTGCCTGCCCGCCCAATTTGGCCAGACCGGGCTTTGTGATGCCCGCCAGCGCCATGTTGGTGTCGGTGATGACCACTGCCCCGGCACGCATGGCCGCGACGCCCGCCGCCGCCGCGCCGGGTGTGAAGCGCAGGTTCTCGGCGTAGTCAAAATCCGCTGTCGTGTGAATAACGCGCTTGACCACGGCGGCGTTTTCGGGCGGAACAGCAAGCCCGCGCGCGGCCAGCTCCGCCGTGATAATGCCCATGCTCGTGCGCTCAATATCGGCGGGCAGATGATGCTGCGGTGTCATTTTTTCCCTCCTCTGGGATTGTGCAGACCCATGGCCGCGTAGACGGCGTCCATGTCCAGCGCACTGCGCACGCCGTCAGCCAGCAGGTCCAGCTGCTGTGTGCGGTAGTCGGCCATCGCAAGCGGCGCGGCGGTCTCCGGCGCGATTCCCTTACGGCGGCAGAGGTACGCGGCCAGCTGCTCCGTCAATTCGCCGCTGTCAAACAGGCCGTGCAGGTAGGTGCCGAACACGGCGTTTTGCACGCAGCCCTCCGGTGTGCCGTCGGCATAGCGGCAGAACGGTGCGCCGTTCACCGCGGTGCGGCCCGTGTGAATTTCATATCCGGTCAGCGCAGCCCCGGCAAAGGGCGCGGCAGCCGTGGCCGTGACCTGTGCGCGGCGCTTTTCGGCGGTAAAGACCGTCCGCGTCGGCAGCAGACCCAGCCCGCGCAGCGTCTGCGGATGGCCGCTCTCGGTGCCCTGACTGTCGTCGAGCGTCTCGCCCAGCAGCTGGTAGCCGCCGCAGACGCCCAGCACCGGCGTGCCGCCTGCTGCCAGCTTGAGCACAGCGGCCTCCAGCCCGGACTGGCGCAGCCACAGCAGGTCGTTCACCGTGTTTTTGGTGCCGGGCAGAATGACCAGGTCCGGCGCGCCCAGCTCCCGCACGGACTGCACGTACCGCACACCCAAAAGCGGGTGCTGTTCCAGCGGCATAAAATCGGTAAAATTGGAAATATGCGGCAATTTCAAAACAGCTGCGTCCAGCGGCTTGACCGCGCTTTTACTTTGCAGCCGCGGCGCAAGCGAGTCCTCGTCCTCGATGTCCACCCGCAGGTACGGCACGACGCCCAGCACCGACAGCTGTGTTTTTTTCTCCAGCATCGCCAGCCCGGGGCGCAAAATTTCTACATCGCCGCGGAATTTATTGATGATAAGCCCGCATATACGCGCGCGCTCATCCGGCTCCAGCAGCGCCACCGTGCCGTACAGCTGCGCAAAGACGCCGCCGCGGTCAATGTCGCCCGCCAGCAGAACCGGCGCGTCCACGAGCTTTGCCAGCCCCATGTTGACAATGTCGTCCGCCTTCAGGTTGATCTCGGCGGGACTGCCCGCGCCCTCGATGACGATGATGTCAAATTCATCGGCAAGGCTGTCGTAGGCACGCAGAATATCGGGAATCAACGACTTTTTGCGGCGGAAGTATTCCTTTGCGGGCATATCGCCGCGGACCTCGCCGTTCACGATGACCTGGCTGCCCACATCGCTGCTCGGCTTGAGCAGGATCGGGTTCATCCGCACATCGGGCTCGACGCCCGCGGCCTGCGCCTGCACGACCTGTGCGCGGCCCATTTCGAGGCCGTCCCGGGTCACAAAGCTGTTCAGCGCCATGTTCTGGCTTTTGAACGGCGCGGTTTTGTAGCCGTCCTGCGCAAAAATGCGGCAGAGCGCCGCGCACAGCAGGCTTTTGCCCGCGCCGCTCATCGTGCCCTGCACCATGATGCACCCTGCCCGGCTCATGCCAGCACCTCCCGCATAATTTTCAACAGCTGTTCGTTTTCTTTTTGGGTGCGCACAGCGGTGCGGTACCACGTCTCGTCCAGCCCCGGGTAGTTGCCGCAGCCGCGCACCACCGCACCGTGACGGCGCAGTTTTGCCCCAAAGTCCGCCGGTGCGCGGAACAGCAGGTAGTTGGCCTGTCCGTCCACGACCCGCAGCCCCAGTGCCCGCAGTCCCGCGGCCAGCCTTGGGCGCTGGTCGGCAATGAGTGTGCGCACGCTGTCGGCATAGGCGGTCTCCTCCAGTGCGGCCAGCCCTGCGGCCTGTGCCAGGCCGGACACGGCCCACGGCTGACCCGCCGCGCGCATTTTGTCCAGCAGCGCCGTGTCACTGCACAGCGCATAGCCCAGCCGCACCCCGGCCATGGCGTAGAGTTTGGTGAATGCCTTTAAGATTATAAGGTTCGGTGCATCGCGCAAAACTGTCTTAGCTGTCAGGGCATCCCGCGCAGCGAGGAAGTCGAGGAAGCACTCATCCACGACCAGCACCGCGCCGCAGTCGGCACAGCGGCGCAGCAATTTTTGCACCATAACGAGCGGTGTGACCTGCCCGGTGGGGTTGTTGGGCTGGCAGAGGAACACTGCATCGGTGCTGTCGTCGATGGCGTCTACAAAGCCGTCCGTCACGGCAAAGTCTTTTTCCTCCCGCAAAAGAAACCGCTGTACGTCACAATCCACCGTTTCCAGCGCAGCAGCGTACTCGGCAAAGGTCGGCGCGGGCAGCAATGCGCGCCGCGGGCGCAGGGCCAGTGCCAGGCGGTAGATCAGGTCCGCCGCACCGTTGCCGCACAAAATTTGCGCAGTATCCACACCCTCTGCCGCGGCCAGCTTAGTGCGCAGTGCCCGGCAGAGCGGGTCCGGGTAGCGATCCGCCATGGGCAGTGCCGCTGTGATGGCCGCCGCCACGCCCGCGGGCAGCCCCAGCGGGCTGACGTTGGCCGAAAAATCAAGCGCGTCCCGGCCAAACTCGGCCCGATAGCCCGCCCAGTCACCGCCGTGTACCAGTTCCATTCCGCATTCCCTCACAAGACAAGCATCAGCCGCACGGCCAGCCCCAGCACAAGGGCCAGCAGGCTCTCGGCGTACATCATGCGGTTGGCACGCAGGATGTCCCGCGGCTCGATCTCCCGCAGTGGGTCGCCAATTGTCGGCTTATCGTAATATTCGCCAAAGTAATAGGCCGGGCCCGCCAGCTGCACGCCCAGTGCCCCGGCGCAGGCGCTCTCGGTCTGGGCGCTGTTGGGGCTGGCGGTCCCGCCGCCAGATGCGCCACGCCCCGCGGGCGCTGTTGCCCGTCAGCGCCGCAGCAGCCACCCAGAGCAGCGCGGCCAGGCGGCTGGGCAGCCAGTTGGCGGCATCGTCCAATTTGGCGGCACAGCGCCCGAAATAAAGATACTTTTCGTTTTTGTAGCCGAGCATACTGTCCATCGTATTGATGGCCTTGTAGGTCAGCGCCAGCGGTGCCCCGCCAAGGAGCATATACAAAAGCGGCGCAATGACGCCGTCGCTGGCGTTCTCGGCCACGGTCTCCACGGCGGCTCTGGTCACGCCCGCGGCGGTCAGGTTTTGCGTGTCACGGCCCACGATGCGGGCCACGGCCCTGCGGGCCTCGGGCAGGGCGCCCTTTGCCAGTTCCTTGTACACATTGCGGCTCTCCTGTGCAAGGCCCTTGGCAGCCAGCGCCTGGCCGCACCAGAGCATTTGCAGCGCCAGCCCCAGCGCCGGGTGGAGCCTTGCCGCGGCCCAGCAGGCAAGCCCGGTAACGGCCAGCGTGCCCAGCGGCAGCACCGCGGCCACCGCGGCCCCGCCGGCCAGCTCGCCCCGCGGCGTTTTGGGCAGTGCGGTGCGCAGGTGCTTTTCCAGCGCCGAGATGCACCGGCCCATGAGCACCACCGGATGCGGCAGCCACGCCGGGTCGCCAAGCAGAGCGTCCAGCAAAAAGCCGCCCAGCACCGCCCAAAAGATCAGCATGTGCTCTCCTTCGTGTACTGCACGGTCTTGACCAAACGCAGCTCATGCCGCGCCGCCCAGTCACGGGCGTCCAGCACATAGCCGCCCGCGTTGGGGCCGCACCACCGGTAATAGCTGTTGCGCGGCACGCCGTAGCGCTCCAGCGCGGCCATCTGGGTGCCGCCGTGGGCCAGGATCACCAGCATTTCCTCGCCGTCGGCCAGCGCCTTATCCACCAGCGCCGCAAACGTGCGGCATACGCGGTCACTGAAATCATCCTTGCGCTCACCGTCGGGGCAGCTGCTCTCGCAGTTGGCGGCGACCCACGCCTGATAGTCGGGGTCGTGCTCCATCTCAATATAATTGCGGCCTTCAAAGCTGCCGAAGCACATCTCCTTCAGCCCGTCCACGGGCACGAGCTCCGCGTCCGGGAACAGCACCTCCGCCGTCTGCCTTGTGCGCTGCAGCGTGGAAATATAGACAACCTTCGGGTCAATATCAGCCCGGCGCAGCTGGGCCAGCCCCTCGGACGAGAGCGGGATGTCCCGCTGACCCTGATAGCGCTTCTGGGCGTTGTACTCGGTCAGGCCGTGGCGCAGTAAATAAATCAGCATTTCGGAAGTTCTCCTTTCAAAATCGTCGGCAGACCGCAAAACATCTGCACAACGCAGTCCGCCCGCGCGGCCAGCAGACAGGCCAGACGGCCCGCCGCCTCCTGCGCGGCACGCGCGGCGGGGTCAATCGGCACAACGCCGCCGCCGACCTCCGCCGCGGTCACAACATCATAATCTGCCAGCTCGTCGGCCAGCCGGTTCAAATCGGCGGCGTCGGCGGCCAAATCCTGCACGTCGTACACCTGCCGCCCGCCGAGCTTTTGCGCAAAGGTGCGCTTGCCGCTGCAGAGCGGCCCTGTCACAAACACCATTTACAGCACCCCCAGCCATTGGCAGGCGGCCAGCGCCGCCAGCATCCAGATCTCGCATTTTTGCAGGAACCACCCGGCCAGATCACCGGTCACACCGCCAAACTGTTTTTTGGCAACAGCGTAGTACCGCGCAAAAACGCAGCCTGCGGCCAGTACCAGCGCCCAGCCGCCCAGTGCAGTCAGCCCCACGGCCAGCATGGCGCAGAGCACGGCCAGCTCCTGCCGCACGCGGACGCGGTCCGCCGCCGTGGCAAAGGTGTGGGCAAGGCCGGTGTTTTTCGCCAGCGGGAACGCCGCCACGGCCAGCCCGGACAGCGCCCGCTCCCCCACCAGCGCCAGCGTCCAGAGCACGCCGACCCGCGGGGTGAACGCCACACAGCCGCACAGCGCAAAATACGCCGCAAAGTAGCTGCACAGCCGAATGACCGCGAACGCGCCGCAGTGGGGGTCCTTTAAAATTTCCAGCTTCTTCGCGGTATCGCCGTAGCTTGAAAGTGCGTCGCAGGTGTCGGCGTAGCCGTCCAGATGGATGCCGCCCGTGACCCAGACCGGCACAAGGCAGAACCCCGCCGCGCGTGCCGCCGCAGGCAGCGGCAGCACGCCGCAGACGCACCACAGTGCGCCGCACACCACCCCCACCAGCGGGAAGGCGCAGAGCGCGTACCGCATATTTTTTTCGTTCCAGTCGAACTGCGGCATCGGCAGGGCCGAGAACATGGCGAACGCCACCGCAATCGTCTGTAAAGCTGTCACGGACCTTCACTTCCTTTGTAATAGACGGGGATGCCGCAGACAACGCGCACCACGCGGTCTGCCCGCGCCGCCGCAGCGTTGTTGACGGCGGCCAGTGTGCGCAGATAGCGGTCCGTATCGCCCGCATAGTCTGCCCCACCGCTGAACACCTCGTTGGAAACAACAATCAGATTATCACATTGCAGCAACATCTTGTCAATGCCCCGCAGGATCGCCGCCGCGGTTTCCGTCCCTGCACCGTCGGGGTCATACAGCTCATTGGCGGCCAGGTTGCCCAGGTCCTCCAGCAGCACGGTGCCGCGCCGGGGCAGGGCCACGCGGTCCAGGTGCAGCGGGCACTCTACCGTGGTGAACTGCTTTTCGGCCCGCATGGCGCGGTGCTTCGCCACGCGGGCGGCGCACTCGGCGTCCCATACCTGCATCGTCGCCAGATAGGTGCGCGGCAGCGGTGCACGCAGGCAGAGCGACTCCGCATAGGCGCTTTTGCCGCTGGCCGCGCCGCCGATGACCAGCGTCAGCACTGCGGGGTGTACGGCGTGATGCCGCCCTCCGCAAACGAGTAGCAGCCGTTGTAGACGGCCAGCGCCATATCCCACAGCGGCAGGCTGGCCACCGCGCCCGTGCCCTCGCCCAGATGCAGCTCTGCGGTGATAAGCGGTTTTTTGCACAGCGCGTCCAGCACAATATGTGCGGCTGGCTCGCTGGACACATGGCTGGCGAAAACGGCCTTTTCCGCCGCGGGGCAGAGCCGCACCGCGCACAGCGCCGCCACGCCGCTGATGAATCCGTCCATCACGATGGGCAGCCTTTCGAGCGCACCGCCCAGAAACACGCCGCACAGCCCGGCAATATCAAAGCCGCCCAGCGCCGCCAGCACCCCCAGCGGGTCCGCGGCGTCGGGGTGGTTGCGGGCAATGCCGCGTTCTATCGCATCTATTTTGCGGTGCAGTCCTGCATCGGAAAGTCCCGCGCCGCGCCCGGTCATCTCGGTCACAGGGCGGCCCAGCAGCACGCTGGCCACGGCGCTGGACGTCGTTGTGTTGCCGATGCCCATCTCCCCCGTCGCCAGCAGCTGTGCGCCGTTCTGCTTCTGCGTGCGCACCAGCGCGATGCCCGCGGCGATGGCCTGCACGGCCTGTGCGCGGGTCATAGCCAGGCCGGTGGTAAAGTCAGCCGTGCCCGCAGCAATGCGGCAGTCCGTCGCGCCGGGCACGGGTGCGCCCGCAATGCCCATATCGACGGGCACGACGTCGCAGTGGGCCGCGGCGGCCATACGGCAGACGCTGGTGCGGTGGGCGGTCAGGTTTTCGAGCACAGCGCGGGTCACGGAGGCATCGGTCTGGCTGACGCCCTGCGCCACAACGCCGTTGTCCGCGCAGAGCACCAGCACCGCACGGCGGCTGACGTCCGGCACGGGGTCGCCGGTCAGCGCGGCGGCGTCCTCGACCATGGCTTCCAGCCGACCCAGTCCGCCCAAAGGCTTTGCCAGCGCAGCCCAGTGGGCGTGGGCTGCGGCGCGGGCGGCCTCGTCCGGCGGGGTAACGGCTGCAAGCAGGTTTTTCAGTTCGTTTTCGGTCATGATGTTTCCTTTATATAATGTTCGGCTGCAGCCGCAAAGCGCTTCGGCAGCGGCGTACCTGCCCAGTAGAGATGCGGAAAACCCGCGTAGAGACGTGCATTGGCAAAGCCGCACGCCCACTGCCGCCCGTTTACCTTGGCAGCGGTGAACGCATCGCCGTTTTCGGTGGAGTCCCAGTGATGGAACTCGTGGACGGGCAGGGTCTCCCCCGCGCGGAACAGCATACTGTCGGCGCGGGCGGTCAGGCGGGCGTAGCCGAACCGCACAAGCCGCCCGATCTTGAAGCCCTGCCCGGGCAGCACGCCCGCCATCGGGTGGGGCGTGCCGTCGGCGTCCTGTAATGTCCTGCCCAGGTACAAAAAGCCGCCGCACTCGGCCACGGTGGGCAGGCCGCCCTGCACGGCGCTTTTTACGGCGGCGCGCAGGGGGGCGTTCGCGGCCAGCCGGGCGGCGTACAGCTCGGGGT
>OCPW01000948.1_pt1 | contig 18258 bp, 10 predicted proteins | sample 1538761 | NCBI WGS metagenome assembly OCPW01 (sample SAMN04571724, study PRJEB22368) | human gut metagenome | biome: human gut; material: stool | host: Homo sapiens | place: Luxembourg | collected 2012-09-20
CAAACTTACTGCAGAACCCAATGGACCTAATAACAAATGTAATTCATCTTGAATAATCAAATCTGGTGGATTGCATCCTGTACCATTTCCAAATAAACGTCTAGAATCTGCACACGCTTCATTTACATTAACTCGGCGTGCAAGTTGAGCAAATTTATCTACAGTCCCAAATAGTAATGTTGGCGGCTCTTCATATACATGGTCATCACAAAGTCTGATAGGCAGATAGTTTCGTTTTCCATATGTACATTTTTTGTTACTACATCCAAAATAATAATGATCAACAGATACTTCTTTCTCTCTAAGCAAAGAACCACACCAAGGACAACGATCTAGTGGTATTTGTCCATGTCCTCCATCAGAAACCCAGTTTTTTCGAATTTCTTCAGCTAGATTTTTATAATGATTAGGCAATGAACTTTCTCCAACAAATAGACCAATAGAAATTTCTTTATCTCCTAAATTGTATTTATCCCATTTCCTAATCTGTTCTAATGCAAGAATAAGTCGTAACGCACGTTGAAATTGTTGAGTTGTAAGTAAGCGTAATGTATAACGCATTATTGCAGCAACGCCATCGCCAGCTCCATTTTTAAGCAACAATCTACGATTTATTATGACTAATGCAATTATACCCAAATAAGACTCAGTCTTACCTCCACCGGTTGGAAACCATACAAGATCTACTAATTCATTGCGTTTTTCCCATTTTGGATCACACTTACTTTGGAAAATTCCATCAAGATTAAGCAAAATAAACGCAAGCTGGAAAGGTCGCCATGCAGCTACAACTCCAGGAAAAATTGTAGTATCTAGCGCTTTATCTTTATAATATTCAAAACTTAAAATTTTTTCATCCTTTAAGACTTGTTCTTGATTATTACTTTTACTATGCCAAAGCTGCATAAACATAGCAGTATTCATTAATCGAAAAATCTTCATCTTATCAGGATTTGTCAAGAATTCATCAATATTATTCTTTATTCTCTGATAGTCCTTCTCACATTTAGTAATATTCTCTCGTCCAATCGAGTTGCCAGCAGCATCTAATTGCTTTATCCATATTTGATATGAATCAGCAAATTTACGAAGGCCTTCAACAATCTCAGTATCTGTATTAGAAGAAAGGACAGAAAGCCACTTAAATTGAAGATATTGATTATCTTCTACATATTTCTTTGGTAAGAATTTGTTAGTCTTTTCATCAAAAACGTGTTTAGTCTTATCTCGTGGTTCTGGTTCTACATCAGGTGTTTCAACAGACGGCATAAACTCTGAACAAACGTGTATAATTCCATTATTATCATAGTACCAATTTGCAGAACAGATGTGGCCAATAGCATAATCTTCAATATTACGATAAAGATACTGCAAACTGCTTACTTCACAATCATCAAGTTCTGGATTTATTTCGTTTCTATATGGTATAATTTCAGAACTTGAGACGTCAATTTTAACTCCAAAAAATGTTAACTCATTAACCTTCTCTGCAACAATAGAATAGTAATGCTTAGCATCAACCTTAACCTTAGTAGAGTCATTAGCAAGCATTACTTTTAAATATGTCTTACCATTGATTCCCTTATAAATCTGTAACCATATGGACAAAGAAGCTTCGACTTCAGGAGTAAGAGTATACTTTACTATTCCTTTTGTAACACCTTCTTTAGGGGGGATTATGATCTTTCTCTTCCCTGATTCAAAATCAAAAGCAAATGCTGATAAATCAATTTCTTTACAAAAGTTTGTTCCTACCCAGAACCCGAATCCTTTAGAATCACATATGGATAGTATATCTTCAAAATAAGATAAAAAAGTTTCATATTGTTCTATTTTTGCAATACGAACTTTATGTTCTGCAACCTTATCCGGACTCAAATATTCACCTTCTCTGTTTACGTATTTTAGGGATTTAAATAGTCGTTCTTTATATGCACTTAAAAATTTGTTTTTATCTTGGAAAGAGCTATCTGTATAAATTGAATCATATTCTCCATTAGGATTTTTAGCTATAATTGAACAAAAATATTTATTAAGTTCTCGCATTTTATCGCGAAAATCCTTCAAGTCCTGTGCTTTATTTATAACTTTTAACAAACTTAGTTTTTTGTCTTGGTATCTGAAATACTGAGGAAATAAATCTTTACATTTTTCTATAGAATATACTTTCTCAAAAAAATCATAATCTTCTATATTTACATATAAACGTGTTTTCTCAGATAATTTTTTATAATAACGTCCTGAAATTGTTATTTTAGTACTCGAAGTTAAAGATTTAATGTTTTTAACACAACAAGATATACCTATTCTATCAGGGAATCTACGACTTAGCGAATTAATATCTTCATCCTCTTCTTGATTTCCTAAATCCCTCATGTCATCTCCTTGTTCGTCCGAATCCTCATCTGATAAATTTTCATCACCAATATTTTCATCGTCGTTCATTTCGTATTTTAGATCAGACATAAGTAATGACTGATCTAAAATACGAAATGAACGAATGCCTGTACTATAAATAGAGCCTGGCGTTGTATTAAGTACTTCACATACAAGTTCTTTCTCATTTTCATTAGAAACATATACTCCAAAATTATTTCCGCAACCACCTGGACCTATTAACTGTTCCTTAATGAAAGATTCCAATGAATTTCTTTTATCTTTGATCATAACTTATGGATTTAATTAGTCTAAAATTTATAGTGCCGTCTTTTATAAGATCTAAAATAATCTTAATATCATTTTCACTACCAATATTAAGATAATCAAGAACTTCATTACTTAACTCTTTATAGGCTTTCTTCATGTCAGTTTCAAGTAAACAGTGAATTAAAAATGTCCTGAAAATTATATTTTTACCTTCAGTATTTGTACTTATTCTTGACTTTCTATGTCTTAACATTCGAGTATATAATCCCTCTATTTGAAGATATTCTTCAATCACTCTCTTTTGCATACGTCTACTACGAGGAAGTACTGAATTTTCAGATGTGTCTAACCATCGTTTAAATGAAATAAATTGTATCCTTTCAGCTGGAAGAAGTGGTTTCATTATATCATTATAAACAACTTGTTCTCCATATTGTGCTACTCGATGCCCTAAAAGGATCTTCCACATTTCTCGGCTTGATAGTTTCTCTTCATCAGTTAAGCAATACTTTGGATTATTTCGTATCATTAATTCACCTTCACCTGCTCTACGCTCCTCATTATCAAGAAGATCTTCAAGTGGTTGATAAAAATCTGTCAATGGTTGAATTGAAATAACTGTTGGGTCTTCAAAATCACGTAAAACATCTAGAATTGTACAAATTGAAATTTCATCCATATATTTACATAAAACAAAATCATATTCATCTAACACTTTATGCTGACGTGGTCCAAATGAAACTTTCACTCTGTTTTGTTCAACTCCTGATTGCCTGTCACGAACATTTTGTTCATCTTCATCTTCTTTGGGCTCAATACCTATTTTTATCGGTTTATCAGGAAGCTGTATACCGTTTTTCACGTATCTAACACGATAGTTTGAATTTAGAAGTAATCTTAATTGTTCTTCATAGCGATAAGAATACCAACTATAACAAGGATCAAATACAATCTTATTATTTATTTGTAGAACACTTTGTCCAGGATTAAGATGATACTGATCAAAAGAGTTTGGATATATTGCCCAACTCCGTCCCGTACAATGATTAAGCATTGATAGAACAAGGATCTTTTGTTCATGTATTGAATTTAAGAAAACTAAGCCATCTTTATGAGCTTTAAAATTCTTAAATGTATAAAAATTAACCGAAGATGCACCACATTTAGACTGTAAGAAGAATTTTAATTGTTTTTTATAATACACATCTATGTTGTAATCCAAAACTACTGCAATCTCATGGAATTTTATCCAGTTATATAAGATTTCTGTAAGTTCTGTTTTGTATTTATTATGAATAAGTTGTAAAAAATAATCTGTATACTCTTCATTTACCTCAGAATTAAGGTTTAGAATCTCCTCTTTTATCTTTGATAAACTTTGATCTGTAAAACAAATCGCCAATTCATTCCGTAGTTTTACTTCATGAGCAATATCTTGAATCATAAAATCAAATGTATTCTTTATTTGGTATTCTTCTGCATTTATTTCACATCCTAATTCATAGAAATCAATACATGGTTCTTGACGTTCAAATAAGTAATCCATTTCTGCTTTTGTGAATGATATAAAATCACGCGTTTCAGCAAATTTTTCACGTTGCCAGCGTTCTACTAAACTGTGTTTATTTTCGTATATCCTCTGTAGTCTATAAGGTTTTTGCGAAAATAAAAATGCTATAACATTATGAATACCAGCATCATAGTCTTCATTATATTCTTTAATTGTTGAGCGTTGCATTTTCATACATAATTGAATGTTACGCCCATCAATATTTTTCTGAAGAAAAAGGAATATATGGGGGATTTTAAACCTCCCATCATTTTGTTCTATTTTTTTATATACTTCATCCTCATCTCCATTTAAAATGATTAGAGATTTTTCTGTTGAAAAAGAATCTCCAACTACATCTTGAATAAAATGATAATGTCCTTTAGTCTTTAATGAGAGCTTATATTCATCAGATAAAGTACGACTATAAAAGAAACATTTCTCATTTGCGTTGGAAGGCATATCTAAAATGTCATCTGTTAAGTATTTTGCAACATCCCGTTTAAATCTAAAATGTTTAGAACATGCTTCACGCTCCTTTTTATTAACTTTTTCTGGCAAATATATAAATGGCTTTGACTTATATGAGGAAAGTATATTTGTACGAGTGCTTTTACCCCAAAGTAACGACATCTTTAATGCAACAAATTCCTCACATAACATCTGAGCCCAATCTTCACATAATGGGAAATATACTATAGGCATTTTGACATCATCACTATATTCCACTTCTCTGTTAATGTAATAATCAATAATATTATTCAGAACACACAACAACTTTCTACCTTCTTTAGTATGTAAATTAAGAGAAGATAGTATATTCAAAAGAGCCTTGAATTCATGGCTTTCCTGTTTTGCTGTTTTTATAAAGTTGTCGTGTAACATATTAATTAGATTTAAGAATAATAATGTCCAAATTCATGATTGCCCGTGTCATACCGACATAAATTTCGAATAGAAAATTATCCCATGAACTCTTGATCTTTGAAGCTGGGATGACAAGTATTATATTGTTATCCTCTAAACCCTTATATTTAAGTATCGTTGTAAAGGCTAACAATTCCTTAGACTTCCTTTCTATAGTTTTTTCAGATAAAACTTCAAGAAATGACTCCATTTCTGCTATTATATCATATACTGAATCATCATCTTCATTTTCTTTATATTTAAAATCAGAATGTATCAGCAATGTTGTAGAAGAAATTTCTCCGCAATATTGAAATAGATGTTTGGTGTGTTCTTTAATAGTTTTTTTTACTTCTCTTACATTATCATGGAAAGATATTGTAAGTCCTGCTATATCATTTCCTTTAAGAGAATCTAAATATAACTCAAAAGCTTCCTGGCAATGTTCAACTGACAATACTTTATTGGCATATTCTACAATAAGTTTATTTGTAGGAACACGTTTGTTCTCATCAAGTATGAAGCATGCTGCGTATTTTGCTATTTTATTAATATTTTCATTCAAATTTCGACTAACATTATTATATCCTTGTTCAAGATCATAAAATACTAGATATCGTCCTTGTTTAAGACCATTGTGTTGTGAACTTAATAGTTCATTGAGCACAATATCAACACCTTTATCAATGACATCTTGTGCTTCATCAATAATAATATAGTCATAATCTACCTTAGTAATTTTACTGAGTTCTTTGCTTAAAAGTTTGTAAACATCATATTGACTATTATCACTTTTAATATTAAGTTCTATATTTGTTATTTCCTTGATATAATTATTGAATGTTTTGACAGTACATGAACTTAATCGTTCTTTATCTAAATCAAGCCGAACCTTACTTGCTAGCAGTCCTGTCCAACATAGATATAACCCCTTAAGACCACTATGTCTTTTAATAAATGCTTTAGCCATAGTGGTTTTTCCTGGTCCACCCTCAATTAATATTCTAGGATTTTTTCTCAAACCTTCTAGAATACTTAGATTGTCAATCTGTAACCAATCCAAAACTTCGCGAAGCGAAGTTAGTGAATATTTATAACGATCTTCAATTGATGGAGCAAGTGAGTTTACAATAGACTGTAATTCTGTCTTTGATATTATACGTTTAGAACGTTTATTTTTACGAATTACACTTAAACAGAAGTCTGCAAAAGAATTATCACTATCTTGATCTAACTTATTCCAAAGTTTATGAGAAAGGTTGATTTGAGAAGAGTCACGTGATATGTCAAGAGTACTATGAGGGAAAGCACATACATAATCAACAAATATTTGATCCTTATTTAATATCCCATTATTTAACAATGCCCATTTATAATCATGAGCTTGCTTAAATGGTGTTCTACTCATTTCCCTTAAGACCCCTTTATAGCTATAATAAAAGAACCCCCTTATCAACTCAATTATACCACCTTTAACTTCAACAATAATTGCACCTTCTTGGCATATAAGGAGAAAATCAATCTGTATTTCATTTTGACCTCCATATGGTATGTTGAAAGTTTTATCATACCACATATACCATGTCAAAGAACTTGCTTCACAATCTCGTACAATACGTTCATACATATCTTTTTCTCCCTGAAGTACATTACCACTATTGTAATTAATACCAATAGTAGAGTCAATTAGAAGAGTATCTTTATGAGATTTAATAATGATTGCCATATTGTTGTGAGTTATTTATAATTTGATTACTTCCAAAGATTTTCGTCTACAAGTTCGGACATTGAATAGTTAAACATGTCTATCAATTCTGCCCTATGATTAGGAAACATTTCTAGAACTTTTATTAGAGACTTTAATGATAAACACATTTTGACTCTATCGTAATATCCATCTCTTATATCTTGTTCAAATTCATCGAATGTTTTTAGCTTTGGCCGTGTAGTTATTTTTAATGTCTTTTCTTCCCAATAAGATTGATTTCTATAACAAAATTGCCAAAAAGACATTTTTTTGTAAAACTGCTGCTGGTTACACCATCTGGCAATTTGTACATAAAAATTTGATACTGGGGCATTATGATAGTCTTCATGCCTCATCACATATCCAACACATCCATATTGCATGAGTATTTTAATTCTTTGAAATAATTCCCAAATGTCTTTATAAAATATATCTACTTTTGTTGGAGACTGTTTAAAACCACAAAACAAATAGAACTTTGTACCTTTCTTTGGATTGTAACGTTTCCAGATTTTAAGTGATTTTTCAATTATATCATGATCTTTCCAATTATCAAAAGCAAAAATAAAATCACCATGATAACGCGACCGTGATAACATTTCTGCCATTTCTTCGCCATAAGGACTTTCTGCTAACATGCGTTCATCAAGACCTTGCCGGAATTGAAATGGGCGTTTAGTCTCTATAAGTTGCTTCAGTAGTGGTCTCCAAATAGATGGGTCAGAAGCAAGAAAATTGTCATCCCATAAATAGATATATGGCCGAACAAGTTTTCCGTTTTTATCTTTCTCATCATCCAAGAACCATTGTAATTTAGAATATGGTAATATACAATTCTCTAGTTTATTAACACAGAATGGACAATGTCTTACACAACCACGGGTTAAAAAACCTATTGAATATTTTTGATAATCTTTAAATTTTTCTCGTTTAAAACCTTTCTTAACTTGTTGATTAATAAATTGATCATATAAATGATAGTAAGGCATCTGACGAGACATGCTAATCCCATACTCTTTACCTCCATGAAAGTTTCTAAGAGTATTTAGGAATTCATCATGTTCTAATTGGTTCATATCTTGTTCACGTTTTCTACGATATTCCATTACACTTACTTCATTGGCATAAAATCCAGTTCCTCCACATTTAAACTTCTTTTCTTCCGGTGTTCCTTTTGATCGTATATATAGTTCTGGTAATTTGGTAAACGTAAAGACACAAGACAAATATATTCTTGTATAATGTAAAGTATTTGCCTGAGGATCAAGAATTAATTCAAATGGAATTCCATTATCATGGAAAAATCCTGCCAATTTTAGTAATACAAGATTTGGGTGACGCGTTCCATTATCAAGTAGATCCGCATCAATTAGTCCTATTATTTCTTGTTTTTTTGACATATTATTCATTCATTGATTTTATAAAGGCTTTGCCTTTCTCTGTCAATACATAACCGCCTGTTTTACGCGAACCTTGATACTCAATCAAATTAAGATCTTCTGAAATAAGTTGCTTAAGGATTCTATCAATAGTAGGCATTGATATTTTTATTGCATCATGCAAGTCTTTTCTTTTAGCTATTCCTAGTTCTGAAATCTTTAACAGGACACTTTTTATCTTATCATTTATCTTATCATTTATCTTATCATCATCTGAGGAAATAAAATCATCCCCAATCAAGACTCTATCACCAAAACCTTCTCTACAAGGAATCTCAATCAAGAAATAACTTCTCTCTTCATTTGTCTCAATCACAGCAGGAGCAGAGCCATTTCTTCTTAATTCGTCTTGTATGGTTGGGATACCGGTTCCTCTACCTTCGGACAACTGAAGTTCTTTGAGATAATCGCCCAAACGACGATTACGGTAGCGGCGTGACTTCAGACGTTCAGCCTTTTGGATAGCATCAATGCTGATGGAACGGTCCGGACCGGCATAACTAAGAATGGAAATCTTTTCTGGCTCAATCGTAATCTCAACCGGTTCTCGTTCTTGATAATCTCTATGATACAAAGCATTAACGACTGCCTCTTCAATTGCTTGATAAGGATAGTTGAAGAAGATTATAGATTCAGCCTTGTCTTTCTGCTTAATGATACGTTTCTTGATAACATTCGTTTTGATATAGTCCAATGCCTGTTTTATCATATCGGGAACAGGGCCAACAATCTTTGGAACCTCAATCATGTTATTGGGATTCTTAATGCAGCCCTCGGGAAAGATAACAATATCTACTTGTGTTGTCGGGAAAAATTTGGCAGGATTCTTACAGAACATCATAGCGGCCACATTCTTGACTAGTTGACGTTCAACGGGCCCTACCAGCAGGTCCATTTGCGACAACAACTCGAACAGGGACAGCTTTTCGAAATCAGCAACCAAACGACTGTTGACTGTTTGCAAGTAATCCAGAACCAAGGCTCTTGAAATATCTGTTATCTCTATACTCTCATTACCCCTTTCATCAAATGGAGTACGATTCGCCATCTCACGCAATTCATCCAAGACTTCACCTCTCGCCTCAATAGTATTGGTTCCACTACGAACATACCACTTACATGGCGACTGATTACTTGCTGTAACTCGTTCACGTACATTATAAGGACGGTTCACTCCAGCTGGCACCCAAATAAGCAAAACGTATTTCCCGTCAATCTCCTGCATGTCGATTCGTGGCAAATAGAATGGCTCAATCTTATGATTGAACCCAACCATATCACGTTGTATCTTATCAAGTTCCTCTATAGGAACACCTGTCACTGGCCGTTTTGCGATACCTGTGTTTTCTTCTTCTTGAACACCTACGATGATGTATCCTCCGCCAATGTTATCAAAATCATTAGCGAAAGCACAAATGGTGCGATAAATTTTATCTGGATTCCATCCTGTTTTAAACTCAATACGGGTGGATTCTATTTTACGCTTATGAAGCAAGTCTTCTATGTTTACCGGAATAGCCATCTTGATATACTTATTTAGATTTATCCTTTTCTACATGAAGCAATTCTCTTACATCAACATCCAAAAGTTCCGCTATGCGAAATAATGTTTCCAAATCTGGTTGTGAAGCATTAGTACACCAACGAGAAACAGATGTCACATTCCTACCAACTTGCTCAGAGAGCCATTTAGCCGTTTTATTCTTTTCAACAAGGACTATTTTAATCCTATTCAATTGCTTCATAATTGAAATAATTTGTAGTTTAATGCAAATATATCAAAATTCAATGTGAAAAGCTAATATTGTTCAATTTATTTTGGTAAAATATCTTTCAATGATAATTTTATTCAAAAATTAACCACCATACCATTAGCCTTGTCAAGTTCATTCCAGCGAGTACAGAACAAATGTGAGTGGCGAACAGGAGGATAGTCTGCGAGCAGAGCACCAGTATTAATCAGTTCACACTTCTCGTTGATAATGCCGAATGATTCATAGTCGCTATTCTCAAACAAACGTTTAGTGCGCTTAAAGTATGTGGCACGAAGCACGGTAAATACCATATCCACGAACTTCCAACAATACACAAGGCTCATACGACATGTTACTACCCTTCAGCACCAGTTCTTTGTGCTTCAAGATACTAGCTACTACACTCTAGTTACCAACACGAACAAATGCCTACATCGGTCCATCATCTATGTTATAATAAGATATCTGAGCACCAGGCATCACTGTGAGTACAACGAACTCCTTGTCTTCAGCCTTTGCGAACGAGAGGTTGAATCAGGTATTGGATCAATGTGAGACTTGATAGCTTTGCTGATCTTCTCCGCATCATCTTTTACGTCATCAAGACCGATCGATAGTTTTATCATTAGCAATACCCCAAATGAGTCTGCCACCAATACCATTGGCAAAGGTGCTCACACTCTTGCACCAACTTTTCGGTTTCTTCACCTCCAGAGCCACCTTCTTATCATATTTTGTTACCCCGCCTATCAGTTGGTGAATGTCTAGTACTTCCATTTTATATATAACGTATTGACCTACTATTTATTTAAATGTTTAGAGTTCTATCGAACATAACGATTCCCCTTTATATTTTATAATATGTAGCATCTGACTCACAGAAACAACAGATGATTACTTTACCATCAAAGTCACTCTCATGGATTGCCTTCAACGCAATCTAAGCAGCCTCTGCCTTTGGATAGCCATACACACCAGTACTAATACAAGGGAAAGCGATACTCTTAATGCTCTTTCCCTTAGCAATGTCAAGTGCAGTCTTATAGCATGAAACCAGCAACTGAGACTCGTCACCATTACCATAAAAACAGGTCCGACGGTATGGATTACATACTTGCAAGGCAAGTTATATGCCCCTGTTATCTTACTCTGACCAGTTTCGCAACCGCAAGAGTCATGCACTCCTTCAAGAGTTCGCGACCTGCAGCACGATGAATAGCACCATCCACTCCTCCACCATCTAACAACGAGCGGTTAGCTGCATTAACGATTGCATCAACTGCCAGCTTGGTTATGCCACCAACGACGAGTTCTATCTGTTTCATATACTTACCTCTTATTCCATATCGGTTAGAACCATATCGCAAAATTCGTTTGCATTATTTGCATTATAAATTTTAGCGCCAATATTCTTTAATGGTTCATAGCTATGTAGAGATTTTGAACCACCAAGTAAAAATATATATAACTTATTATCATCATTCAAATAATCACGGAAATAGCTTACAGATTCATTGATATTGCCTAAGTCACCATTTGTAATCAACACGGTAACTAGATCTCTAGATCTTACGTCTAACGTTGATTTAATTCTTGAAATTGGAAACTTAGTTCCACCGTGACCATTTGTTAATAGACGCTCCCTTACGTCATCATATTTATCACTCCAATCAACGTATGCATCAATTTTATCACTAAATCCTATAAATGCAACCTTGCTTTTTGTTGATTCAAAGTATGATAAAATACCATATGATGCAAGAACAGCCTGATGCATATTAGCAGATTCCTTCATCGCAGACCCCATACTACCGGATGTATCAACGACCAACAACAAATCCATTTGTTTGCTTTCAGTACCATTATCATCATTAGATACATATCCCCACTTTTTTGTAGTCATTCCAGGAATAAGTCGTGGAGATGTCATATATGTTAACATTAAATCCAGCTCCTCTATTGGGTCACCAATTCTCCATACAGAGGGATATGTATATGAAGACTTGTTTCCTGTATTCGAAAATTCAACAATTGGTATGATATTAGCACTTTGAACATTAAACCAAAGAACTCCCTTCTGCTTATCAGACATACCTATAATACCAGCAATTGCTAATAGGTCGATGAACTCTTCTACAGAGGTTTCTTCTGCGAGTACTTCTATTGCTTCTTTGACTTTATCAGGATCCGCAAAAACAAAAGCATTTCCGTGTTCATCGCCATCTTTAGGTCTACCAACACCCCATTGACCGCTCTGTTGCTGGGATCCCTGCTGACCGCTCTGTTGCTGGGATCCCTGTTGACCGCTCTGTTGCTGTGGTCCCTGCTGACCGCTCTGTTGCTGTGATCCTTGTTGACTACTCTGCTGGGGATTCTTTTGGTCTTCAACATATAGTTTAAAGAATATTTCTGCATATTCTTCAACTTTATCTAAAAATGACGATTTATCTTCTATGCCGTTTTTCGTGAATGAATCAGCTAATTGATGGACAATTTTTAAAAATTCAGGATCAGTTTCATTTATACCAAGATCTTCTTTCCAAATTGCCTCTTTTGTTAGAAACATTAATTTGCAATGCCTTGGACAAGCACTGATATTTGCACCTATTTTTATCCAATCGATTTCACTCTTTAAAGTTTCTTTACTATGTCTATAATAGTTTTTTGTATCAACAATAATATCAGCTGCTTGATTTGAAATTGCTCCACACGCATACTTGATATTTATACCAAGATGAGAGAAATGCTTATAATAAACATCTCTAATTCTTTTTAGCATTCTAAAATGAGTAATTACATCAAATGGGCAACACATATAGTGCTCTATTTCATGTCTTGTAAGTACTTTTACTTCATTCTGAAACTCATGATAACTTATAGGAAGTTTTCCGAAATTAAGATGAATCTGCCAAGTCTTATCTATAGTAATATAGTATTGCCCAGTTGAATAATTAGCATCATCCGGCAAAAGCATTTTGACAATAGGCATAGGAATCCCCAAGGAATTGTGATACTCCTTGACGAATACATACTCAATTGCTTCTTGGGCTTTCAATCTATATGTTTCAATATCAATTGACATTGTTTGCTTGTAAGTATTTGAATAATTCAGAATCTTCGTCCCCTTGGTAGGTAAAGATATATTTTTTCAATCTCTTAACTGACAAGTCGCATGCATCTCGTGTAATATCCAACAACTTAAATGGTTTTACTTTTTGTATGTCACCATTTGCAAGATCGGTACCAGGAATAACCGCTTGAATAAGAGATGACAGTTGAGGATTCGATATTATTGAATCTTTTTCGAGCTTAAATGTATATTCCTTTATTTCTATCTTTTTGATAGAACGGTTAACTCGCTCTGAAATGTACTGTCGATTGGGAATATCATATCTAAATGCTAATTCTGATTTTATAGCCTTAAGCTTCGAAATGTCACCTTTTGAGTTATCTATCTGGTTGTTATAGGACACAATCTTATCATAAACTGGAGCATATTTTTCATTTAAGACTGGAACAATCTCTGCAGATATTACAAGAGAATTATATGATGAGTCTCTTATTTCTTTAAGATACTCATTGAATTCTGGAACTGAAAGTGTTCCTGTCTTAACTCTTTCAAAACCCATAAGAAGATCTTTAATACCATCAAACTCATTTTTGATCATTTGTATGATATTTCGAGTTCCATCTAAATCAATATTTGTTATAAAAATGGATGTTTGCTTCCCTGAATTTGTATTTTTCCAATGTTCAGTTAAAGTTGACACATACTTTTTGCTCAGAACAGCTCTATGCCAAATCATATATGGGGCTAAAACCTCAATATGATTTACATTGACTTCTCTGTTTCCAAGGAACCATGCAAGAGCTTTTCCATATCTGTACAGGTCTTCTTTTACTCTGACGCTTAGTGGTAACTTGATTTTTGAGCACACTTTTTCTGGTGCACACATATGACAATTCTCACAAAGACTCTTGTCAACAGACAAGTTATCATTAGACTCCTTAAAGGCTCTTTCACATAGGCGATATGAAGCAATTATGTAGTTGATAAACAATTCGGCTTCTTCTGTATATGGAATATTCTTAACAATTTCTTGAAGTTCTTCTAGATTAACATCCTGAAGATATTCCTCAATACGATCATTATAAGATGATTTATCTCGTTTTCCAATAGTACTGAAACTGTCATAATCAGGCATGGTTATCGGAAGTGCAAGAGCAAATCTATCCTTGAATGGCAAAGACAATTCTGTGTTCGCATTGTCCTTTGGGTTCAAGGTTGCAAACAGGGTGAAAGCAGGAACAATCATACTCTGATCATGATATTTTACTGACCCTTCTGCGAGCAATGACAATAGAATATTTTGTGCGTATGGAGATAAACGATTTATCTCATCAATGATTTTCCATCTTGATGTGACAAATTCGTTCCAGACCACTGACAACTTACCATTATCAAGTGGTTTGTTTCCTGTCATTTGAGCAAAATCTAAACTACCAAGGATTTTTTCTTCTGTCAATTGTGGATGTCCTCTCAATATACAATCTTCAATCTTTTCCTTGGTAAGATGGCAAAACAACTGACCTAAATACTTAGACAAGGTGGTTTTTCCTCCGCCATGTCCTCCATACAACATCATTGTGCCACGCTCAACAAGTGCATTGATTACAGCAAGCGTTTCTACCAAATACACTTTTCGATCTTTCAACTTCTCGTTCGAGAACTTTGCACCTTCAAGTTCTGAATTGTGCACATACAAATTGTTTATTCGTATGTTATCCAATGCCTGAATTATATCAATATTTGTCATTATTAGTATTCTTTTGTATATGATAATTTAATAAGTCCACACTCCAATAGTTTTCGGAGATAGTCATGATCTAAATCAGATGGCGTTAACTCTAAAGACTCTTTTTGTTGAAGCCAGTTTATCTCTGTTTCCAATCCAGATTTTTTCATGATGTCTTCAAATATCTGCTGAGTTTTATTCTTATCCTCAAGCATTGTATCTAAAGTTTCATCAGAAATAGAATTCATAAAATCAGAGAGTGGCCCTAAACCATTCACAATTGTTGCCAGAGTTCCATTTTCAGAATCATATATTGAGTCAATATCATTTTGTAATTCTGGATGAGTTTTTGCAATCTTTTCCAACATAGCTTTTTTGGTCTTGTTATAGTTTGCCAAGAATTCATCAAAGCAGTCTTTTACTTCGTCAAAAATCTTTATTTCTGAACTATGGAGCTTTGCAATTTCATTATGACATTTGTTTAGTTTTGGAACGATTTCCTCAAATTTCACAGTAAGTATCTGTGGTAGTACATTAGCGTTTCTTACTGTCTTGTAATTCTTTATGAGCAGATCTATCTCACCTTCTTTTTCGAATCCATCCCAAGTTTTATTAAACGACAATTCATCTTCTGCATAGAATTCTTTTATGTCAATGTACTTGGCTTCAATATCATTCCAAGTATTCTTAATAAAATTATTCAAGCATTCAGCTACATCTCCTTTTGTTGCCAACATGGTGTCATCGAACTTCTTGAAAAGTTGCTTAAGTGTATCATCCGAATTACTTGAGATGCCAGTATCAGAAAGTATGGTTATTACTTTCTTAATAGACGCGATTCTGTTTCTTACTCGCAAGTATAGTTTTGACTTATTTTCGGACTCATTAAGTGCTGTAAGATTCTGTCCATTTTTTATAGACTGCTTAATTATTTCGGAATAGAATGATATTGTCTCATCATTCTTTTGTTCTTCCGTATATAGATCTTCTACCTTTGTATAAGCCAATTCAGAAATGTCTGCTAAACCAACAAATTCATCCTCTAAATCTGTCAAGAATCCATCAATATTATTCTCAAATTCATCTGGCTTATTAACAAATGCTGAGACATCTGATTTCAACTTTTTATTAAATTCAGAGATGATTTTATTAAATATACACTTGTCATCATCAAAAGAAATGTTTGCAAGTGTACTTAATATTGAATCAATTCTAGAAGAATATGTTTCATAATTACCTTTTAGGAAATCTCGCAATTTAGCAATATTATTTTCGTTATTCTTTGTATGTTCCTCAACCCATGACACAAATGCATCTAACCCTGGAGCTGTCATTTTTTCATACAAAGAATCAAATAACTGTTCAAGTTGCTTTGTGCATTTTTCAAAATCTTTTTTGGTAAGGATGTTTGAAATCCTTTCCTCAATTGCGTTAAGCTCATCTTGCCACTCTTGCTTGCTAAGCTCTAATTTAAGAGTTTCGGCATATTTATCACCTTTTTTTATCTCAAGAGCCTTATTGTATTGCTTTGTAATTTTATCAATATTCATATGGTTACTCTTTTAATAAATCTTTGATATATTCATAAACCTTGGTATAACTCAATGCTTCTGCCTGACAATCTCTACAGAACTTTAAGGTTTCGTCCATTCGAACTTTATATGTAGAATTAGTCAAACTTGTTTGAAGCAAGGCCTTGAACTTATGAATATCAGACTCGTCAATTGAAGTTTCTTTTGCAGGATGCAATTTTGCATCAATGACATTTTGAACTTCTGATCTTGGCGTCAAATATCTAGCATACTGTGTCCAACACCAATCACCATCATATCTTTGTGGCTGACCATTAGGCTTAAGATCAGAAAGGTTAATAACGTGAGTTCGAAATGAATCCTGATATATTGTATTGATAGGTAACTGATATTCTTTTTCGATAAGTTCCTTCTTATTCTTTAAGGATATCAAAATACCATTAATTTGATGTTCAACAACTTTGGCTTGTGAAACTATATTTGAGATTCTCCATACGATTGATGAAATTATTGCAAATATTGATACACCATCCTTGTCTTCTAATACGATTCTCTTACAGTTTGACAGTAATCTAGATACCAATTGTAATTCAGATACATATCCTTGGAAAGGCATTTTCTCTGGATTCGCTTTCGCATAATTCTTAGAATACAACAAATCTGTTATAGCTGCTATGTGTTGAGTTGAATTCGATATTGTTGAAACAAGCTCTGTTTGCTTTTCTTCAATTCTTGTATTCAACTGACTACGCAACAAAGAGAAATCAATCTTTTCGATATACGCTTTAAGATATAGCAATTTTATCAATGTACGCCCCTTGCTAAATCCATAAGACATATCATTATTATATGAAGCTATCCAATGATCATTTAGAGAATCCTTCATAAAAGTCAGCAGTTCGTCCAACTTACTTACAGATCTCTCATTATTCATCATAGCTGTGAAAGAACACAGATGTTTAATGATGTAGTCTTCATTATCATAAGAACTCATCAATTTACTGGCAGTTTCTCTTGATAAAATATTTAATATTTGATCAAAGAATAAGGATTCGTTAATCCTATCTTCAATTGGGGGCAGATACAAAGCATTTCTAAAGTTTCCTACTTCTTGAAGGATCTTTAATAATGATTGATAACTTGATGTAGGCTTCTTTGCATTCTCCAATATATAGTACATTGCAAGATACTTACTTTTTGTATCAGTTATATCTGCAGATTCAAGACTGGTAAAATCCCAAAGAATATTGTCTTCATAATCCCTCTTTTCGCAGATTAGGTTTTCCATTGCTGACTCATGGTCTTTTTTCTGCGCAAGAGAAATTGTGTTAATAACACAACTATCCCCTTCCAATACAAGTCTGGAATAGTGTTCAATTGTTCTAATAGCCTCCTTTTGCTTTGTCCATTCTCTATTTTTAATAACGTCAATGGCTGTATGGAAGTCGTATGTACGATTGTCGTCAATCAAAACAATATCATTGCAAGATCCAGCTACTATGACAATTTTTGCCACAGAGTCAATAAAATCTGCTATTTGTCCCCCAAAATTGAACTGATAGTGATTGTAATCCTCAAAAACCAACTTTTTCATTTTACAGATTGGCAGAAGGTTACCTGAACCATCCTTACATACTTCTTCTTTCAGTTGGCTTATATATTCATGTTCTTGGAGATATACTATTCTAATAGTTTTACTTGCATTGGTATGCAAGTCATTCTTTTGTGATTTGATATAGTCTTTAAGCCTGAGGATATACTTTTTTAAAGGTTCATCCTCTAAAATAGGTACAAAGATAATTGTATTGTCACTACTACGAGAAGTCAAAAGGACACTCTGTCTGAAATTTGAGGATTCAAGTTTTTTATCCAAACTCATATCCTTATAT
>OCPW01000986.1_pt1 | contig 17733 bp, 16 predicted proteins | sample 1538761 | NCBI WGS metagenome assembly OCPW01 (sample SAMN04571724, study PRJEB22368) | human gut metagenome | biome: human gut; material: stool | host: Homo sapiens | place: Luxembourg | collected 2012-09-20
AATCAAAACTTCATTCAGTAAATTAAAATCAACAACTCCCGGCGGTAATAATTTACTATCGATGATTCCCTGATACAGACGGCTTCTTTTCGGAAGATTATGCGTGTTTTCTTTTTGTGCTTCCACTTCATATATCACATCATCTTCATCTATAGCATAGACATCCAGCCGGATCTGCCGATTATCCGTAGATGTTCTCTGTTCTTTTTCTGTTTGCGGTGGATGTTTCAGATTTGTATTCTGACTCAGTATGATATCCAACATCGTCTTTACATTTTCCGGATCATCCATCGCTTCATCGAACAGAAATTTATCCAGCAAGTTTAATTCTTTTAATGATTTTCTTTGGTTCATAAGCAGTTCTCCTCTCTTGTACAGATATAATACCTGCAAAGAAGAACTGTTTAGCTTTATGCATATGATAACATAGAATTTTTATATATACCAGTATATACCGTTATCTTCTTTTATCAGACATGTATTTATCTGTTTTTTATGATTTTCATCTTGGATTCTTACCCGATTGTTTGGGCTTGAAATAAATGAATTGGTAAATATAGATGCGTTGCAGATTTTTGTAAATCTTCTACAAATTATCCCCGGGCAATTTCACTCCACAGACATATATTATATTGTAGACACATATATGAAAGGAAGGTTAAAAATATGGCTCAATTTACGAACCAGGCACAACTCCGTTACGGAAATTCTGTTACTAATTCAAATATTGCCGTCGGTGAGATTCTCGAAGTATTGTCAATCTCGAAAACTGCAGTAAAAAATACCTATCATCCGGGAGGTACCGTCACCTATATTATAAGTATTATTAACTCCGGTACCGCTCCGATTACAGGACTTACACTCACAGATGACCTTGGTGCGTATGCATTTTCTACTACTTCACTGACACCGTTAACGTATCTGGATAACACGGTAAAATACTATACAAACGGAACGTTACAAGCTGCACCTGCTGTAACCACAGGTCCTCCGCTTGTCTTCTCTGGATTAACTGTTCCCGCAAATGGCAATCTGACACTGGTCTATGAAACAGCTGTAAATCAATACGCTCCTCTCACCAATGAATCATTCATTACCAACACGGTCACTGCAAGTGGAGACGGCATTACTTCTATCACCGCTAAGGAAACGGTAAATGCAGAAGCCTTGCCGCTCTTAGGTATCACAAAATCTATCAGTCCGGTACCTGTTACTGAAAACGGAAGCCTGACCTACACGTTCCTGATTCAGAATGAAGGAAACGTTCCTGCAAATGAAGCCACGGCCGTAATCGTTACCGATACGTTTAATCCAATACTTTCTAATCTGACTGTCACCTTTAACGGAAGCACATGGACAGAAGGTGAAGACTACACTTATGATAAAACTACCGGTACTTTTGCTACCAGTGCCGGAAAAGTTACTGTTCCTGCAGCAACATTTACCGTCAACGAGACTACCGGTGAATGGAGTTCTAATCCGGGATTCAGCACTCTGACAATTACCGGAACAGTATAACCATAAAGAAATGGCAGAAGAGACCATCCGAATAATGTCAGATGGTCTCTTCCGTTGCGATTATTTTCCAATTTAATCTTCTGTATCATATTGTTCCTCAATGATATGTTTCACCTCTGAAACATCCATATCCAATACATCTGCAATTTTCTCAATGGACATCTTATGATTCATTTTTCTGAGCAATTCTCTTTTTTCTTTTTGTCTTTCCAGCAATTTTTCTTCCCATGCCTGCATATACTTCACCTCTGTTTTTTCACTTGCTTTAATCCGACAAACTCGTCTATGCATCTTTTGAATCCGTTCACTTTTGCACGGTTCTGACACTTCATCTGTACTGTGTTCCATATATTTCAAAAGTTCTATCAGTTCTTGGGATACCACCCGGCGGCAGCAGTTTACTGTCGATGATTCCCTGATACAAACGACTTCTTTTCGGAAGATTATGCGTATTTTCTTTCTGCGCCTCCACTTCGTATATCACATCATCTTCATCCATAGCATAGACATCTAACCGGATCTGCCGATTATCCGTAGACATTCTCTGTTCCTTCTCTGTCTGCGGTGGATGCTTCAGATTCGTCTTTTGACTTAATATGATGTCTAACATCGTCTTTACATTTTCAGGGTCATCCATTGCTTCATCGAATAGAAATTTGTCCAGCAAGTTTAATTCTTTTAATGATTTTCTTTTGTTCATAAACAGCTCTCCTTTCTTATACAGATATAACTCCTTTAAAAGAAAAACTGCTTATTTTTATGAATATCATAGCATACATTTTATATATATACCAGTATATATGAACAACTTTCTTTATCAGGCATGTATTTATCTGTTTTCTGTGGTTTTCATTTTTGATTAATGCCCGAATATCTGGGCTTGAAGTAAATGAATTGATAAATATAGATACGTTGCAGATGCTAGAATTTATCTGCGTGCCGCTAGAATAACATGCCTGATTTTTATTTTCAATGCAATTTCTAGAAATACTGATTTTTTGTGAACTTTCTACAACTCCTTCATCTTCCCAAGAATCTCCTGATAAAACGCTTCCTGATCCCCGCCATTTCTCATATCTTCCAGAATCATTCCATCTTTCAGAAGAATCAGCCTACTGCAATAACTTGCCATCTTCGGATCATGTGTTACCATAACAATTGTCTTGCCAAGTTCCCGATTGATATGACTCAGTGTATGGATTACCACATCACCGGACTTAGAGTCGAGGTTTCCGGTCGGCTCATCCGCAAGTATCAGATCCGGATTGTTGATCAATGCTCTGGATATCGCCACTCGCTGCTTTTCGCCTCCGGATAATTCATACGGCTTCTTGTTCATCAGATGTGTAATTCCGAACTGTTCTGCATATTTCTGCGATTCTTCCATACACTCTTTCGCACTCTTCTTATCCAGGATCTTCGGAAGCATGATATTTTCCCTGACGGACAGACTGTCCATCAAATAGAAGTCCTGGAACACGAATCCGATCTTTCTCCGTCGTATGTCCGCAAATTCATCCTTCCACAAATCTTCCGTATCATGTTCTTCAAAGAACAGCTTTCCTCCGGTCTGACGGTCTATCATACCCAATAGTTTCAAAAGTGTCGTCTTTCCACATCCGGATCTTCCCATAATTCCGACAAACTCCTGTCTCTGGATAGAAAAATTTAATCCCTTCAGGACGTGGATCTCTTTCTTCTTTTCACCATCTTCTCCATACTGCACATAATCACGGACCAGATTCTCTGCTCTTAATACGTCTGTCGTTTTTTTATTTTCATTCTTTTCTAATTTTTCATTCATTACAAATCTGCTCCCTTTTCAATCTTTTTCACAATCGTATCTTCCAGCCACTTCAGATTCAGCCACTGTAATATGAAATATATAATCCAGAGTACACCTGCATTTATCACATAATTCTTCACATCATTCAGATGATAATCCCTGAGTTCAAATACAATTCCAGAATACAGTACCGTAACTATAACGGCAATAACAGATGGGATCGTCACAAACCGGCTGATTTCCTTTTTCTCGATGCAGATCCGTTCCCTGCGATTCATTCCCAGACGGTTCATGAACTGATACCGTTTCCGCATATCCGGCAGTTCCATCTGAACCTTCATATGAAGTAGGAGCATACTGATCACAGATAAAATAATAAGCACAAATCCATTCATCACACATTCAAGGATTCGCTCCATCTGCCGCTTTTTCGCTGCTTCTGTCTTCGTATATGTACTTTTTACAAGCGAATCAAATGACTCATCATATGCATGTTGCTTTGCAAAATCTATTGTCAACTGATCTGCTTTTTTCTGGTATTTTTCCGGTACATTTGCAAGGACAAGTTTCGTCGGCCATTCATGGATATTTTCTTCCAATACCGCATCCGACGTTTTTATTTTTTCTCCCGTATTCATGTCTGTCGTTTTCCAATAGTCTTTTATTTTGTCAAAATATGCATCAGCGAATACAATAAGATTCTCGTATTTTCCCTGTTTGAATGCGCCGATCAGACTCGAAGTCTCGGAGCCTGTAATCGTCCGTACCGGATAATAAGTCTGGTGCTCCATTGTATCAAAGCCAAACAATGGCTGTCCGATATGCAGATTCGGATGTATCATCAACTGATAGTGATCAATTGGTTTCGCCTTTGTTCCCTGATCTTGCTGATACACGACATAAATTTTCTTTCCGTTCTTGTCAAGATTCAGATGCTTTTTCGGTTTTTCTCCGACTGCCTTCTTTAACTTTCGATAACTGCTCTCTGATATACCGATATTCTGGCCTTGCTGCCAGACAAGATCAAATGGTCCTTCCAGACGTTCTGTATTATCTATCGTTGTTGCCCGGACCATCGGAATACTGGTCACTTCTGCTTTGCATTCTTGCTTAAGCTTTTCGATAATCCCTGTATCATTACTATTCGCAAGCCATACATAGTCGTATGGGTACAGCGTATCCGTCTTATCTGCGATTCTGTTAGATACAACTTTTACCGAGAAAAAGGACATCACACATACATGTATCACGATCATAAGTGTCAGATACTTTACAGTTGTCTGGTATCTGTGTCGTATCATATGTTCTTCCGGAAGGGTTCGCAGGTATTGATCCATAGACGTTTCTTTTTTACGCAGGATCATGGCACCTATATTATACAGAAAAACATACAAACACAGGAAGAACCCACACAAAAGAAAGATACTCTCTGAAAATCTTCTCTGTGTATACAGATACAGGACGATTACTCCCAGCAGCCCGCTGATCAACGCCCCTGCTTTTCTGTATATTCCCGGAATCTTCTCACTTTTCACCGCTGCATTTCTGGCATCGGCGGAACGTTCTCCTGCATGGATATCCCCAGAGATACCAAAAGCAAACAAACAGATAACAGCTATCACGATTGCCGTGATCAGATACACCTTCCACGATACCTCTGATTTCATATCGATTTTAGGAAAATGCTGTATAACAGCGGCATATATGCCAAACAAAATGGCTCTTCCAATCACAAATGCCGTCACCAGTGCCACCGCAAATCCGGCAAGTAATTCTCCGATCCAGGACCAGAACACGGCATTGCTCCGCATGCCAAGTATCCGGAAAATCCCATCATCCGTCATCCGTTTTTTCCGGTAGAATACCATGACAACCGTAATCAAAAACAATGATATCAGTACGATCACGATCAGGCAGTCCTTCATAATCTCAGTCAGCCCAAGCCCTAGTAATTCATTATCATATCCATAGCTTCCGGAAAATGCCTCTCTCATTCCAAATCCAATGAACAGAAATGCTGCCGATAACAGAACCGATACAAATAAAAAAGAAAAATCTCTCCAGTGATATTTAAAATTCTCCCACAGCACATGGTAATAAAGCTTCGAATATTTCCCTGGAAAATATAATCTTCTTTTCCGTTCCTGTTTATAATGCTTATCATTTTCCTGAGTTTTCAGGATCTGTTCACCGGATTCTTCCCATTCTTCCATGGATTTATGCATCAGTAACCGTATCCCCGTCCATATCGGAAATACTGCCAGATACCCAAGTAGATACATCGGGAACACCTGTATCGTACCCGCACTGCTCCATGAACTGTTAAGTCCAATCTCGGCCACTACCGACAGCATTGCAAATAATCCGATAAGTTCTATGATAGATAAAAATTTTATTTCCCATCCCTTGATGTTACAGATAAGCCGTATTGTTTCGATTACTTCAAGAACGACATACAGCATAACACATACCGTGAATGTTTTTGCCAGTGTATGAATATCCAGTGGTAATGCATCTGCTGCTCCGTCTAAAAACGTCGTGTTATATGTATCTGCACAACTGTGATTTCTCAACACAGCAATTACATACATAATAAAATTCTTTCGTTCTCCCGTTATATTCATCCACGGAAACAGAAAATATATCTGAAGTATGATCCCCAGAATAATATTCATCCGTCTCTTTTTCTCTTCCATTCTCATTCCTCTTCCGCCCCTCTTATATCATATATCGAGATGATACAGACCAGATACTCCCCGTAAATTTTATATCGGAATATGCCGTCATATTTTCTGACAATATCCTGTATGTTCTTCATTCCATATCCATGAAGTATCTCATCTTCTTTTACTGATACAAATTCTTTCTGATTCTGCACCGGCATTTCTTTAATTGCATTTGAGGTCTCAATATATAATAAATGATTCTTCTTTTTTATCTTAATTTTTATCCAGCGCTTTTTATCTTGGATCCGTTCACAGGCTTCCAGCGCATTATCTAGAACGTTTCCAAAAAGTGAAATAATCTCCCTGTCTGAAAACGGAAGGGTTGCAAATACTTCTGTCTCAATCTGCATATCCGTCTCTTTCTCTTTTGCATCTTTCGTCTTTTGATTGAGGATCATATCCAGCATGCGGTTACCCGTCCAGATCTGATAGCTGTCATCCAGCATATCATCACTTAATTCATTCAGATACTGGTGCAGTCCTTCCCAGTCTCTCTCCTGATCGTATTTTTTCAATGCAAGCAGGTGATTTTTCATATCATGTACAACCTTCCGGCTCTTTAACATTTCCTGATATTTTTCTTCCAGCGCTTTCACTTTTACCTGCAGCAACTGTTCGTCCCGCTCTTTCAGTTCTGTCTTATGCTTTGCCGTCTCCGTATCCCATGCAGCCACCTCAATATCCAGAAACATCCAGATTCCAATAATACCTATGAATATCACCATATACATATAGATTCTAAGCTTGAACAGCGCACTGTCATCCAGATAGATGTATGAAGCATCAAGATATAAGAAAAAAAGAACGATGGCAAGAACCCAGACATACCTGTGTATATCAAACGTTTTGATCCCTTTCATATGTCTGTACAATTGCCATAGTTCGATCATCTGCATCACAATCATAAATGCTATGATCATGGTAAATGTCACTGCCGCAAAACCGGAATATTTCCATAAGATTGGATGCCCAGATAAGAAAATATAATTATATGCCTTGATGCAGCTTTCTTTCCGGAATATCTCGATCAGATACACGTGAATCGTGTGATACCCTCCGTCTATACGGATCCATGGAAAGAAGAAATATATTTGCAGCAGAATCCCCATACAAACATCTGCTTTTCGCTTTCTCGTCCATTCTTTCATTCTACATTTCTCCAGTATTCCATGATCTGTGTCTTCACATCCTGAATAGTCTCTGCCCCTGCCTGAATCTTAATCCCGTCTTCCAGATAGATGGCAGCCGTCGTGATCCGATCCACATGATCGATATTGATAATATAACTTCTTCCGGCAAATATAAAAGCCGGGCTTTTCAAATCTTCAAAAATCTGATGCAGTGCCAGACGTTCTTTGTATGCGCCATTTACCATTACAAATTCAACATACTTCTGCCCTTTGACCTTGCGGATACAGATAATGTCTTTATGATATAATTTTCTCTGGTCCGTCACCCCACCGATCCAGAAGAAATTCTGGCTCTCTTTTTGCTTTTCCTGATAAATTTTCTGTAATACTGCCGGCAAACGTTCTTTCATATCTCTTTTCAAAATATACTGATATGCCTCGAGGACATAACTATCCACTGCAAATTCGGCGTACGATGTCAGGAATACCAGGCAGATATCTTTTTGTTCTGCCTTTAAAATTCTTCCCAGATCGATCCCGCTTTTCCCCGGAAGATCAATATCTGAGATAACTACATCGTAGTGCTTCTTAACTTCCAGAAATTCTTCGGCTGTTTTATATATTTCGGTAGTTATATCCTGCACCTTAAGTTTCTCGAACTCCCGGCTAATAAGTCTTTCCACTTCCTGTCTTGTATGTTCTTCATCTTCTATCATTGCTATCTGAAACATTTATATTTTCTCCGTATTTATTCACATAATTATTGCATTCATTGTACCACGATAGTTACAAATATTGTTATAACTGGCCATGAATTCCGGGATTTGTGGCCATGAATTCTTGAAAAAACGTCTGCTGATACAGAAAACTTACCACTGGCAAAGCTCCTTACAGATGTTTTGGCAGCCAAGCTGCTCCTTACGAACACATGGCAACACAAAAGAACTGCTATTTTAAGACTTTACTCCTAAAACAGCAGTTCTTATTTTTTCAATCATTTACTTCTAATATTTTCAACCAGCAGCTCGTACTTTTCTCATTTCCGATAGATATTCTATCTATTCCGCTTTATTCAGTCCCATGTCCTCACTCGCTTTTGTCACCGGAACTTCCACCATCACAGAGTTGTCATCAATCTCTACCGAATATGTCTTATGGATCAGGCAGTTCACCGGATCTTCTGTCGCAACAACTATTGCAAGTCTGTGTCCTGGCTCTACAGTATATCTTGTCGCATTGAGATATACGCTGTAATCGTGATATTCGCCTTTTTTAAGCTCGATACTGTTTTGTGCTGTCTCCGGCGCATAACCTGCTTCAGGATTACACAGATCTGCAAATGCACGTGTGATCACGCGGTATTTTTTATGTACAGTATTGAATTCTGCCTCATCAAATGCCGGAAGATCTCCGCCATTAATGATTCCGCCTTCTTTCACCGTTGTTACCGGAACGATATTTCTTTCCGGATCTACGGTCTGGATACTGTCGAATTCTTCGTCACATACATCACAGAGAAGCACTGCAATCTCTACATCATCCATTTTACCGGATACTTTGGAATTACCAAGCTGCATGGTCAATGTATCCACATCGTTTCTGTTTTCCGGATCGAAATCTGTTTCGATATTTCCGTCTTTTAATGCTGCCTTTAAGTTCAGGCATACCGTTCCCTGTACAGTCACTGCCTCTTCAAATGGATCTGTCACATAGCGCTGTGCCATATTCGTAGACTTCTGTGCCATCACATCATCGAAGTTTTCTGCACTGACACCAGCTTTTTCCCAGTCTGTATCAATCACTGTCTTACTCTCTTCTTTTGAAGTAAGCTTCATGGTATACTCTGTTTCCCATGCACTTTCTGTTTCCCATTTTTTCTGGTCATAGTTTGTCTGCGCAAGTACTTCCGGCATCTTTTCGGCACCATTTTCTACTCCGTACAGATAATGGGATATCCATTCATTTACGATATCATCATAGAATTTTCCATCGATCAGGATTCCGTAATTCTTATTCGCCATGGTCGGTGTGATATGTGGACCCTGATGAAGGATCAGTTTCACTGTCTGCCCTGCCTGTTCGAATGCGGTATGCATCATTTCGAACTGTTTTGTAGATACATTTTCATCATTGAATCCATGTACGATCAGCGCACTGCACTTGATCTGGTCTGCATGCAGACGGTAGTTTCCGGCTCCCCAAAATTCCGGATCATAGTCGAATCCGCATTTTAACTGCTGAAGACTTAATTCATGATGGAATGCTGCAATATCATCCAACTGTTTCTCAGATAATGTCTCATCGTTATAACGGCTGGAACAGAAATATGCCAGGAAACTGTTCAGCATCTCTTTCGGCCAGTAGCGCTGTGCACCCTGCATATTCTGCTGTGTATACCAGTCTGCGATACCTGCAACCGGAACAATTGTTTTCAGGCCTTCTACGCCTGTGGTTGCAACTGCAAACGGCATGGTTCCGGCATAAGATCTTCCGGTCATGGCAACATTCCCATTCGCCCAGTCTGCCTTCGTCTCGATCTTTCCTTCACGGTCTGCATAAGCCACTCTGTCGCCATGCAGCCATTCTACAACAGATTTGAATGCATCTCTTTCATACTCTGAACCGACATAGTTGAATCCATCTGAGCCAAGCGCTCCGAATCCGGCACTTACAACCACTGCAAAGCCGCGCACCAGATAATAATTGAAGTTATCCAGATTTTCATATACCATGCTGTTATTGTTTCCTTTATCCGGATAATACCAGTCTGCCGGATCTGCCTTTAATGCAAGATCCATGGTACTAATCATTCCTTCCGGGATACGTGCAGGCACTTCTTTGTCAAGATCTGCAAAATCAATTTTGCGGTATTCTTTGCTTTCCACTTCTTTCATATGATCGTATCCGTCTGCCTGTACACCGGCACAATACGGACGTGCCTCATATAACGTTGCCGCCTTATAATTGCCTTCTACGGCACTTCTTGGAACCTGGATGAATGCTTTAACGAGATCTCTCTTTCCGTCTCCATCCATGTCATAGTCAGATTCCACATATACACAGTATCTTACGATACTTGATGTCGCAGGATCGTATTTTTCTCCTGTCTTTCCGTCTGTGAATTTGAAAACAGGCTGTGCAAGTCCATTTTCGAATACCGGTACTTTACTGTAATTCTTTTCTTCCATTGTAAAAACCTCTCTGATTCAATATTTTACCTAAGGAATATTGTACCACGCATTTCGGAACCGGGCAAATTTTCTTTCTGAAAATATCTGGAAATAACTGATACAGAAAAATGCGTAAAAACAGTTCTTTATCTGTTTTTACGCATCTATAATATATCCAAAATCGTATCATACACTGACGGATTGTCTTTGATCACAATCGCCAGTTTTTCTTTTGCCTGATTCAGCTGATGAAAAAGAAGTCTCACATTTGATTTTCTGCCTTCACTCGTTGTTATACGGGTTATTTCATAAGAAGCTTCACTAATCTTTCCCGCACGGAGATAACCGTCCTCATCATAATAATACTGTTCATCCAGTACGGCTACCAGGCGGTTCACATCCCGCATTGCCGGATTCTGATAGCGATATCCCCGTCTCGCATAGCCTTGCATCAAACATACTGCTTCTGTATCATCATTCGCATACACTACTTCAATATTGGGATAGCCATTCTTCCCTTTTCTACGTGACAAATCCATCATATTCTGGATAAAGGAAGATAGCTCTGCATTTGTACGGATACGATTTGTCAGATGAAAGCTCTGCACATCCGGCAGACCGGCAAGCCGCTGCGGTATTTCACGATCCAGTTCTTCAGGCGAGATCATATCTTCCGTATCACTGGAGAAGATTATCGGAATCTGCTTTTTACATTCTTCTAATATCTCTAATTGCTCCACAGAAAGCAGATGTGCCTCATCCACCAGAATAGCACTGTATGGCTTTAAGAATGTATCAAACGCTTCTTCCGCACACACATTTTCTGTCATCGTCTGCTTTGCTGCCTGAAGTGATAACTGACGATCCGACAGAAAATCAATCCGGCGCAGACGTTTATGTAAAATTCTCCAGTCCTCTCCTGATTCTCCGCAATGAATCATGCAGACTCTCTGACGTACCGACAACTTCATCGCAAGATCATACAGAAGCAATGTCTTTCCCGTCCCCGGAAGTCCGCTGAACCAGTAATAGTCGGAATGTTTTGCTCGGATTCCTTTCAGGATCTGTCGTTCGATATCTCTTTGCTGTGCCGTCAGAAAATATTCTTTCTGTAAAAAGCGTTCCGGCTCTCTGAGCGGTGAGATCAGATAGAGTTCTGCGCGGAACAGTTCTTCGATATTCCCGTCATAATCCGGACTTTCTCTTTTCAAAGCTCTGCATAATTCGTCCCAGTCTGCCTCTGCGATATGATCATGATTCGTCAGTCTTACCAGACGGTTCTGGCTGCTGATATAAGTATACGAATGAATCGTTCTTCCAAGCACCGACAGATAATAGCGGTTCTGCAAAAGCTGTCTGCGAATAGCCTCATCCGATACCACACCGCTTTTTAATTCAATATTAATAATCTGATCTTCCTTGATCTGCAGAAGATCAAATTCTTTTCCCAGTCTCGGAATCTGAAACGAATAAAAGAAACTAAGTGCATATACATCCTCCATACAGGTTTCCAATTCGGCTGTCAGTGCTTTCATACTTTCCAGTTCCCATTCCCGCATTTTCAGAAAATAGTCTCTTCCGGATAACTGACGTTCCAGTTTTTGCAGCTGTTCGATATTCTGATTTCTTGTGATCGTATAAATGGATATAGATTTCATTTTTTAATCTTTAACCCTCTTAGATATTCTTTCTGCTCTGGCGTGATCCGGTAACTTTCGATAGCTTTTTGGATCGTCTTATTATGCGTCCAGACATCTAATTTTTGCTTTTCGATAAACGGGAGAATCTTATCATACTGCTTTGCAAGCGCCGTCGCAAAATACCATGCACGCATCATATTTACATAATATTCTTCCGAACGAATCTGTGCCACTTTCTCCGGGTACTCCATCTGAAATGCATCTTCCAGATAATAGCGCATCAGCATACTGATACCGAACCGGATGGTATATGCATGGTCGGATTCCATCCATCGGTATACTTCATCTATAAATGTATCCAGATGTTTCTTCACTACCTTGACCGCAAGCATATCGCAGGTCGCCCAGTTATCAATATACGGAAGAAAACGTTCCAGTTCTTCCAGACATGTGTCATAGTCTTTAATCTGTTCGATCAAAAGTCCGTGCAAATTATTTTCTTCGTAGTACTGATGTGGCAGTATCTGCAGATATTCTTTTGCTTCATCCGTTTTTCCATACTTCTTCGCAAATACACGAAGTGCCGGCGTCCGGACACCGATGATCTTTTCTTTGTTGACTGTCGGCATTAGTTTTGCATGGAAGTCGCGGTATTTTAAGTCTTGCAGCTCAAAAAGACGGGTTTGTACGTTGGTTATGATTGTTGTTTTATTCATATTTTCATCCTTGATTCTTATATTTCCCATGTCAGGAATATGATCTTTTTATTTATTATATCGCTGTTGCGATACAATTTCTATTGTTTTAAACGCATTAAACAGCACTTCTCCTCTTTTTTCTTGCCAAAAAAACTCTCACACAAACCCCCACAATCAATCCAACAACAATTATCGCCCAAAGCGACATCTGTTCCGACATCGGCAATGTTCCCCATTCATCTTTGCGCAAAAAGAACCATAACATATAACACAGGAAATAAATCACTGAAAACACCCCTTCGATCCAGAGATTCGAATATCTCAGCTTCCTTTCCGGGATTTTCTTATCCAGGTAATATGCAGCAAAGAACAGTGCACCCCATACAGCCCAGCATATAATATTCACACACATAGGTCCGTGTGAAAAAAGAGGAACCTGCAATACCGCAACCGCTGCAATTCCTAATATATATATGATCATCTGAATTTTATACAATAACGGCTCATCCAGCGATGCAATCCAGGCTTTTTCTGTCTCTTCCTGATAGTGTTCCGGTTCAATCCTTTTTCCAAGCATGAATTCACTGACACTGATATCCAGTATCTGACACAGTGGCTCGATCAGACTGATGTCCGGGAATGATTTTCCATTCTCCCATTTTGACACAGCTCTGTCTGTCACGCCCAGTTCTTCTCCCAGCTGCTTCTGCGTCAGATTTTTTTCCTTCCTGCATGTCGATATAAACCTTCCAAGTTCTAATGGTTCAACCATATGCGTCACCTCCTGTCGGCTTTATTATGCCATATTTCTCCCAGGAAAGCACTCCACTTATGGTTGAACGCCTCTAAATGCCGCTAATTCTCGCTAATTCTTATGAAAATGGAATCAGATATTACTGAAGCGGCATCTGCGGATTCACCCATAATACTTTCACCGCATTTTCATCTGCCGGATCATCCTCTTCTTTCTCCAATGATTCCTTCACAAATTTTTCGACCCTCGCCGGAGCCTTTTTAACTTCATCATTTTCCTGCCACAGGATCTTTTTCTCACCGGATCTTCCGACATAGTCAAATTCCGATGCCTTTGTTCCGTTATCTGTGATAATCTGTCCATCTTCAAACGGAATGACATATGCAGCTTCTTTGAATGTAATATACATCAGCCCTGCAAATGGATTGATGCTCGAATCCATAGATACTTCATATGTGACAGTATTCTTCGGCTCACGTGCAGCTCCAACAGCATCTTTCCCCACCGCTGTTTCGGTAGCTGTATCCATATCTGTCTGAGGATAAGACAGTCCTGTGATTCTGCGTTTACTCTGTACATGTATATACAGTCTGCCATCCTTTAACTGGTACACTTCTTCTGCCTTTATATCCTCTGCTGCGATTCTTGACAGATGATAAGACCGAAAGGCATCCGAATATAGAGCCACGGTCAGCATCATACAGATCAGGAAAACAACTCCGCACGCCATAACGATTCTTCCGTTTAATTTTCTTGATACTTTTTCAGAAAACTCCCGGAACCCTTTCCACTCCTCGTCCGTGCCTTCTATTTTATCTGTTTCCACCGGAATCTCACCTTCCATTTTTTTCAGATATGTTCTGCACGATTCACATTCTTTTATATGTTCTTCTATTGCATTTCTGCTCTTTTCACTGCATATATCATCCTTATATAACGGCAGCAGGTCTCTTATGATCTCACATGGAATCTTTGCCATTATGTACTCCTCCTTTCCAGAATGTCCTGTATCTTCACCCGGGCCCTGTGATAGGTAACTCTCGCCCATGTCTCCTGTTTTCCAAATATCTGTGCAATCTCTTTATAATTTAATTCGCCAAGTACCTTTAGTGTAAATACTTCTTTATAAGGTTCGTCCAGATAATGAAGGATCTGATAAACCGTCATGGCTTCGTCCTTCCGAAGCATACGTTGTTCGGGTCCATCCGTTTTTCCGTCACTGTATGCCTGTTCTGTCAGTTCCTGATCTGTACGGTGTTTTTTTCTGGTATAAGAAATGTATTCATTCCTGGCAATCTGACACAGCCAGGATTTGATGCTGCATTTTCCTTGAAAATGCTTTACTCCTTTTAGTGCTTTGAAAAATGTCTCCTGTGTGATCTCTTCTGCAATGTGCGGATCCTTACTCATTGCGAGAACGAAATAATACACATCCTGAAAATATGTTTTATAAATCTCTTCCAACTCAAGCTTCAAGTACCTGTCACCTCCCTTCTGTTATCTATTAGACGCATGAATTCCATTTTTGTTACAGCCTTTTACATTTATTTTAGAATAATCTGCAAAATATGTCTTGCATCCTTTGATATAAAAAACTCCCTGAGCCCCAAAGACTCCGGGAGTTTTATATCTTTATATGTTCGAAAAAGCTCACTCTGCCGTAACCGCCATCATCCTGTGGATCTTCTTCCTTACAAACCAGAAGCAGATCACCTGCATGATGATCGTTGCAATCCAGGATACCGGATAAGACAGAAACAAGAAAGTCAGTGATCTGTGTGAAGGGAACAGTCCATAGATCCAGATAATCCGGACTCCGACCGTACCGATGATAGAAAGAATCATCGGTACCGTGGAATATCCCATTCCTCTCAGTGCTCCCGGGAACAGATCCATCAGACCGCACAGGAAATAGGTAACGGTTGTATAAGAAAAGATCTCCATACCGTATTTGATAACATCTGCCTGATTACTGTAAATATGCAGAAGTTCCGGTCCGAATATGTACACACTGCTTCCGAGGATCAAAGTTACCACAACTGAAAGAATCATACAGTCGATCAGAACCCTGTCCATACGTTTTAATTTCTTCACTCCGTAGTTCTGGCTTGTGAAGCTCATACAGGCCTGTGTGAAGGAGTTCACCGACACATATAAGAATCCGAAAATATTATTCGATGCCGTATATCCTGCCATTGCGATCGATCCAAAAGAATTGACCGATGACTGCAGCATCGCATTTGAAATATTGATTACCGTGCTCTGGATTCCCGCCGGAACCCCGACTTCAAAAATCTGCTTCAGATACACGGATCTGATCCGAAGCTTTGCAAGGTGAAGCTGATAGCTGCTCTCTGTGTGATGCAGGCACCGGAGTACCAGGATACAGGATACCAGCTGGGATATAACGGTCGCAATCCCGACGCCTGCTACATCCAGATGAAAACCGATGACTAGGAACAGATTCAATATTGCATTAATCACTCCGGATACGATCAGGAAGATCAACGGACGTTTGGTATCCCCCACTGCCCTTAATATGGCTGCTCCATAGTTATACATCATAAAAAATGGCATACCGCAGAAATAAATCCGCATATAAAGTGTGGATTTGGCAATTACATCATCCGGTGTCCCCATAATTTCCAGCGCGCCTCTGGCAAAGACCACTCCGATCACCGCCATCGCCACTCCGCTTACCAGAGCAAGTGCAATAGCCGTATGTACCGTCTCCGACATTTCTTTTGTTTTTCCGGTCGCATAATATCTCGCTGCAAGTACATTTGCTCCCAATGAGATTCCGATGAAAAGATTGGTAAACACATTGATCAGTGCCGTTGTCGAACCCACCGCTGCGAGCGCCTGACTTCCGCTGAAACGTCCCACTACCACGATATCCACCGCATTGAACATCAGCTGTAAGATTCCTGACAGCATCAGTGGTATGGAAAATGAAATCAATTTGTCCATGATGGTTCCATTGCACATATCAATCTCATATTTATTTTTCTTCAAAACAACTCTCTCCTTTTATAGTAATATCTTCAATCAAAGCATAAAGCCGTAATTTTTATTGTAGCATAGATTTATCGTTTGTGAACATTTAATTATTAATTCGTTTTATATGTGTAAAGATATTTCCCTTGACAGAACATCAAAAACAACCTATAATCACTTAGCTTATATGTTTTCATTTACATTCATTGTAAACATCCCTATCAGTAAATATAAAAAAGGAGAACACGTATGAATATTCAGCTCTCAGAGCATTTTACCTATAAAAAATTACTTCGTTTTATCCTGCCCTCCATTATTATGATGGTATTCACTTCCATCTACAGTGTGGTGGACGGCATCTTTGTATCGAACTTTGTGGGAAAATCAGCATTTGCTTCCGTGAATCTCATTATGCCTTACCTGATGGGAATCAGTGCACTTGGATTTATGATCGGTACCGGAGGAAGTGCTTTTGTATCAAAAACCCTTGGTGAAGGAAAGAAAAAACTGGCAAATCAGTATTTTTCGATGCTGGTTACGATTGCTGCTATCGGAGGATTTGTGTTATCTGTTCTCAGTTTTATATTTATGAGGCGGATTGTCATGGCATTTGGTGCCGCCGGTAATCTGATTGATTATTGTACCCTTTACGGACGGATCTCCTGCATATCCCTGACCGCCTTCATGCTGCAGAATGTCTTCCAGAGTTTCTTTGTGGCTGCTGGAAAACCCCAGCTTGGACTGAAAGTCATTGTGGCTGCCGGTTGTACAAACATTGTTCTCGATGCCCTGTTCATCGGTGTATTACACTTTGGAATTGCAGGCGCCGCGTTCGCAACCATGACCAGTGAATTTATCGGCGGTCTGCTCCCGGTGGTATATTTCTTCCGTAAGAACGACAGCCTCCTTCACTTTGTAAAACCGGTATTCGACAGACGTGTATTTCTTAAGACCTGCACCAATGGTTCCTCGGAACTCATGACTAACCTGTCCATGTCCTTAGTCAATGCATTATACAATCTCCAGCTCATGAAGATTGCCGGAGAAAATGGTGTTGCTGCTTATGGTGCAGTTATGTACGTCAATTTTATCTTTGTTGCCACCTTTTTAGGCTATGCAATTGGCTGTGCCCCGGTTATCAGCTACCATTATGGTGCTGGAAATCACGCAGAGCTTAAAAATCTGTATAAAAAAAGTATGTCTATCATACTGGTCTGGGGCGTGATCCTGTTCGGTGCCGCACAGTTACTGGCACCTGTTCTGTCTAAGATATTTGTCGGTTACAATACCGGCCTGTATGCTATGACACTGCAC
>OCPW01001012.1_pt1 | contig 17298 bp, 17 predicted proteins | sample 1538761 | NCBI WGS metagenome assembly OCPW01 (sample SAMN04571724, study PRJEB22368) | human gut metagenome | biome: human gut; material: stool | host: Homo sapiens | place: Luxembourg | collected 2012-09-20
GGATGAGAACCATGCAGGGGTGAGATTCCCATGAGCTTTAGCGAAAGCTGTTCGGCTTGCTTATATACTATTTTGAATTATAATTTTTCATTCAAAATCAAATAACTATTTGCAGGAAATACAATCTTAATATTACTTTTGCCATAAAATCTGATATAATATAGACAGATATTGAGGGTTCCATATCTGGTCTATGGAAAGGAGGAACATGATTACAGTAACAAAAAAAGACTTAATAGAACTGGGTTATGGGACTTCATTCGCAGCAGACATCATAAGAGAAGCAAAAAAACTTATGATTTCAAAAGGGCATACCTACTATCAGTCACGCAAACTGGACAGGGTTCCCAGAGAAGCTGTGGAAGAATTGCTAGGGATTACTTTTACTGATAAATCAAACTGATTGTACTTCTTGCACATTTATGTAAGGAGTGAAATCATGGCAAAAGACCCTATTAAGAAAGCAGAAAACGGAACTTATTATTTTAGAGCAAACTTAGGTTTTCATCCGATTACCGGAAAACAGATTCAGAAATACAAAAGCGGATTCAAGACAAAAAAGGAAGCTAGAGAAGCATATTCAAAGCTTATGCTGACATCCACAGAGGAATTAACGGAAAAGAAACAGCAGCTATCCTTTCAACAGTTCATTGAAGAAACTTACCTGCCTTGGTATAAAACACAGGTAAAGGAAAGTACCTATCTGAACCGCCGTTCTACCATTCAGAAGCATTTTTCATACTTTTACAAAATGACGGTGGATGAGATAGAACCCATTAACGTCCAGAACTGGCAGCTTGAACTCGCAAAAGAATTTAGTCCAAACTATATCCGTATTGTACAGGGTATGCTCTCCATTGCCTTTGACAGAGCAGTTGTTCTCGGTCTTGCAAAGAAAAATCCGTCACGAATGATAGGAAACATCAAGAGCAAGAAAACAAAAGTGGATTTTTGGACACTGGATGAATTTCAAAAGGTAATTTCCCTGCTCTACAAGGGCGATTATTACGAACATTACCTTTTCATCTCATACTGGCTCCTGTTTATGACCGGAATGAGAATCGGAGAAGCCGCAGCCCTGCAATGGTCGGACATCAACTTTGAAACCGGACTTTTAAGTATAACGAAAACGCTGTACTATAAAACAATGGATGAATACAAATTTATGGAACCAAAGACACAAGCCAGTATTCGCACTATCTATATTGACACAGATACCATTAAAGAATTAAAAGCATGGCAGGAAGTACAGCAAAAGGTTTTAAAGGGCTGCGACCTTGTACTAAGCTATAATGGGATTCCCACCAGTAAGCACACCCTCCCACGGGCATTAGAAAAGCTTGCTGGATTGGCAGGCGTACACCGTATCAAAATTCATGCACTCAGACATTCCCATGCTTCCCTGCTCATCAGTATGGGAGAAAATCCTTTATTGATTAAAGAACGTCTGGGGCATGAAAAGATACAGACCACGTTAGGAACCTATGGACATTTATATCCCAACACCAACGTGGAAGTTGCCAAAAAATTAACTGGCGTTCTCACTTATACTCCGGCAACAACCAGTGTTGCCGATTACACCAGCAATCAACATACAGCAATCTATCACAGAACAGTTGAAGAAAAATAATGCAATGAAAATGCAATCCTATAAAGGAAAAGCTGTAAAACCCTTGTAAACAAAGGCTTTACAGCTTAGCTCCAACTATTCAAACTCAATCGTTCCAGGTGGTTTACTCGTCAAATCATAGAATACACGATTTACACCTTTCACCTCGTTAATAATTCTGCTCATTACCTTATTTAACACCTCATAAGGGAGCTCTGCTGCTTCTGCAGTCATAAAGTCAATGGTCTTTACAGCGCGAAGTGCGACAGCATAATCATAAGTTCTCTCATCACCCATAACACCAACAGAACGCATATTGGTCAGTGCTGCAAAGTACTGGTTGATATCCTGATCCAGCCCAGCTTTTGCAATCTCTTCTCTGTAAATTGCATCTGCATCTTGGACGATACGAACCTTCTCCTCTGTAACTTCACCTATAATACGAATGCCAAGTCCCGGTCCCGGAAACGGCTGACGAAATACCAGTCTCTCCGGAATTCCAAGCTCCAGTCCGGCTTTACGAACCTCATCTTTGAACAGGTCACGTAACGGCTCAATGATTTCTTTGAAATCTACATACTCCGGAAGTCCTCCTACGTTGTGGTGCGATTTGATAACTGCAGACTCGCCGCCTAAACCACTCTCTACAACGTCTGGGTAAATGGTTCCCTGTGCCAGGAAATCAACGGCACCAATTTTCTTTGCTTCCTCTTCAAAAATACGAATGAACTCTTCACCGATAATTTTACGTTTTGCTTCCGGTTCTGTTACGCCGGCAAGCTTGTCATAATATCTCTGTTGTGCATTAACACGGATGAAGTTCAAATCAAACTGTCCTTCTGGGCCGAATACAGCTTCTACCTCATCGCCTTCATCTTTACGAAGCAAACCGTGATCCACGAATACACAAGTCAGTTGTTTTCCAATTGCTCTGGAAAGAAGTCCTGCTGCAACAGAAGAATCTACACCACCGGATAATGCAAGCAGTACACGTCCATCGCCAACTTTTGCACGGATATCTTTAATGGTATTCTCTACGAATGCATCCATCTTCCAGTCACCGACACATCCACATACTTCATATACAAAGTTAGACAACATTGTCTTACCTTCTACTGTATGGAGTACTTCCGGATGGAACTGAATGGCATACAGTTTTTTCTCCTCACACTCTGCTGCTGCCACTGGGCAGTCCGCTGTATGAGCAGTAATGGTAAATCCCGGAGCTGTTTTTGAAATATAATCAAAATGGCTCATCCAACAAATTGTTGATGGGGATACGTTGTGAAATAATTTGGAACTATTCTCCACAAACACCTCTGTTTTACCATACTCACGCACCTCGGCGCGTTCCACTTTCCCACCTAAAATATGTTGCATCAGCTGGGCACCATAGCAAAGACCAAGTACCGGGATTCCAAGTTCAAACAACTCTTTTGTATAAGTCGGTGAATCTGCTTCGTAGCAGCTGTTCGGTCCTCCGGTCAAAATGATTCCCTTTGGATTCATAGATTTGATCTTTTCGATATCAGTCTTATAGGAATAAATCTCGCAGTACACATTGCACTCACGGACACGACGTGCCACCAGCTGGTTGTACTGTCCGCCGAAATCAATCACTATGACAGTTTCTCTGTTCATTGGATCGTTTCCTCCTTCGCAATAAATTATTTACATCATATATTTGTCATGGCCGAATTCACTTTTTATATAAGATTATATATATTTTTTTGCTTTCCCATCAGGGAAAATAATCCGCCACCCTTTCTATTATATATTACTTTCACACCACTTTACAAGAGGAACAACTGAAAAAATATTTGCAAGCTGATTTTTTCATAGTATAATAAAAGATACACCACTTTACAATCTTTTCATTTTAAAATATGATACAGCACTTTCTGCTGCATCATAAGCTTGGTAAAATCATTCCAAATAGAAAGTTGCAAACCGGTGTAAGAGACAGTAAAACTATTTTTACGGATCTGCTGCAATGTCTTCTACATAGACATGCAAAAATTTTGTTACAGGAGGATGATACTATCATGGAAACATTCAAAACAATGACTTGTCGAAAATCTGTCAGAAGCTACAAGTCTACTTTATCAGATGCAAATTTACAGAAAATCCTGATGGCCGCACAGGCTGCTCCGATTGGAATGGGCAAATATGACACTATGCATATGACCGTTATCCGCAATACAGAATTATTACAGGAATTAGACCGCAATGCTGCTGAATTCTTCGGCGATCCATCCCGGACACCGCTTTACAATGCGCCTTGTCTCGTAGTAATTTCCACACCGATTGCAAATCCTGCAATGGCAAATGTACCATATTCCAATGCAGCCATGATGGCAGAACATATGTGCCTGCTTGCAACTGATCTCGGTATCGGAAGCTGTAACATCTGGGGTGCGATTGCTGCATTAAATACCAAACCGGAACTTGTAGCAAAACTTGGACTTCCGGAAGGCCATGTACCGTGCTGCGCCGTAACACTTGGTGATACAGATGATACCTTCGCAGAACGTGAGATTCCGGCTGATCGTATCGCAGTATCTTATATTAATTAATCATAATATTTCATCTCAGACTGAGATAAAATAATGAGCAGACTGGAAATCAAACATTTTCGCCTGCTCATTTATTTGCTTGTTTTTTATTTACACCAGTTTATATTTTTTCAGCTGCTGTCTGCGTTCCCTGTAATCCGGACAGTATTTCTCTACTTCAGCCCAGAACTCCTTCGAATGATCCATATACCGTCGGTGTGCAAGTTCATGAATTACAACATAATCTAACAATTCATCCGGCAAATAGTATAATTGATAGTTAAAATTTAGATTTCCTTTTGAGCTGCAGCTTCCCCATCTTGTTTTTTGATTTCGAATCGTAATCCACCTGATTGTCACTCCCATTGCTTTTTTATAAGCATTTACCCGGCTTTCAATCTTTTTCTTTATTTTTTCCAGTTCATCACGGGATAATTCTCCCACCGGAACAGCACCGGTCTCCTGCCGCTGTTCCATTCGCGTCTGCATCTGCTCCACTTTTTTCCAGATCCATGCATGTTCGCTGTCCAGAAACTTCTGTAACGCATCTGCCGATAATTGATTCGGAATCCGAAGCACTGCATCGCCATTTTCGCACACCTGGAGCCCGATCGTTTTCCTTGCAGATCTGACAACAGAAAGTACTAATGTCTGATTTTCTTTTTGCAATTCTATATTTCTATAAATATTCAAGCTCTTTCTACTCCAACAATTTTATTTCATCGAAAGACTTCTAGCTCAGTACTAATATCAATATTCCTTTTCCTAGATATACCCTTTTATTATTCCTTCAACAGGCAGTATATATTGAATTTGTCGCTTTATTTTATCTTTTTTACTGGTGTCATTCTACATTTGATATCCACACACAGTTAAAAAAGCCATACTCTTTCTCAGCCTTCAAGTGGCTGCAGAGAAAAATCCTTCCTATGTTCCGCTGTGACCACCATATGGCAGTCTTGCTGAAAAGTCACCAACTGCTGGCAGACATCCGCAGCTCCCGTCAGAATACCCGATGGACTTATGACAGAGAAATAGTCCATTCCCTGTATCAGTCCGACACCTGTATATTTTACATAACTTTCTTTGTATGCCCATAGTTTGCAAAAATGCGAATATCCGTTTTTTTCCAGCCATGCTACTTCCAGTGGATGATAAAAACGTCTGGCCAGACGTTCCGCCCGGCAATGTCGTTCCTGCTGGATATCCAACCCGACTTCTTCAGTGCTGACGGCACAGCTCCACCAATCTCCGCTATGGGATATGGAAAAATGAATGCTTTCCGCATTTTGAAACCTGGGTTTTTTCTTCTGCTCTGCAGATGCCAGTATCAGTGTTTCCGGAAGCAGTAGTGCATTCTCCCGTGCGTACCGACGAACTGCCTGCTCTAGAAGTGTATGAGAATTTTTCTCCTTCGCATTCCACTTCTGATAATAAATCGCTATATCCATCTTTTATTTGCCCCGCTGTTTCTTTCTCTTATCAGAATACCTTCCGATGCACGCTGATATTGAAAAAACAATACTATTCAGCTACCAGTCAGAAACTGGTTTTGTCTTCACCTTTCACCTTTATTTCTGGTATTTGTCATATAATTTTTTAAATGCCGGCACACTTCTTTTTGCAACATCAGCCGGTACACAATAAGAGACACGTACCCAGCCCGGTCCATAAAAAGCGGTACCCGGTGCCATAAGAATTTTTTCTTCTTTTGCACGCTCACAAAACTTCGTATCATCCTCTTCCAGTGCTTTTACAAAAAGATAAAATGCTCCATCCGGATGAATACAAGTGTATCCAATCTCAGTCAGTGCATGATACAGAATGTCCCTTGTTTCCTGATAAATGCCGATGTCCACGGATGCATCCACACATTTCAGCAGCATTTTCTGCTGAAGAGATGGTGCATTGACATAGCCAAGATAACGCATGGAGGCTGTCATTCCTGCAATCAGATCTTCATAATCCTGCACACAGGATTCCATTGCGATATAGCCGATACGTTCACCCGGAATAGACAATGCTTTGCTGTAAGAATATACCACGATGGTATTCTCGTAGTAATGAGTCAGATATGGCACTTCAATATCATATGCCAGCTTCCGGTACGGTTCATCGGAAACCAGATAGATTGGATGACCATACTCCTCCTGTTTTTTCTTCAGAATATCTGTTACCATACGGATAGACTCTTCTGTATATACTGCCCCTGTTGGATTATTCGGTGTATTAATCAGTACAAACCTGGTTTTTGGTGACAATGCAGCTTCAAAAGTTTCCGGGTCCGGCTGCAATGTCTCCATATTACATAATGCCGGCACGAGTTTACCATACAGCGTCTCCACATAGCTTTTATACTCCCAGAAATATGGTGCAAACGTAACCACCTCGTCTCCGTTATCCAGCAAAGAATTTGCAATAACTACAATCGCTGCTGCTGCGCCACTAGTCATGATAATTCCCTGCTCGGTATAGTGACAGTCATATTTTCCATTTAAATAATTTGCGATATGTCTGCGCACTTCCGGATGTCCCACATTTGCCGGATAACCATGCAGTGCCAGCGGTTTTTCTGTATCCAGAATTTCTTTCATCGCCTCATTCACTGCCGCCGGAGGCTCTACGCTCGGATTGCCAATGGTAAAATTAAATATATTCTCCGAGCCGTAAATCGCAGCCATTTTTTTACCTTCTTCAAAAATATCACGGATGCAAATAGATGAATCCAGTGATCCTCTTAATCTTTTTGATATCATAATCTATATCCTCCAAATCCCCTGTTCTTTTTCACGTCAACGCTTTAATTCGCCATACTTTTTATATCTTAGCACAATTTTTAATAAAAAAAAAGGTTTCTTTACATCCAATTCGTTTTTTGCTATACTTTTTACATAACAAAGTGATACACACCATTCGTATGCCACGGCATACCAGTGGTTATCAATCAGGATAAGATCTTTCCAGCATTTACAGAAAGGGATTATCAGGAATGCCCCAAACATTCTTAATTTTTTCAAAACAGGAGAAGGTAAATGTCAAATCAGGAAATCAGCAAATATGATGCACTCAATCAGCCTGCTGAAAATAAACAGCAGCAGGCTTATCAACAGATAAAACAGGACATACTGAATAATACATATCCGGAAGGAACCGTTATGGTGGAACGCAAATTATGCGATATTTACCATGTCAGCCGCTCTCCGATCCGCAACGCCCTTCAGCAACTGACACACGAAGGTCTGCTGTCTTTCGTTCCTGGCAAAGGAACCGTAGTGGCATCTTTTACTACGGAAGACATTCTGGAAGTGTATGATCTGATTGAACTGCTGCAGGTATATGCCGTAGCAGCATTTCTAAATAAATACAATGATCTGGCAGTTGATGCCATGGAAATAGCACTCCGGAACATGGAAAAATCATTAAACGAACATGATATATTCCAATGTACCCGATGGGATCAGAAATTCCATGAACTTCTGATCGGTTATGCCGGAAACAAACGCCTGGAAACAATTTATGACCAGCTAGACTGTCAGCAGATGCTGTTCATCTCCACCATTCTGGATGACACAGAGCGTGCCAGCCAGTCTTTCGCAGAACACTCTGCGATTCTGGCAGCTATAAAAGAAAAAGATGTACAGATTGCCCAGGACTGTATCCGAAAGCATTATTACCATATCAAACAATACTACATCAACAAACTGCTTAGCAGAATCCATATTTAATTTCAGGAGGTACTATCATTATGGAATTACAGACATTACAAAAAGACATGATCGCAGCAATGAAGGCAAAAGACAAAGTCCGCAAAGATGCTATCTCTTCTCTTGTATCTGCAGTCAAAAAAGTGGCTATCGATGAAGGATGTCGGGATGATATCAAACCGGAACTGGTTGACCGTGTCATCTTAAAAGAATTAAAGAGTGTCAAAGAACAGGTAGACACCTGCCCGGCAGACCGGACAGATCTGAAAGATGAATATCAGGCACGCTATGACATCATCAATGAATATGCACCAAAGCTTCTGTCTGCAGAAGAAGTTAAAATAATTCTGACAGAACGTTTCGCTGATGTCCTTGCCACAAAAAACAAAGGTCAGATCATGAAAGCTGTCATGGCTGAATTAAAAGGAAAAGCAGACGGTAAAGTTATCAACCAGGTAGTTGCTGAACTTTGCAAATAAACTTTTTTAAAGATGTTTTAAAAAAAATCCCGATGCACATTGTTATCTCAATGCGCATCGGGATTTTCAATTTTCATATTCCAATCTGTCCAAGATTTAAACTAGAAGATTCTTCTTACTGTTAAGATTGTTTTGTAATGTACATTGCCGGAAATCTTAATACCAGTAGATGGGGAGCTTGCATGAACAATCTGTCCACCACCCATGTAAATAGCAACGTGTCCACTGTAACATACAATATCACCCGGCTGCATGTCGGATACAGATACCTCGCGTCCTACGCCTCTCATTGCGGAAGAAGAATGCGGTAAGGACACACCAAAGTGTGCATATACACTCATGATAAATCCAGAACAGTCAGCACCATTTGTCAGACTGGTTCCACCCCATACATATGGATTTCCAACAAACTGACATGCATAATTTACAACTGCAGAACCGGATCCGGATCCTGTGCTTACACTTCCGGAATTAGAACTTGTTGTATTGTTCTTTTTGTTGCTTGATGCAGCAGAAGAATTATTTGCCACACTGGATGCACCTGCAGTCACTCTGACAGTCTGTGCTGCTGCCAGTTCCTGTGCAATGATTGCATTCTGCTGGTCAATGGTCTGCTTATACTGTGCGGCCAGTGACTGTGCCTCTGCCAGCTTGCTGCCGAAATTGTCCATCTGGCTACTCTTCTCAGCTTTCAGCGTCTCTAACTGCTGCTGCTGTTCCTGATATGTAGCCTGATTTTCTTCCAACTCCTGTTTCTCTTCTTCTACCTGAGCCACAAGATTAGCAACTTCTGTCTTGGTATTCTGATACTCAACCAGAAGGTTACGATCATAATCATATACTTTTGAGAAATTCTCTACTTTGTTCAATACATCTGCAAAGTTCTGTGCACCTACCAGTGCATCCAGGAAAGAACTGTCACCATTTTCATACATATAACGAATTCTTTCTTTCATGGAACCGTACTGCTCAGCTTCTTTTGCTTTTGCAGTTTCTAAATCTGCCTCTGCCTGTGCCAGTTCTACTTTCTTGTTCTCAATCTCGCCGGCTACAACATCTAAATCTACTAATACCTGTACCAGCTCAGAATCTACCTGATCAATCTGAGACTGCAGTGCTGACTGCTGGCTCTTAATGCTGTCAATCTGACTGTTTACAGAATTCAAATTACTCTGTGCCTGATTTTTCTGGTTTTTTGCCTTTGAAAGAGTGGTTGCACCTGCCATCTGTGTACCGGAAATCGCAAGAACAACAACCAATCCCATTGCAATTAATTTCTTCTTCATATATTGAAATACTCCTTCGTAAGTGTTCCTTTTTTCGTTTCCTTATGGATTATAACACCTCTCTGTCACAATTTCAACCGAAAGAACACCATTTTAGAAATATTTCATACTGTTTTGTAATATTTTTGTAATATTTATACGTTATTTTTTCACAACCAAAAGTTTCATTCCATCTGTTCTTTTCTCTTCTGACAGTTCATTGACTGTTTTGATATCCTGTACCGTCGTATGGAATTTCTTGGCAATATTCCACAGATCATCCGGCTTCTGCAGTCTGATACCTGCGATACCGGGAATGTGATTCAGCCAGTTTATATCATACTCCCTATCCTCTGTTCCGGTGATCAGTTCAGACTGTTTTTCCTTTGTGATCAACGTCTCTATATCCACCACGGCCTGTACTTCCAGCTCCGTTCCGCTCTTCATCAGAAATGACAGATGTGCAAGACCCGTCTGCAGTTCTACTTGATAAGAGGACTTCATCTCCGGTATCTCTACATCATACTGGAATGGCACCAGACCTTCCGCAGCTCCTACCGGAGCCGCATCTGAACTGGTCAGATACAGAATACTGACCCACACCGTTCCTTCCACATGAATGCCCTGCTCTGTAACTTCCCAGTGTTCCGCTTCCACAGTGCCGAAGCCTGCACCAAGCTGCAAAATCTCAGCTTCCTGTTTTTCTATTTCAATACTGTCATTCACACGGCACCTTGCACTATTCTTCATATGAAGCTGCGGAAATTTCACCTGCTTTGTCTGCAGCTGCAACTGTCTCTCCAGTGAATAGGCATCAACAAGCTGCTCCCGTTTCACTTCCCGGTAAAGCCGCAATTCCACAGGCGTATCTGCCTCCAGCAAAAGCATCCGTTCCTCCCCGTCTGTATCCTCCTGCACCCGGCAGATCATCACCGGTTCCTGCCCGGACACACAGGGAATCATATCGCTCTCTGCCTCTGCCACATCCAGCTCATACTGATAGGGAACCCTCAATTCCAGCCACTGCAGCCGGTCTTCTTCCATTCCAAGATAGAGCAAAAAAATCTGGATTTCTCCCTGCACCTGCACATTTCCCTGATTTACCCGTATTTCCCTGCCAAGCAGCTGATGCTGCTGCCAGAGCAACTGGCGGATATTTGGCTTGTTGGAAGGCAGTCGCACTTCCTCTTTCAGGTTCCACCTTTCCGTGCCCCGATAGCAGAGTTCCAGATATACTTCCGTATTATGTAATTCTTCCAGAGGATACTCGCTATCAATCGCCACCGGAATATTCAGTTCCACTCGTTCCCGCGCCCATACTTTTATCTCCACCAGTGCACGGATATTCAGTTTTCTTGCATTTATCATACGCACCGTCAGATCTTCCAGGATGGCTTCTGTCTGCGCCATGTCAAATTCCTTTGCTTCGTCCAGCGTCATCATCTCATGAAATGGAATTTCTCCCTCCAGACTACAGATATTCCATTCATTCTGCCCGGTTCGGTACAGCACCCGAAACTGCAGCGTCCCCTGTACCTGCACATGCCCCTGACTGCATTTGGTCTCATCCATACGAATCTGCCCCCGGCTCAGGATCACAGAGAAAAAATCCGGCAGATAGTCCGGCAGATGATACGTCTCATCAAACGTCAGCTGTGTTGTTGCCGGTCCTTTTTTCTCTTCTGTATAGACTTTTTCTGTTCTCAGTTCCATACTTACATCCACTCCCATTTCCTATTCGAATACTACATTTTCTGTCAGTCTCTCCGTCTTTACCACAATATACGGATAGCTGACACATTTTTCCACTTTGGCACCATTTTCCGGTCCGATAAGATCCGTCTCAAAATAAATTGCATTTTCTGCCAGATACAATGCCTGCACCTGTATGCTGTAACCTCCGGTCTCCTGCATTCCGAAACCATGCACGATATACAGCGCATCATCAAGCAGATATGTCATTTTAAAATCCTCTGCTTTTCGTGCCTCAATTTCTGTCTTCAGTTCCCCCGGCAATTCCGCTTCTCCCACCACGGTATAATCCAGATCCCGCAGTTTCTCTACCCCGGTCTTCTTCCATCCACATCCACCAATGCCTGTACTGACCAGACATATAAAAATTGCCGAAAAAAGCACAAATACACTCCATTTTCGTCGTTTTGCATCTAATTGCTCTGTATTTCCTTTTCTATACGCCACCATCCTCTTTTTTTTATTCATCTGCTGCCCCACATACGTTCTTAGTCTATTGTATTTATGAAAATAAAAAATATGCATGGATTTATGAAAAACTATCTGTTATACTAGATAAGTATTTTTGAATTTAACATCTGGAGGAAATATTATGTTACGAACAATTCTCGCCGTTTTGTTCGCTGTATGCTATCTGATTCTCGGTATTCCGGTTTTATTTGTGGAATGGCTGATTGGAAAAAAGAACCCGCATCTGCGTGATATCAGCAGTCTGCGGATGGTACAGTGGGCATTTCGGGTCATCTACCGGATCTGTGGCGTTAAACTGACTATTATCGGTCAGGAAAACGTTCCGAAAGATACACCGGTGCTGTATGTGGCAAACCACAACAGCTATTTTGACATCATTATTACGTATGCACTCTGCGAAAATCTGACAGGCTACATTGCCAAAGATTCACTGGAAAAAGTGCCGCTGCTGAACATCTGGATGAAACGACTTTACTGCTTGTTTCTGAAACGTGATGACATGAAAGCCAGCCTGAAAACCATTCTGCAGGCTATCGAATATGTCAAACAGGGCGTTTCCATCTGCATTTTCCCGGAAGGCACCCGCGGAGACAGCGATGAAATGGCACCATTTAAAGAAGGCAGTCTGAAAATCGCTGAAAAGGCCGGATGTCCGATTATTCCAATGGCGATCACACACACACGTGACATCATTAAGGATCACATACCATTTGTAAAACCAACCCATGTCACGATTCAGTATGGTACGCCGGTTTATCCAAACGAACTGCCAAAAGAAGAAAAACGTGCTCTGGGACGTTATACACAGAATATCATTCAGGAAATGCTGGACCATGAAAAAGCCGGAAGCTTATAAGCTTCCGGCTCTTTTTTATCTTATTCCTCCCAGGCTTTACAAATTGCCTCCACTACCTTGGAAAATTCCATAAAGTGGGATGCTTTTACCAGAACGGTGTCTCCATTTCTCAGGTAAGGCACCAGTGCAAGCATCATCTTATCCAGCGTTTTGAAATACATGACCTGTGTATGTCCGCGCTGTGCCCCTTTTGCCAGTTCCTCGCTGAGTGTTCCGCAGCAGAATAAAACGTCAACCCCCTGATTTGCTGCATATTTTCCAACTTCATAGTGCATTTCACACTCATTTTCACCCAACTCACCCATATCTCCAAGGACCGCAATCTTACGACCGTCTGCCTGAGCCAGCACATCCAGAGATGCCTTCATGGATACCGGATTTGCATTATAGCAGTCATCAATAACCAGCAGTTCGCCCACCGTAATTAGATTTGTACGTCCGGCAATGGTTTTTGCATGACTGATACCCTCGCAGATTTTCTCATTTGTAAGTCCCATGATGCGTCCCACACAGGCTGCCGCACAGGCATTATATACATTGTGTACTCCAGGAATCGGTTCATGGATCTGACAATCTTCTTCCGGAAAATGCAGTACTGCATTCAATCCACGCAATCCTTTGTTCTCGATTTCGTCAGCTGTCACTTCATATGTAATATCCGCTGCCGGTGCGGTTCCGTCTTCTACATGATAGAAAATCGGTTTCACACCATGTGCCTCGGAAACCGTGATGAGTTTATCGTCATTTCCGTTCAGCACGATATGTCCGTCCGGTTTCAGGAAATCAAAAATCTCTGATTTCGCCCGGAGCACACCGTCACGATCGATGAGATTTTCCAGATGACACTGACCGATATTTGTCATAACGCAGATGTCCGGTTTTGCTACTTTAGCGATCCGATGCATCTCGCCAAACTCAGAAATACCCATCTCAACAACAGCTGCTTCATGCTCTCTGCGGATGCGCAGAATTGTCAGCGGCAGTCCGATTTCATTATTAAAGTTTCCTTCTGTCTTCAGGACATTATATTTCTGTTCCAAAACAGCAGAAATCATCTCTTTTGTACTTGTTTTTCCAACACTTCCCGTAATCCCGATAATTTTGATTGCAAGCGTGGAGCGGTAAAATTCTGCAATATCCTTTAACGCCTGCTCGCTGGATGCTACCAGAATGTACGGTCCTGCCGGATTTTCCAACGGTTCCTCAGACAAAACTGCCAGCGCGCCTTTTTCAAATACATCAGGGATAAAACGGTGACCGTCCACACGCTCGCCGCGGATCGGAATATACAGATAGCCCGGTTCCACCTGACGACTGTCAATGACTGCGCCGGTGATCTCACTGCCACGCAGGGTATCCTCTCCCACATAAGTACCGCCGCATGCTCGTGCGATATTTTCCAGTGTCATCTGCTGTAATGTATGATTATTCATGTTTTCCTCCGTATTTTTCCTGTGAAATCTGAATCAATCGTTCGCACAGATCTTCATACTTGATGCCAATCACGGCTGCCTCCTGCGGAAGCAGGCTGGTAGCTGTCATCCCCGGCAGTGTGTTTGCTTCCAGGCAGAACATCTCATTGTTCTCATTCAACAGGAAATCCATCCGCGCATAGGAATCCAGACCAAGTTCACGGCAGACTGCCACTGCATGTTTCTGCATTTCCTTTGCTACTTCTTCCGGCAGATCTGCCGGACAGGTCTCTACCGCACTTCCTGCTTTGTATTTGTTTTTGAAATCATAAAAGCCTTCTACCGGAGCGATTTCAATAACCGGAAGTGCCTGCATATCGATGACACCTACGGAAAATTCGCGTCCACAAATATAACTCTCGATCACGATATTGTCTTCATATTTAAAAGCCTCATCCAGTGCAGCTTCATATTCATCTGCAGTACGGACAATCGTAACACCGATACTGGAGCCGCCACAGCATGGTTTTACAACACACGGAAGCGTTAACCCGGTCTCTGAAAACGGAGTATGACGCTGTGTTTTACTCATTGCAATACCGTGTGGTGTCGGAATACCAGCTGCCTCAAACATTTTTTTTGAAATTCCTTTATCCATGGCAAGGGCACTTCCCAGATAACGGCTGCCTGTATACTGGATACCAAACAGATCAAAGGCTGCCTGTATCTTGCCGTTCTCTCCGTTTTCTCCATGCAGTGCCATAAATACAATATCTGCTGCCTGACAGATTTTAATTACATTCGGTCCGAAGAAACATGCTGACTGATCTTTTCGCATTGCTTTTACCTGTGCAATATCCGGTGCTTCACCCGGAATCTGCGCAACATCTGCACTTGCTTCTTCTGTATGATTAAAAATATCCGTGATATCTTCCTCTTCCTCATGATATCCCATAAAAACATCCAGCATGATAACGTTATGTCCTTTGGAACGCAATGCCTTACTTACCATTGTTCCTGTATTCAGTGAAACATCCCGCTCCGTGCTGAGTCCACCAGCTAAAACTACAATATTCATACTATATTAATCTCCTTAATATTATTTTTCTATATCTGAAGACAACTGCCCAGAACCGTATCTGCGCCATTGCACTTCTTCTTAGTTTAGCACATTTTTTTTATTTGTGAATGCCGCAAATATAAAATATTATAATTTTTTCTGATTTTCCAGTTATGCTATGGAACATAACTACAAACTACTATAATATTCCTTCTATAAACTTCAGCAGACAGCTCTGTTCTGCTAACATTTTATCAATCACACAGGCAAAGGCTTTTGCCTCTCCTGCTCTTTTTGTATCCCCGCGTTTTGTCATGCCGGAGGCCAACAGGGACAGCAGCATTGGAGCATAACGAAATTCTCCCGTCTGCACACAAAGAATCAATGCATCCCTGCAATATCTGATAGAACCGGGGTATTCTCCGATCAGGGAACTGAGATCCGCAAGCTGATAACAGACTGAAATATACGCCTGTTTCTGCCACCTCAGATTCAGATCAGCGGCAGTCAGATACTCCAACAGCCTGCGAAGCTGTAAGATATCTCCGTCAAACTCCCGCAATCCGCTCCGACAGGCAACCAGAAGCTGCCGGATCAGTATCTCGCATGCTGTGTAGCTTCCGACTGCCTGACATCCGCTATCCTCATCCGCCAACGGCATTCCGCTCATCTCCAATATGCGCTGCAACAATTGTTCAATATTAACAGCTTCCCCGCCAGACCACCAGTGAAGTACTGTTTCTCCCAGACTGAGCCACTGTTGTTCCTGCCGGTTATTATCCCCGGAAAGTTCCCGGTACAACTCCAGCTGCTGTACCAGATGCATACGATTCCCAAGCCGGATTGCCAGTGCAATTTCTTCCTGTATTCGCTGACGCTGCAATTCCTGTTCCCCCACAAGCAGAATACAACGCCCCGGAAGTTCTCCCATCCGCTCCATCAAAGCCTCAAAAGTTCCGATTTTCGGACTGCAAATACCTCGCTCAATCTTCGACAATGTACTCACTGCACAAATGCCAAAAGCCAGATCCTCCTGCGTCATTCCATGCCGGATCCGCGCAGATCGCACCACTGAACCTATTTCATAACACTCCATTACAAAATCCCCCTGTTTTTTGACTAATTATATCATTTTAACGTTTGCGCACCTACCGTTCACTTGCACATCATAACCTCTCATTTGTATTGATTCATTGTATTGATTCATTAATTATTTTCTAATGTCCACTGATACAGCTTTCACAGAATTGCAGAGATGCACAGTTTTTCATCCATGATTTTACATTCGACTGTTTCTATGATAAACTGGCATCAAAATTATAAAAAATTGATATATTATTTTTTTAACAAAGAGGTTTTTATGAAAACAATATTGATCACCGGTGCTTCCCACGGAATCGGGAAAGCCATTGCCGAAAAACTTGCCGCCTGCGGTATGCGGCTCTTTTTAAACTGCCGCTCTTCTAAGGAAACCTTATATGAGTATGCGGTCAAACTGTCAGAAACATATCATGTTCCATGTACCCCGCTTTTTTATGATGTCTCAGATCATAAACAGGTACATGCCATGTTTGAAGAAATCTGTGCTCTTGGTGAAAGCATCGATATTCTGATCAACAACGCCGGTATTTCCCATATCGGCCTGCTTCAGGATATGAGCATCGAGGAATGGAATCAGGTACTGAACACCAATCTGACTTCGGCTTTTTCCTGCAGTAAATACGCAATCCCGGATATGATCACCCGCAAGCAGGGAAAGATCATCAATATTTCATCCATATGGGGATGCTCCGGTGCTTCCTGTGAAGTGGCTTACTCCGCCAGCAAAGGAGGACTGAACCTGTTCACACAGGCACTGGCCAAGGAACTTGCCCCAAGCAATATCCAGGTAAATGCCATCGCCTGCGGTGTCATCGATACCCGTATGAATGCCTGCTTCGATGCGGAAGAACGGTCAGAACTGGAAAATGAAATCCCTGCCGGAAGATTTGCGGCACCATCTGAGGTGGCAGACTTTGTGCAGCAGCTCATCGATGCTCCATCCTACCTCACCGGACAGATCATATCCTTCGATGGAGGATATCTGTAATTATATAAATTCAAGTCGAACGCACGTGAGACTTGGTGCGTGATTC
>OCPW01001016.1_pt1 | contig 17247 bp, 18 predicted proteins | sample 1538761 | NCBI WGS metagenome assembly OCPW01 (sample SAMN04571724, study PRJEB22368) | human gut metagenome | biome: human gut; material: stool | host: Homo sapiens | place: Luxembourg | collected 2012-09-20
CAGTGCCGAAAAGCCTGCCACGCCGACCGGCGTAATTGCACTCTCCGCACCGCCTGCCACACAGATGTCCGCGTCGTTGTACTGAATTGCGCGGAAGGCATCGCCAATGCAGTGCGTTCCTGTCGCACACGCCGTTACCACGCTGGTACATTTTCCTTTCGCGCCGAGTGCAATCGCAACGTTTCCCGCCGCCATGTTCGCAATCATCACCGGAACGGTAAACGGGTTGACGCGGGACTGATTTCCGGCATCAATTTTGGCTTTCGCCTGCTCGCATGCATTCAGATCACCGACGCCGGAGCCCACCAGAACGCCGACGCGGAATGGATCTTCATTCTCCATGGAAATGCCAGCATCTGCAAACGCTTCTTTTGCTGCCGCAACGGCATACTGGGAGAAAGTTCCCATTCGTCTTGCCGCCTTGAAATCCATGCGTTCTTTTGCCACGAAGCCTTTGACCTCGCCTGCCAGATGTACTTTATATTCTGCTGTATCAAATTTCGTAATCGTTCCGATTCCGCAGGCTCCCTTGCGGACGCCGTTCCAGAATTCCTCCACGGTATTTCCAATCGGGGTTACCGCACCCAGCCCTGTGATGACTACTCTTCTCTTCATTCCAACTCTCCTTTTCTTAGATCACCATGCCGCCGTCGCAGTGAATCACCTGTCCGGTGATGTAAGCTGCCGCTTCGGATGCCAGAAATGCAGCCAGGTTTGCCACATCCTCCGGCTTTCCGAAATGGCCGAGCGGAATCTGGGATACGGATGCTTCTTTCACTTTATCCGAAAGAACCTCCGTCATATCAGTCTCAATAAAGCCCGGCGCAATCGCATTGACGCGGATGCCGCGGGACGCCAGTTCCCGTGCCGCTGTTTTCGTCAGGCCGATCACACCTGCTTTCGATGCCGCATAATTTGCCTGTCCGGCGTTTCCTGCCACGCCGACCACAGAAGCCATGTTGATGATGCAGCCGCTCTTCTGACGGATCATCGGCCGTGCCGCAAAGCGGATGCAGTTGAACGTTCCCTTGAGGTTTGTCTCAATGACACGGTCGAAGGCTTCCTCCGACATGCCCATCAGAAGGCCGTCCTTTGTGATACCCGCGTTGTTGACCAGAATATCGATTTTCCCATACAAAGCAAGAATTTCCTTCATCCACGCTTCACACGCCGCAAAATCCGATACATTGCACTGCATCACACAGCCGTCTCCTCCTGCCGCACGGATTCCCGCAAGCACGGTTTCGGCCGCCTCTTTCGAACCATTGTAATTGATGACAACAAAGGCTCCCTCCGCCGCCAGTTTTTCTGCAATCGCACGCCCGATTCCGCGGGATGCGCCCGTTACTACTGCTGTTTTTCCACTTAACATCTCATTCTCCTGCTGCATAATCCACTATCTATAATAAAGTTTCGCACACCTGATGCATTTCCTCATAGGTGCGGATATTGTAACCCTTTACATCCCGGTTGATTTTTCTTAAAAAGCCGGTCAGTGTTCTTCCCGGTCCGATCTCCACGAAGGTATCAACGCCGTCCGCAATCATCGCCTCGATGCTCTGCTGCCACCGCACACCGGATGCCACCTGCTGGATCAGAAGGCCGCGCGTCAGTGCAGTATCACGCACATACTGGCCGGTTACATTCGTCACACGGAATCTTCAACTCCATAAAGCCGACACCCTCGAGCGCTTCGGTCAGCCCCTGGGACGCAGCTTCCATCATCGGGGAATGGAACGGGCCGCTTACGTTCAGCGGAAGTACCCGCTTTGCGCCTGCTTCTTTTAACTTTTCCGAAGCCTCTGCCACTGCCGCCTCATATCCGGTGATGACAATCTGACCCGGGCAGTTGTAATTGGCAATGTAGGCGCCGGAAATCCCGCTCAAAATCTCTTCGATTTTTGCATCTTCCATGCCGAGCACCGCCGCCATCGCGCCCTCGCCTGCCGGAACGGCCTCCTCCATCAGGATGCCTCTTCTGCGGACGACCTTCATCGCATCCGCCATTTCCATACCGCCGGCGGACACAATCGCGTTGTACTCGCCAAGGCTGAGGCCCGCTGTCACATCCGGCGTAAGGCCGCACGCCCGGATGGACTGCTCCATCGCCATTCCGGTTGTCAGCAGTGCAATCTGGGTAAACTCTGTCTGATCCAGATGTTCATTTTCCTCAAAACAGAGTTTTTTCATATCAATCCCGATCAGCTCGGATGCCATATCGTAGACGGCTCTCGCTTTCGGACATGCTTCATAAAAATCCGCGCCCATGCCGACACACTGGGAACCCTGTCCCGGAAACATAAATGCTGTTTTACTCATAACCGCGCCGGTGCTCCTTTCAGAAGTTCTTCCATCTCATTCATCATCTGCTCTATGATTTCTTTGCAGCTTTTCTCGTCTTTTACCATACCTGCAATCTGACCGGACATCACGCTTCCGGTTTTGACATCGCCGTCCACAACGGCTCTTCGAAGACCGCCGAGCGTCAGTTTTTCCAGCTCTTCGAACGGAGCTCCCTCTTTTTCCAGTTCCAGATAATGGCGTGTCATCTCATTTCGGATCGCCCGCACCGGATGACCGGTTGTGCGGCCTGTCACGCGGGTATCAATATCTTTCGCCTTGATCACCAGCTGCTTGTAATTTTCATGCACAACGGCCTCTTTCGAAGCGACAAAACGTGTTCCCATCTGAACCGCCTCGGCACCCAGCATAAAGGCTGCCGCCATGCCGCGTCCGTCCGCAATTCCACCGGCCGCAATGACTGGAATTTTTACAGCATCTGCCACCTGCGGAACGAGTGCCATCGTTGTCGTCTCGCCGATATGGCCGCCGGACTCACATCCTTCTGCCACAACGGCATCTGCGCCTGCGCGCTCCATTCGTCTTGCAAGAGCCACGGAAGCGACCACCGGGATGACGCGGATACCAGCGTTTTTCCACAGTTCCATATATTTCTCCGGATTTCCTGCGCCCGTCGTAACGACTTTTACGCCTTCCTCGGCAACCACTTTTGCCACCTCATCCGCATACGGGCTCATCAGCATGATGTTGACGCCGAACGGTTTGTCCGTCAGTTTTTTTGCTTCGCGGATTTCATTCCGAACCCACTCTGCCGGTGCCGCCGATGCTCCGATGAGGCCAAGGCCGCCGGCCTCGGAAACTGCCGCTGCCAGATGATGCTCCGCCACCCAGGCCATGCCGCCCTGAATGACTGGATACTGAATCCCGAGTAATTTTGTCACTTCTGTGATCATGAATCGCTTCCTCCTGCTTCCCGATCTTTCTTAGTTTTTGTGCTGCTCCAGATACTCTGCAACATCACCGACAGTTACCATCGTTTCCAGATCCTCGGTCGGGATTTCCACGCCGCAGGTGTCCTCGAGGGACATGACCATTTCAAACAGATCCAGGGAATCTGCTCCGAGATCCTCTTTGAAGGAAGTCTCCGCTGTGATGGTATCGATGTCTGCTCCCAGTGCTTCTGCTACGGTTTCTTTTACTTTTTCTAACATGTTTTTGTCCTCACTTTTTTTCTTATTCTTCTTATTTTATATGGGCGTTTCTTACCATTCCAGGTACGCCGCGCCCCAGATCAGTCCTGCTCCGAAACCGGAGAGAACGATTCTCTGTCCTTTTTGGGCTCTGCCGGACCGGTTCCACTCATCCAGCAGAATCGGAATGCTCGCCGCACACGTATTGCCGTATGCTTCGATATTCCGCGGAAATTTTTCTTTCGGCGCCTTCAGTCGTTTTGCCACGCCGTCGATGATGCGGCTGTTTGCCTGATGAAGGATAAAGGCATCAATCTCCTCGACCGGCACCTCGGCTTCTTTCAGCACCTCGCGGATGACTTCCGGCACGCGGGATAAGGCAAACTGGAACACGGCACGGCCGTCCATCTGCATATACGTTCCCTTTTCGCAGGTCAGCGACACGCCTTTTTCTCCATCGGAATGGATCTTTTCGCACGCTTTTGTCTCCTGCTCCTCCGCCGTCAGCACAACGGCTCCCGCACCGTCCCCGAACAGAATGCAGGTTCCGCGGTCGTGCCAGTCCACCAGGCGGCTCAGGGCATCCGCGCCGATCAGCAGCACGTTTTTTGCCTTGCCGCTCCGGATATACAGCTGGCCCAGCTCATACACCGCAAGAAATCCGGTGCAGGCGGCGCTGACATCGAGACAGGCGGCACGGAAAGCACCGATTTCATCCTGCACAAGACAGGCGGTATTCGGAAAGATGCTCTCCGACGAGGAGGTTCCGACGAGAATCAGATCCAATTCTGTCGAACAGATCCCGGCATTTTCCAGCGCTCTTCTCGCCGCCTTTACTGCCATTTGGGCAACCGTCTCCTCCCCGGCTATGTGGCGCGCACCGATTCCTGTCCGCTCCCGGATCCAGATATCGCTCGTCTCCACCATCTTTTCCAGATCTTCATTTTTCCATATCGTCTCCGGTACATACGAACCGGTTCCCGCAATTCTGCCGTTTTTCACCTTACTGTCCTCTTGCTTATTTCATTCTCAAACATTTTTCTTTTCAAATGTTTTGATATTCAAAGTATATCATCAAAATTCATTTTGTCAACCTTTTTTTATTGCTTTTTCCATTTCCCACTTCTATAATGAAACTATGTTCGGGATTTTTTCGAAACTATTTTTTCCGGATTCTATTATTTTGAGCCCCGGCACAGGTTCTCTATCGAACACTCCGGCAGGCTCCAGAAAGGACACCAAACTTATGCAGGTTCCAATGTCATCCTATCTTGTGGAAATCAAACCACAGATTCAGGAACTGATCCGTCTGCTCGAGCGCGAATTCGATTATGTCAGCGTGCTCTGCACCGATGTCAAAGGCACGACCTACCGTGTCAGCATGCATCAGACCACCGTCGGCGATTATCACTTCTGTGAACGCGGCTTCGTTGTCCGTGCATGGCAGGACAGTTCCTACACCGAATATTCCTTCAACAACCTCACCGATGCCGCAGATCTTGCGGAGGAAATTACTTCCGCGCTGAAATCCGAATTTCAGGCATTAAAGGCACTCGGCATTGCGCAGATGGAGTCTCCTCTCGTACAGGAAGAAGCCATCGCAAAAACGATGCAGAACGAAATCGAAATTGACCCGGAGACCGTCTCCGCAGAGGAGATTCTCTCCCACCTTCGGAAGCTCTGCGACGCCGGCGCTGCCCATGAAGGAATTCTGGAATTCCAGAGCACCGTCAGCTTTGCCCGTGTCAACAAGCTGTTCCTCTCCTCCAAAAAGGATCTGATGCAGTCCTACGCTTTCTCGGAGGGCTCCCTTTCCGCAATCGGCACAGAAAACGGAAAACAGAATATGTCGTACCGTTCCTGCTCCGGCCTGAAAGGCGTGGAAATCTTAAATGAGATGGATGCGATTGTTGAGGAAATCATCGCCGTTCTGTACGACAAGCTCCACTCCGATCCGGTCACCCCTGGCATGTACGATGTCATCACCGCACCGGATGTCACCGGCGTGATTGCACACGAGGCATTCGGCCACGGTGTCGAGATGGATATGTTTGTCAAAGACCGCGCACTCGCCAAAGAGTATATCGGCAAGCCTGTTGCCTCCCAGCTCTCCTCCATGCACGACGGAGCAGTCGGCGCACAGCAGGTCAGCAGTTATCTTTTTGATGATGAGGGAACGCTCGGCACCGACACCACGGTCATCGACCACGGTACACTCGTTACCGGCATCAGCGATCTCGTAAGCGCACTCCGCCTTGGCACCACGCCGACCGGAAACGGAAAACGCGAGAGCTTCGAGCGCAAAGTCTACTCCCGTATGACCAACACCTACTTCACCGCAGGCACAGATAAACTCGATGATATGATCGCTTCGATTGAGCACGGCTATCTTCTCGAAAGCGTTCAGTCCGGTATGGAAGACCCGAAACACTGGGGCATCCAGTGCATGGTCGGACTCGGCCGCGAGATCAAAGACGGTAAGCTGACCGGAAAAGTCGTATCTCCTGTCACCCTGACCGGCTACGTTCCGGATCTCTTAAAGAGCATCTCCATGGTTTCCGACAAAGAAGAGCTCTTCGGCTCCGGCATGTGCGGAAAAGGTCACAAAGAATGGGTCAAAGTCAGCGATGGCGGCCCATATCTGAAATGTAAAGTGAGGTTAGGCTGATGAACGAATTATACGATGTATTAAAAACAAGCAAAGCCAGCGACTTTCTGATCCGCGAAGAGCAGACCGAATCCCGCGAGGCATTTTTCATCGGTCAGAAGCTCGACATGAGCCGCGCGAAAAAAGTAACGCATACGTTTCTGACCGTCTTTGTCGACAGTGAAGATGGAAAATTCCGCGGAAGCGCAGAAAAAGAGATCCACCAGGGCATTTCCCACGAAGAAATGCAGCAGGAAATTGACCAGGCGCTGTTCGCTGCACAGTTCGTGCAGAACCCATGGTACCCGATTGCAGAGCCATCGGATGCACCGGCAAATGATGGAATGCCTGATGCCTCCCGCGATCTTACCTCTGAACTTGTAAAACTGGTGCAGGCCATGCAGGAAATCAAATCGGAAGAGGATTCCCGCGTAAACTCCTATGAGATTTTTGTCAATCAGAAACAGACACACATCCGCAATTCCCGCGGTGTCGATGTCACATTCTCCGGCTTTGACTGTGAGATCGAGGTTGTCACAAACTCCCGCAAGGATGATCATGAGATTGAGATCTACAGGGATCTCCGCTTCTCCGACAAATCTGCCGAGAAGATCATCGCCGAAGTGCGCGGAATGTTCCACACCGGCCGCCAGCGTCTGAATGCTGTTCCGACCCGGCAGAACGAGCACGCCGATGTTCTCTTAAGCGGAGACGCCGTCGGCAGCTTCTTCCAGTATTTTGCCATGCATACCAACGCTTCTTATCAGTATATGGGCGTTGCAAAAGCAAAAATCGGTGAATCCATCACCGGCGCGGATGCTGATCCGCTGAATATCCGCCTCGTGCCGACGCTCGACGGCTCTGCCAAAAACGCGCCGTACGACGAAACCGGTATGCCGGTAGCCGAGCGCGTTCTGTTTGAAAACGGCATCTGCCGCTCCTACTGGGGCAGCCTTCAGCATGCCCATTATATCGGCATGAAGGATACTACTTCCATGAATAACATGGTAGTTGAAGGCGGTTCGAAAACACTCGACGAGCTGCGCAGCATGCCGCATATAGAAATCACCGATTTCAGTGCGTTTGATATGGATGCCGTAAGCGGCACCTGCGGCGGTGAGATCCGTCTCGCATATGAGAGCGACGGAACCACCTCCCATCCTACAACCAGCGGATCACTTTCCGCCCGTTATGACGATGTGCTGAAAAATCTGACTTTCTCGAAAGAGACACAGCAGCTCAACAACCGCGTGGTACCGTGTGCGGTACTGCTGCGGGATGTGACGGTGGCGGGAGAATAATTTTTCATTCTGCAGCATACGAAAAAGGAGCATCTCCAGGTTTCAAGTTCGAAACCGGAGATGCTCCTTTTTAATTTTCTGTGTTTATGTTCAGTCTTTTCTTCGTCTTCTGGATTTCTTTTTGCTTCCAAAATCCGGAACAACGACCAAGGTGTTAAGACCCAGATAAGTTTCAACATCTTCTGCCGTTTTGATATTGTCATTCAGCACAGTCTGCAGTGTCAGAATTGCCAAAACAGGAACAAAATTTCTAAACAGTAATGGGGTCTGACCCCAATGTGGTTATTTATAATCGTGTGTTTTCAGTGTTGTCGTAATTAGGTTGTGGACCGGCGTATCGTCTTCCACGACCAGTATCAATGTCTTATTCATTTAAATTCACCTCACTGAGCGGCAGCGTAAAACGAAAATGACAGCCGTGCGGAGCGCAGTCACGAAGCACCAGTTCCCCGCCATGCGCATTTACAATGGAGCGGCACAGCGCCAGCCCAAGACCAAGGCTTCTGCGGCTGTCACTCACCTTATTTTTTCCGGAATAGAACATTTCAAATACATGCTCCCTGCACTCCGCCGGAATGCCGGGTCCATTATCTTCCACCGCAATCCATACGTTTTTTTCTTCTTTTCCGGCTGTAATCCGGATCTTGGATCCTGTCTGTGTATATTTTACTGCATTATTGATCAGGTTTACCAGTACCTGTACAATCAGCTTTGCATCCATGCGGGCGAGCAGTATGTCTTCCCCGCAATCCACCGTAATTTTATGTTCGTTTTTCCGCCGTTCTACATGGCGCAGCGCCTCACGGACTACATCCTCAACCACCTGATCGGATAACTGCAGTTTTACACTTCCATCTTCTATTTTCGTAAGCGCAAGCAGATTTTCCACCAGTTCAATCAGCCATCCGGCATCCTCATAAATATCCGAAAAAATCTGTTTCCGCATCCCTTCGTCCAGTGCGTCAAAGTTACTGATCAAAGAGTCTGCATTGCCGCGAATTGATGTCAGTGGTGTGCGCAGATCATGGGAAATCGTCCGCAGCAGATTCACCCGAAGCTGCTCATTTTTCGCCATGACTGCCGCCTCTTCTTTTTCTCTCGCACTTTGTTCCCGATCCAGTGCCATGGCGCACTCTCCCAGAATAGAAAGCAGGATACTGTTCTCAAACACATCCAGTGGCTTTTGTCCGATGAAAATGCCGATCACACCATATCTGTTCTGTGCCGCATAGATGGAAAGGTACAGATACGGTTCTTCAGAAAAACGTTCTGTCATAGCTCCCGCCCGTTTCCGGTTTTTCAGAACCCACTGCAGGATTTCCTGTTCTTTCTCATTAAAAACTTTTTCTGATTTTATTCCTGTTTCGGCGTTATAAAGAGTTCCCTGCACAATGCCGTTTTTCTTTTTTTCTACCGGCGCCACAACCAGATTTCTTCCCAGAAGCTTTATCAGCTGCGTTGCCGTAATATCAAAAATTTCCGACGCATCCTCTGCCTTTTGCAGAAGCTGGCTGGTATTAAAAAGAATCTTGGTTCGAAAGGCATCTCGTGCAGAAAGCTTTGCATTTTCTTTCAATTTTGAAGCAAGCGTACTGGTCAGGATTGAAGTGCCAAGCATGATCGCAAAAGTCACCGGATAGCCGGAACCATACGCATGCAACGAAAGCCTTGGCTCTGTCATAAAATAATTAAACAGGACAACACTTGCCACAGAGCTGACCACACTACAGGTATAACCGCTGGTCAGAATAGATGTCAGCATGACGCCAAACAGATATACCGTAATAATATTGGCATCCGTAAAACCAAGCCGAAAAAAGATTTCTCCGATTCCGGTCGCAGCAGCCAGAATCAGAACCGTAAGCATCAGTTCTTTCCAGGAAGGCAGCTCCATCCACTCCGGAAATTTTTTTCGTTTCTGATATCTCCGGTACACATCTGAGTCTGGAATGATGTGAATTTCCAGATCAGGCACAAGATCCGTCAGACGCTCGGTCCACACCCTTCGCTGATGGAAATAGCCCTGCTTCATCATGCTCTTTCCAATGACAATCCGCGTCACCTCGGAAATTCTTGCGTATTCTGCAATCTGCAGGGCAATATCCTCACTGTGTGTCGTTACAATTTCTGCCCCGCTCTGCTCTGCCAGACGAACATGCTTCTGCAGCCTTGCCAGATCCTCCGGTGTTTTTTCTGTTTTTTCTGCTGTCTGCACATACAATGCCGTAAAGCCGGCCTGAAACGCCTGTGCCATCTGCGCCGCAGTCCGAATAATTTTTTCATTGGATGGCGAAGAGGACAGACACACCAGGATATGCTCTTTTTTTTGTTTTTCTTTTTCCAACTGTCTCACCCCGCCTCCTATTGTAGATCATAAACGAAGAGAAAGCTATAGTCAGGAAATCTTTTTTTCTCCCGTTCCCTGTTCTTGTTTTCTGTTTTCCGTGAAATTTTGTCCCGTTTCCGGTTCCTCTCTTCTGTTTTCCGTGAAAAATGTCTCTATCTGATCTACGAGCACGCCTCCAGACAAAAAACCGACCAGGGTAACGAAGAGCAGTCCTACACTTAACACAGAAATCACCTCTCTTTCAGATTCGAAAACATTTCTGGATCGCTTTATATTCACCAAGAACCAATATGGTAGCATCGCCATTCAGAACTGTCTCCGGAGACACCGCAACATCTGTTTTTCCATATTTTCTTGTTGCCAGAATATTAATACCGTATTTTTTCCGGATATCCAGCTGGCCGACATTTTTTCCAATCCAGTTCTCCGGGATTTCAACCTCAAAAATCGCATACTGACTGTCAATTTCAATATAGTCAAACACATGATCCGAGCTGTAACGAATCGCTGTCCATTTTGCCATCTGTTTTTCCGGATAAACAACCTGATCCGCTCCGTTCCGCAACAGGAATTTTTCCTGTACATCCCGTTCTGCCCGGGACACGACCCATTTTGCGCCCAGCTCCTTCAAAAGACACGCGGTTTCCAGCGAATCCTGAAAGCTGCTTCCGATCGTCACAATACAGACATCATAATTTCCCACACCAAGGGATCGCAGAAAATCTGCATTGACACTGTCACCGATCTGTGCATTTGTCACATACGGCATCACGGCATCGATCCGTTCCTCATTTCGGTCTACCGCCATCACCTGATGTCCAAGCTGATTCAGATGCATGGCAATATGTCTCCCAAATCTTCCTACTCCAATCAGTAAAATATTTTTCATCTCATCTCTTCCTCTCTTCTTATCCTACATTTATTTTTTCCAGCGGCATTTTTGCATGTGCGCTCTTTCTCCCCGGCATCGCAGCATAAACAAGCGTCAGACCGCCAACCCTTCCAAGAAACATCAGTGCGATCAGAATTCCTTTCGAAAGAACACCGAGCTGCGGCGTAATTCCAAGCGTCAGGCCAACCGTTCCAACAGCAGATGCTGTCTCAAACAGACACTCAGAAATCGGCAGATTTTCTGCCACACTGATCACCATTCCTCCCATCAGCACCAGAAAAAGATACATCATCAGAATCGTAGATGCATTTTTTAATACCTCCTGGCCCACCCTGCGTCCAAACATCTGTGTGTCCTCTCTCTGACGGAACGTAGCAGACGCATTAGCTGTCAGCACGGCAAATGTGGTAATTTTCATTCCGCCAGCCGTTGATCCCGGTGCTCCGCCAATCATCATCAGAACAATCATAATCGCCTGGGAAGCACCTGTCATCCCGGAAAGATCTGCCGTATTAAATCCGGCCGTTCTTGTTGTCACGGACTGAAACAATGCGCAGAGCGTCCGCTCCTTGACCGGCATTCCAGCGAAATCCCGGAAGAAAAAGAAGGCCGCCGGAACAAAAATCAGAAACAGACTTGTAAGCAGGATCACCTTGCTTTGCATGCAGTACTGACGAAAATGGTATTTTTTTGTATAGATATCATCCCAGGTCAGAAATCCGATTCCACCTGTTACAATTAGCCCCATAATCGTAAGATTAACCAGTGGATTTCCCACATAAGAAGTCAGGGACGGATACAGATGATCCGTTTTTCCAAGAAGATCAAATCCTGCATTGCAGAATGCGGATACAGAATGAAACAACGCCATCCAGATTCCTTTTCCGCCGTAATCCCGTAAAAAAACAGGCAGAAGAAACAACGCCCCCAACAGTTCAATTCCAAAGGTTCCTTTGAGGATAAAACGCGTCAGGCGCACAATTCCGCCCACCTTCGGGGCAGAAATCGCATCCTGCATCGTGCTTCGCTGCATCAGGGAAATTTTTCTCCCGGAAAGCATCGCAATCGAAACAGCGATCGTAACCACACCAAGACCGCCGATCTGAATGAGCAGCAAAATCACGCTCTGTCCAAAGACGGACCAGTAGCTTCCTGTATCTCTGACTGCCAGTCCTGTCACACAGGCGGCTGATGTTGCAGTAAACAGTGTTTCTGTAAATGGCGTTACATTTCCTTCCCGCGAAGCCACAGGAAGCATCAAAAGCAGTGCTCCTGCCAGAATTACCCCCGCAAATCCAAGAATGATAATTTCAAACGACGACCATTGTTTCCTGTATCGCAGTTTTATATTCCACATTGCTCTTTTTACTCCTTCTTTTTGATTCTTCCTTATTTTAGAGACTTCCGTTTTAAAAACGTATAAATACCTTTTCCATGGCATTAAGATTGTATAAAGATTTTTCGAATTTCAAGCCCAAAAACAGGAACCGCCCAAAAGTTTCCCACAACAGTAATGGGGTCTGACCCCAATGTGTGTATATCCTTCTTCTTTTACCGCAGTAACGCATTAGTTGGTTAAACTACCGATTTTTCCCCTTTTGAAAGTAGATTCTTTTGTCATAAATATCAAAAAAAGTATTTACAAATCCTTACGCATCAGTTATTATGTATATAATCTATTGAGAAATTCGTGTAGAATTATGCAATTTTGTTTTTAATAAATACTCTGTTTCCTTTCCCAATGGCATTTTGTTGACTTTTTACGTCAAACAGAACGGATCAAAGGGTAAAATACCAAATTTTTTCGCAAAAAATCACTCAACGTAATTACAGATGAAATCGGATCCCTATCCCGAAAAAAACATCGCACCTTATTTTCGAAAGGAGATATCAATTTTATGTTTCATTTTCTAAAAGGAAAGAACAAAGAAAATGTTCTTTACGCACCTTGCAAAGGAAAAGTAGTTCCGCTTTCCGAAGTCCCGGATCCTACCTTTTCCGAAAAAATCCTGGGGGACGGATTTGCAGTGATTCCGTCTGAGGGAAAAATTTATGCACCGACAGACGGTGAAATAGTCATGGTATTTGATACTCTTCATGCCATCACGCTCACAAGCAGCTCCGGAACCGAAATCCTGATCCACATCGGCCTGGATACGGTTACACTAAAGGGCGCACCGTTTACCGCACACGTTGCAGCCGGCGATCAGGTCAAAAAAGGAGATCTTCTGATGGATGTCGATCTGGACAAGATCACCGGAGCCGGATTGAACACAGTCACTCCGGTACTGATTTGCAATACCGATGATTACGGGAAAATCAGCTTGAAAAAAGAGGGCGAAGTTTCCTTAGACGAAGCCGTTCTCAGTATTTCCTGATCTTTTTTTGATCTTTCGTCAGATGAATCTTCATCCTCTTCTTTTATGAAATGAAATGTACGCTTGAAGTCTTTTCTCACTTGCTTTTGTAAGTATATTGGGTGGATTCGGTAAATTCACGTATCTAATTGGAGGTATCCAGTTATATAAATTATCTTTTAAGGAGGGAGAAATATATGAAATTTCTTCAGAAACTAGGGAAAGCCCTCATGCTTCCTGTAGCAGTACTGCCGATCTGCGGTATCCTGATGGGTATCGGATACCGGCTGTGTCCGGCAACGATGCAGGGCGGCGATATCTCGGGCGTAGTAAACCTGATCGGTCTGTTTCTCGTAAAAGCAGGATCAGCTCTGATCGACAACATGGCACTCCTCTTTGCAATCGGCGTTGGTGTCGGTATGTCAGAAAAGAATGACGGTACCGGCGGAATCGCAGCTCTGGCATCCTGGCTGATGATCACAACACTTCTTTCTACCGGAGTTGTTACAACTATCATCCCGTCCATCGCTGAGAGTGCTACAAAGACGCTGGCCTTTGACAAGATCCAAAACCCGTTCATCGGTATCCTGGCCGGTATCATCGGATCTGCCTGCTATAACCGTTTCAAAGACACCAAGCTTCCGGACTGGTTATCCTTCTTCAGCGGCAAACGCTGTGTAGCAATTGTTTCCGGTGTTGTTTCTATCGTTGTATCTGCTGTTCTGTTACTGGTATGGCCATTACTGTTCGGTGCTCTGGTAGCAATCGGTAAATCTATTGTCAGCCTTGATGTTGTCGGTGCCGGTATCTATGCATTCCTGAACCGTCTGCTGATCCCGACCGGATTACATCACGCTCTGAACAACGTATTCTGGTTTGACACGATCGGTCTTGGTGACTTGAAGCACTTCTGGGCTGGTGAAACATCTGCTGATGTAACCTGGAGCCTTGGTATGTACATGTCCGGATTCTTCCCATGTATGATGTTCGGTATTCCTGGTGCTGCACTTGCTATGGTAAGATGTGCAAAACCTGCAAAGAAAAAAGCTGCGATCGGTCTGGTAGCTTCTGCTGCAGTCTGCGCATTCATCTGTGGCGTTACAGAACCTTTTGAGTTCGGATTTATGTTCCTTGCTCCTGTTCTGTACGTAATCTATGCATTACTGTATGGTATCTTTACTATGATCACAGTTGCTCTCGGCTTCCGTGCAGGATTCAGCTTCTCCGCCGGTGCTATGGACCTCCTGTTCTCATCCTCACTGCCCGCAGCACAGAAAATATGGCTGATCATTCCGCTTGGAATCGCAGCATTCCTCGTATTCTACTTCGTATTCCTGTTTGCTATCAAAAAATGGGATCTGAAGACTCCTGGACGCGAAGATGACGATCTCGAAGCAGAGAAAAAAGTAGAACTGGCAAGTGATAACTATACCGCAATCGCAGCTAAAATTCTGGAAGGCTGCGGCGGAAAAGAAAACATCACAAGCATTGATAACTGCGTTACAAGACTGCGACTGGAAGTGAAAGATATCACTGCCGTAAACGACAAGGTAATCAAATCTGCCGGCGTGGCAGGCGTGATCAAACCTGGCAAAACCTCTGTACAGGTTATCGTTGGAACAAAAGTTCAGTTCATAGCTGACGCTTTCTCCAAACTTTGTGAATAATATTTACCCAGGTAGTCCAAAAGGAGCATATCGCTGATGCGGTATGCTCCTTTTAATTGTGCAAAGTTTTCCTTATTTTCTGCCCTTTCGCAGAGCAGGAACCCGGCTGTTGTTTGTCAAATGGCTGCTATCAAAACCAAAGGTCGGATTACTGGTGGTTCCGAAAACGTGTGCATATATGTGGGGAATCGCCGTGTGACCTCAGCTCTTGTTCTAAGCACCGAGCAACTTTTCGGGACAGGTACAGCACAGTACATCATTTCGTAAATGTATTTTTTTTAAATCTTGTTATGAAAAGGAGTGCGAAAAAACGTAACTTTGTTTTTTCGCACTCCCATTTTCTCTCCCAAAAAACACCGCAGCTCTCGTCTTACTTCGCGCTGTCTGCATCTATCACAGACTGGATCTGTTTCATCAGCGTATCATAATTCTCCTGATTGTCGATTCCGCCAAGCATCGGTTCTCCCACAATATTTCCATTTCGATCGACTAAGATTGTGGTCGGAAATGCCATAATATCGGAAGCATACTTTCCTGCAGCGGAAGCAGAGTCAATGGAAAGATTGCGGTATTTCGCACCCTGGCTTTCAAGAACCGCTGCTGCTTCTTTGATCGCATCCTGATTTCCGTCGAAGGTTTCTGTGTTGATGCCTACAACCTCGCCTCCCATGGATTTGATTGCATCGTTTAATTCGTTCAGCTTGGATAACTCAGCAACACAAGGCTTGCAGCCGGTAAACCAGAAATTCACGACCGTTACCGCATTTTTGGAAAACAGACTTTCGTCAACGGTGTTGCCATCATAATCCTGGCCCGAGAAATCCCGGAACGGAGATGCCTCTTCGGAATCGTTTTTCGCATCGCTATCTTCCGATGCTGTATTGCCGTTTTCCAATTCCGCCATCTGTTCCTCGATTTTTCGTATCGTTTCAATATCATCCGTCAGTGTATTCAGCTCGTCCTCAGAAAAAGAGTCCTTGTTGGCTTCAACCGTGTCTGCCAGATAATCCGCATAATTTCCGCTCGGATCCGCCGTGCTTTTATTCATCATGCCAAACACCTTGTTCCATACATCCGCATGATCTGCAAAAATCTGGTTCTCCTGCTGATATAAATCGTCCAGCTTTGTGCCGGAAGCCCCTGCCGTTTCGGTTCCGGATTCCGCAACAGATCCCGTAACAGCTTCTGTGCCGGATTCCGTCTGGGTTGTCTGCGTTTTCTTTGTGTCTGCAGCCTCTTTTCCGTTGCATGCAGTGAGTAATAATGCTACGCTGAGTGTAAAAACAGGGATAAAAGTTCTTTTGGTTTTCATAAATTATGGCTCCTTTTAAGATAGTATAATGTAAAAAACAAAAATTCAATATCATCCTTCGATGCTTCGTGATCTGCTGCTGATCAATGGTTTCTGATCTCTGACTGTTGATCTCCAGTGTCCTTTTTCTGACACGTTTTTCCCATAAACTGGTAGTGGATCGCATCCTTCGGGCAGGCCTTGATGCAGGCTCCGCATCGGATGCATTCCGGATGATTTGGGGTCCGGCACACGTCGATATCCATTTTACATGCCCTGGAACACTGATTGCATCCGACACATTTGCTGTTTTCAATCGTGATATTTAAAAAGCTTACCTTATTAAATAAGGAATAGATTGCCCCAAGAGGACAGATCCATTTGCAGAAGGGTCTGTAAAACAAGATGCTGAGCACGACAACCGTAATCAGAATACAGAATTTAAACGAAAACAGCTTGCCCAGTGCAGACCGGATTGCGGCATTTCCGATGGAAAGCGGGATCGCCCCCTCCAGAACGCCCTGCGGACAAATATATTTGCAGAAGAACGGATCTCCCATCCCGATCGAATTCGTTGCAAACATCGGCAGAAGAATCACAAAAACAGCAAGGATGATATATTTCAGATACCGCAGCGGCTTCAGTCTGGCCGTGGAGAATTTCTTTCCGGGGATTTTGTGAAGCAAATCCTGAAACCATCCAAACGGACACAAAAAACCACAGATGAATCTTCCCAGTGTCACGCCGAGTAAATTTGGATGATCCGACAACCGCCTGAAAGGCTCCGATGGGGCACGCTCCCGTCGCAGCAGGACAGGAATAACAGTTTAGTCCCGGTACGCACACCGTTTTCGCCTTGCCCTGATATATTTTGCCCTGAAAAAAATTGGGGATATGAGGATTGGTAAGCAGTGTGGCCGCTGCCTGTATCCACCCGCGTATTCCGGCTATTTTCTTTGATCGTAACTTCTTTTTCTTATCCAATTCCGACACACTCCAGACATAATTTAATTGCTTTCCCAAGCACAGCAGCCGCTTCCCCTCTGACGGCGCCATAGCCCATCATCGCTATGCCTGTGATAACTAGAACAATTTGAGATATTTTTCTGCATTTCAAAATGTGGTTGCTCCTTTGATTTTATTGATTGACCAGCTGACTCTGATATTATACAATAGCTGTTGTAAAATCATTGTTAAGAAATGGGCAGGTGAAAAAAATTTTGAGATTATTAATCGTTGAAGATGAGAAACAAA
>OCPW01001023.1_pt1 | contig 17171 bp, 16 predicted proteins | sample 1538761 | NCBI WGS metagenome assembly OCPW01 (sample SAMN04571724, study PRJEB22368) | human gut metagenome | biome: human gut; material: stool | host: Homo sapiens | place: Luxembourg | collected 2012-09-20
CGGTACGCACGGTGGTGTGAGAGGACGGCGGTTAGTCACCGCCTCCTACTCGATTAAAGGACTATTTTCTTTCATTTAATTGTTTTCTCATCTAAAGCTTTTTGGCTCATCTTATTCTTTTCTTCTTAAAATATCATATGCTTCCGCTCTTCCGCCTTCCAGCTCCACATGCAGGATCTGTTTGGAATGCGGTGCACTTTCCTGTTCTTCACCGTCCTCATTGAGGATCCTCTTTACTGTAACCTCTACATTCTGACCGTCCGGTTTCATGATCTCAATCTGCTCACCGACACTGAATTTATTTCTCTGCTCAATGCGACAGCGACCTTCTGCATCGACTTCCCCGACGATACCAAGATAGGTATATTCTTTCACGTAAGTATTGTTATCGTATATCTGCGTGTTCTCATCCGGTCTTCCATAAAAGAAACCGGTCGTGAACTGACGGTAGGTACAGCTTGCAATCTGTGTGCGGTACCACGGCATATGCTCTTCATAAAGTTTTGGATCTTCCAGATAATCATCAATGGCTTTACGATACGTTCTTGCAACCGTTGCCACATAGAGGGCCGTTTTCATTCTGCCTTCGATCTTAAAGCTGTCAATCCCCGCATCAAGCAGATCCGGGATATGTTCGATCATGCAAAGATCCTTGGAATTAAAAATATAGGTGCCTCTTTCATTTTCATAAACCGGAAGATACTCACCCGGTCGTTTCTCTTCCACAACTGCATATTTCCAGCGACACGGATGCGTACAGGCTCCCTGGTTGGCATCTCTGCCTGTAAAATAACTGCTGAGCAGACATCTTCCGGAATAAGAAATGCACATAGCTCCATGCACAAAGGTCTCAATCTCCAGATCCTCCGGAATGTTTGCACGGATCTCTTTGATTTCCTGCATGGAAAGCTCCCTTGCAGAAACCACTCGCTTCGCTCCCAGTGTATGCCAGAAATGATAGGTGGCATAGTTTGTGTTATTCGCCTGGGTACTGATATGGCGTTCGATTTCCGGACAGATACGTTTTGCGATCTCAAACACCCCCGGATCGGCAATGATCAGTGCGTCCGGTTTCACTTCTTTTAATTCCCTGAAATATTCCTCAACGCCCTCCAGATCCCGGTTGTGTGCCAGGATATTGGCTGTCACGTAAACTTTCACGCCATGCTCATGGGCAAAGGCAATGCCCTCTTTCATATCTTCCATCGAAAAATTCTTGGCTTTTGCACGCAGTCCAAATGCTTCGCCGCCAATGTAAACGGCATCCGCTCCAAAGATGACCGCCGTCTTTAATACTTCCAGGCTGCTTGCCGGCACCAGCAATTCTGGTTTCCTCATCGTTCTTCCTCCCATTTATCTATTCCTTTATTTTCACGCTGAGTGTTGCTCCATCCCCGATCGGCACAATGCTGGTCATCAGATGCTCATTGTGTTTCAGTTCGTAGAGATACTCCCGCATCCGTTTGTATATTGTCCTGTTTCTTCGCTCTACTGCATAATGGGACTCGATAATGTCACCATCTTGCAGCACATTATCCGAGATCAGGATGCCGCCGACTTTCAGTAGACGCATCACATCCGGCAGAAAATGAATATACTGCCCTTTTGCAGCGTCCATAAAGATAAAATCATAAGAACCCTCAAGTTCTGCAAGAATCTCCGTGGCATCCCCTTCCAGAAAACGGATCTGTGACTCCTTCCCGGCTTTTCTGAAATTTTCTTTTGCGATCGGAATGCGTTTTTCATACTTTTCAATTGTTGTGATTTTGGCCTCTTTTGGTGCATATTCACAGAACAGCAGTGTGGAAAATCCAACTGCTGTCCCTACTTCCAATATATTGACCGGACGCTGCATCTGCAGCAGCACCTTGAGAAAGCTCTGCATTTCTCTTCGTATGATCGGCACATGATCTTCCAGTGCTTTTACCTCAAGCTCCGTCAGGAACGGGGTATTTCCCGTATCCAGGGAGTTGATAAAAGCTGTCATTCTTTCATCTACTATCATATCGTTACTCCGTCTCAGTCTCTTTTTCATCCGCCCGGCTCAGTACTCTCAGCATCTCTTCTGCTGTCTGTGAGGTGTTCAGTACATAGCTTCCGGGCTCAATTTCTCCTTTATATTCAGAAAGCAGATATTGAATGCGAAAAACATTCTTATCTTTGATCAGTTTCTTCTCTTCCAGAAGCTTTGCGATTTCACCAAAGGACATATCTTTGGTGATCGTAACTGCTACCTTTTTTCCGGGAGCCTCACTCATCGCTTCCTGTGCAAATATCTGATATCCGAATGTGTAGGCCCGTCTGCCGGTAAAAATCAGAACAAGCACAAGAACTGCCAGCAATACGATTTTCACGGCAATGCCGACTGCAATTGATTTTGCACTGTTCTCTTTCATGCACCCTCTCCTGTCTTACCAGTACATTAATCCTGCAAGGAACAGTACTAGTCCGTTTCTATGATATCTGCAAAATTTTCAATTTCCATATCCACAGATGTCAGTATCTCATCCGCACATCTCTGAATGATCCTGCATATCTGAAGCTCCGCTTCCAGATACTCCTGTATAACCGGATTCTTCCGCATATCTTCGTATTCCCGCTCCAGATTCTGCACATCATCAAACAGATCGTAAGCATTGCTTCCATTCTGAAGCAGATAATTCTTTTTGCGGAACTCATCCAGCCTCTGTCGAAGCTGCGGCTCTTCGGATACTTTTCTGCTCACTTCCCGAAACGCTTTGTACGCTTCGCTTCCGCGAAGTGCAGCCGAAAGCTGCACCGTATATTCCTTTATTTCATCCATTTTCTATCAGCCCCATCATACTTCCATAATGATCGGCAGGATCATCGGGCTTCTCTTTGTTCTCTTCCAGAGGAACTCGCTTAAGCTGTCACGGATTGCTGTCTTTAAACGTCCCCAGTCGGTCACTCTTCGATCCATGCAGTCCTCAATAGCTTCTTCTACTACATGTTTTGCTTCATCCATCAGTCCTTCGGATTCTCTGACGTATACAAATCCTCTGGATACAATATCCGGACCTGCAAGAACTTGATTGCTGTATTTTTCAAGCGTCAGTACCACGATCAGAATACCGTCCTCCGCCAGATGCTGTCTGTCGCGAAGAACGATATTTCCGACATCACCAACACCCAGTCCGTCTACCAGAATCGCTCCGGTCTGTACACGGTCTACAACCTGTGCTTTTTCTTCATCTAACTCCAGAACATCTCCTGAGGACAACAGGAAAATATTGTCCTTTGGAATACCAAGACTCTCCGCAACCTGTGCCTGTGCTTTCAGATGACGGTATTCACCATGCACCGGAATCGCATATTTCGGATGAACCAAAGAATAGATCAGCTTGATCTCTTCCTGACATGCATGGCCGGATACGTGGGCATCCTGGAAAATAACATCCGCCCCTTTCATCGAAAGCTCATTGATCACTCGGGAAACTGCTTTTTCATTTCCCGGGATCGGGTTGGAGCTGAAAATAACGGTATCGCCCGGCTTGATCTGCACTTTACGATGCATGTTGGATGCCATACGGGAAAGTGCCGCCATGGACTCGCCCTGGCTTCCGGTTGTGATCAGCACCATTTGCTCATCCGGATAATTCTTCATCTGATCCAACTCGATCAGGGTATTCTCCGGCACGTTCAGATAGCCAAGCTCTGCCGCTGTGCTGATAACATTGACCATACTGCGACCCTCTACCACACATTTGCGTCCATATTTATAGGCAGAATTGATGATCTGCTGTACACGGTCCACATTGGATGCAAACGTTGCAATGATGATCCTTGTATTTTTATGCTCTGCGAAAATATTATCAAACGTCTTACCAACGGTACGCTCGGACATCGTAAATCCTTTTCGTTCTGCATTGGTACTATCGCACATCAGTGCCAGCACACCCTTTTTGCCGATTTCTCCAAAACGCTGCAGATCGATCGCATCTCCGAATACCGGAGTGTAATCCACTTTAAAGTCACCGGTGTGCACCACGATACCTGCCGGTGAATAAATTGCAAGTGCAGAAGCATCTGCAATACTGTGGTTTGTCTTGATAAACTCAATGCGGAATTTCCCAAGATTGATCGACTGTCCGTGTTTTACGACTTTTCTCTTTACGGACTTCAGAAGATTATGCTCTTTGAGCTTATGCTCGATCAGTGCAATCGTAAGTCTTGTCGCATAGACCGGAACATTCAGTTCTTTTAATACATATGGCAATGCTCCGATATGATCCTCATGACCATGCGTAATGACAAAACCTTTTACTTTATGTGCATTGTTTTTCAGGTATGTGATATCCGGTATCACAAGGTCGATCCCCAGCATATCGTCCTCAGGAAAGGACAGCCCACAGTCAACCACAACAATACTGTCTTCGAATTCGAAGGCAGTAATGTTCATGCCGATCTGTTCCAGACCGCCCAGAGGAATGATCCTCAATTTCGAATTGTTAATATTTTTCAAAAATTTTTACCTCCTGTTTCTTTTCCGTTCAGGCTCTTTATTCAAATTCAATATCATCCAGCATTTCCTGGAAGATTTTTGAAACTGCCTCTAATTCATCATCCACGATCTCATATAACGCTTCATCCTCACCTGGCTTTGACAGATCTTTCAGGATCAGTGCTTCTGCCTCATCGTCCTCAGAATCCGTTACCAGAATATAGCTGATGCCGCCAAGTACTGTCTGTTCCAGTACATAAAACTCAACCATCTGATTGTCCGCCAGTGTAAATGTAATTTTCTCCATAATAAACCTGTTGCAGCCCTGCTTTAAATCACTCTGGCTGCGTCCTTTCCCTTTTCATTCCTTCATGATCTAAATAACCCTGAAGAATATAGACAGCTGCAAGTTTGTCCACATACTTCTTACGGTCCTCTCTTCGCACGCCGCTCTCCATCATCGTCCGATGTGCCTCTACTGTGGTCAGTCTCTCATCCCACATCACAACTGGCAGACCGGTACGCTTCTCCAGCATTTTCTGAAATTCCAGAGATTTTTCCGCACGGTCTCCCACGGTATTGTTCATATTTTTCGGGTATCCAAGCACCAGGATCCCGACATCATACTCTGCGATCAGTTCTTCGATCCGTGCCAGCGTCTTCCTCAGTTTGTTCTCCTGAGTCCTGCGGATGATCTCCACGCCCTGTGCAGTAATCCCAAGCCCGTCACTGACTGCGACTCCAACCGTCTTGGAGCCGTAATCCAGTCCGAGTGCTCTTTTCTTTACTTCTGTTCCCATGTTCTGTTTTTAATATACTCCTTCAGAAGTTCTTCTACCAGCTCATCACGTTCCACTTTCATGATCATGCTTCTTGCATTTTTATAACTGGTGATATAAGTAGGATCGCCTGACATAATGTAGCCTACAATCTGGTTCACCGGATTATAGCCCTTTTCTGCCATTGCGTCATAAACAGTATCCAGGATCTCTTTTACGCGATATTCCGGATCTGTATTTACTTTGAAATATTGTGTATTACTGATATTTGCCATTCTTTTCACGTCCTTACCGTACAAACTATACTTCTATTCTAATATAACTGTCTGAAAAATTCAATTGTTTTTTGTAATTAATGCTTCTTCGCGTGATTTTTATAATGGCTTTGAAAACAATCCGCTGCTCAGGACCGAGCTTTTGTGCACAGCAGACAGTCCTGACAGCGTTCTTTTCCTGCCTTTACCAAAAGAATCTGATTGTCTAAATTTTCCGTCGTCTCCATCAACATGCGAATATACTCCATGGTATGGCCGGATGCATAAACCTTCCCGTCAATCGTCACGCTTTCTTCAAAGAGTACTTTTGTGACGGTTTCGCTGATTTTTTCTTCAAATCGCTGCTTCCGCACCTTACCGTCTGCGATCAGGATCGCACTTCTTCTGTGTGCCACATCGGACGGCACCTGATTTTCCATGACGGCTGCTTTCGTTCCTTTTCTTCTGGAATACTGGAAAATATGCGTTTCATAAAAATCTACTTTATTTAAGAAATCTCTGGTGATTGCAAACTCTTCCTCGGTTTCCCCCGGAAATCCGACGATCACATCGGTCGTCAGGGCCGGATGTTTAAAGTACTTGCGGATCAGTATGCATTTTTCATAGTATTCTCCTGATGTGTATCTTCGATTCATTCTTTTTAAAGTTGCATCACATCCACTCTGCAGGGAAAGGTGGAAGTGCGGGCAGAATTTCGGAAGAGCAGAAAGTGTTTTCACAAAATCTTCTGTAATGATACCCGGTTCCAGTGACCCAAGGCGAATACGCTCGACCCCCGCAACCTCATGCACTGCAAGGATCAGTTCCTGCAGTGTGCTGCCATGATCGATCCCGTAGGAACTCAAATGGATACCGGTAAGAACCACCTCTTTGCATCCATTGCCTGCCAGCGTTTTTACTTCCTCTACGACCTCTTCTTTTCTGCGGCTGCGTACACGACCTCTCGCATAGGGAATGATGCAGTAGCTGCAGAACTGATTACAGCCATCCTGTACTTTCAGATAGGCTCTGGTGTGTTCCACCGTTTTTTCCAGAGACAGTTTTTCATACTCTTTTGTGTGATTGATATCGATCAGAGATTCCTGCACGGCACTGCGTTCATAATGTTCCAGAATACTGACCAGATCTTTTTTGCGGTTATTTCCGATAATAATGTCGATTGCAGAGTCTTCTTCCAGCTCAGTTCCTGCTGCCTGCACATAACATCCGGCTGCCACCACGATCGCATGCGGATTCATTTTCTTTGCTTTGTGCAGCATCTGTCTGGACTTGCGGTCTGCCATATTCGTCACCGTACAGGTGTTGATCACATAAACATCCGCCCCCGGTGCAAACGGCACAATCTCATACCCTGCTTTTTCCAGAAGCTGCTGCATCGCCTCCGTCTCATATGCATTTACCTTGCATCCCAGATTGTGGAATGCCGCTTTGCGTTTTTCCATATTTTATCCAATTCCTTTCTTTTAAGCTTGACAGTCTCCTCCGAAATGGGTATGATTAATGTATACAAAAACACATATTACAGGAGGTTTTATGACAATGAAAACTGTACAGATTTCTTTAAATTCGATTGATAAAGTAAAGTCATTCGTAAACAAAATTACAAAATTTGATTATGATTTTGATCTGGTATCCGGAAGATACGTAATCGACGCAAAATCTATTATGGGTATTTTCAGTCTGGACCTTTCCAAGCCTATCGACCTGAATATCCATGCTGAAGATGATTCCGATGTAATTCTTCAGGCATTAAAACCATACATCATCGACTGAAAAACCACATAAAATTTCAGATTTCTTTTGATTTTGATATTTTTAACTGCCGCAGTTCTCCTGCGGCAGCTTTTTTGTAACCATTTTTCCGTGTCTTTTTATTCTACCCAGAGTGTCTCAGCTGTATCGATTGCTTTTTTCACCATCTCGTCGATCTCTTCCTGCAGTTTCTCTTCACTGCGTTTGATCACTTTGATATTCGGTTTGGTAACCGGATGTTTTGCCACAAAGATCGTACAGCAGTCTTCGTACGGCTGGATCGATGTCTCATAAGTATCGATCTTCAGGGATACATCCACGATCTCCTGTTTATCAAAACCGATCACCGGACGGAATACCGGAAGGGTGCAGACTTCGTTGGTCGCTGCAAGACTCTGCATGGTCTGGCTTGCTACCTGTCCGATGCTTTCTCCTGTGATCAGTCCCAGGCATCCGGTCTCTTTCGCGATGTGCTCTGCGATACGCATCATGTAACGTCTCATAATGATTGTCAGTTCATCATGAGGGCATTTATCATAAATATACAGCTGAATGTCCGTAAAGTTTACGACATGCAGAACGATCGGTCCGCTGTATTTCGACACCAGACGTGCCAGGTCAACCACTTTCTGTTTTGCACGCTCACTGGTGTATGGCGGTGCATGGAAATAAACGGCATCAATCTTAACGCCGCGTTTTGCGATCATGTAGCCTGCAACCGGGCTGTCAATTCCACCGGATAACAGAAGCATAGCTTTTCCGTTTGTTCCGACCGGCATACCACCAGGTCCCGGAATGATCTTTGAATAGATATAGATCTTTTCACGAATCTCCACGTTCAGGGTGATTTCCGGATGATGTACGTCAACGCTCATATTCGGGAACGCTTCCAGAATACGCTCGCCAAGATCTGCATTTAATTCCATGGAATTTTTCGGATAATTTTTTCTTGCTCTTCTTGCATTGACTTTGAACGTATGCTCTCCATCCGGATATACGCGTGCCATATAATCGATCACTTCCTGAGAAAGCTGATCAAATCCTTCATCATTTACTTTCAGTACCGGACAGATACCCACAATACCGAAAACTCTCTGCAGTGCCTCCACCACTTCTTCAAAATCAAACAGGCCTTCGCTCTCCACAAAGATACGTCCCTGTTCTTTTCGTACATTAAATTCACCTTCCACTTTCTTCAGTGCATGGCGAATCTGTTTTACCAGTGCATCTTCGAAGAGATAACGGTTTTTTCCCTTGATACCGATCTCTCCGTATTTGATTAGAAATGCATGAAACATAGATTTCTTTTCTCCTTTTCTTTTCCTGTATCGCAGTTGTTTCGTATATTCACAGTTACATCATATCTTTTAATGTCTGCTGTATCTGCGGAGCACCACAAGCAGTTCCTTTAACTGCTGCAGGCAGTATTCCAGCTCTTCTTTTGTTGTATTCTCACAGAAACTGAATCGCACGGTAGAATCCAGCAAATCTTTTTTCAGACCAATTTCTTTTAATACCGGACTGACCGGAAGTTTTTTGTTGGAAGAACATGCTGAACCGGAAGATACCTGAATCCCCCGCTCTTCCAGTGCATGAAGCAGCACTTCGCTTCGCACGCCTGCAAAGCTCACACTTACAATGTGCGGTGCTCCCTGATCCCCCGGAAGGCTGTTCAGAACCGTATTCGGTATTTTCTGCACTTCTTCCATGAAAAACTGTTTCAGCTCACAGAGATGTGTCACTTTTTTATCAAAATCCGTGTAGGCTTCTTTTGCCGCACAACCAAGTCCGGCGATTCCAGGCACATTATCTGTCCCGGAACGCATCCCTTTCTGCTGGCCTCCGCCCAGGATCAGCGGATGGATCTTCACTCCGTTTCGAACATAAAGGAATCCAACTCCTTTTGGTCCATGCAGCTTATGTCCGCTGACCGAGAGCATATCAATGCCAAGTTTTTTCGGATAAATACGGTACTTTCCATAGGCCTGGATTGCATCCACATGCCAGAGTGCCTTTGGATTTTTTTCTTTGATGATTTTCCCGATCTCTTCGATCGGCTCCAGAGTCCCGATCTCATTATTGACATACATGGTGGACACAAGGATCGTATCTTCCCGGATCGCATCGGAAAACTTCTGAAGATCTATTCTTCCATAGCGGTCTACCGGTATGTAACTGACCTCAAATCCCTGCTTCTGAAGATAGATCATCGGCTGGATCACGGCAGCATGTTCGATCGCCGTTGTAATAATGTGTTTTCCGGCACGTTTGTTTGCCATCGCCGTTCCGATCAGTGCCCAGTTGTCTGACTCGGTTCCGCCAGAAGTAAAATAAATCTCTTTTTCATCTGCTTTTAAAGTAGCCGCAATGTCCATTCTGGCTTCGCGAAGATATTTTTCTGCCTCCATTCCCTTGTCGTGTCTGGATGACGGATTTCCGAAATCCTCCATCATCACTTTTACGACGATGTCACGCACACCTTCAGAACATCTTGTCGTTGCTGAATTATCCAAATATGCCTGCATTATTCTCTGCCCTCCAACTGAAACATCAGAACCGAAAGCACCGCCATACCGGCAGTTTCCGTCCGCAAGATCCGTTTTCCCAGTGTAATCGGGCTGATGCCATTTTCCTGTGCCAGTGCAATCTCACTTTCATCAAATCCGCCCTCCGGGCCAATGAAAATACCGATAGACTGCCCCGGCTGTATTGTCTCAAATATCTGTTTTGTCTTTTCCATGTCTTCCGCCAGCTCATAAGGGATCAGCGTGATATCCAGATTTTTTGCATAATCCACAGCCTGACCAAATTTCACAACCTCGTGGATATGCGGAATGATATTTCTCCTGGACTGTTTGGCTGCACTTTCTGCAATGCTCTGCCAGCGTTTCTGCTTCGCTTCCGCCTTTTTTGCATCCAATTTTACAACTGCCCTTTTCGTTGCCACCGGGATGATCTCATACACTCCAAGCTCTACTGCTTTCTGAATGATCAGTTCCATTTTATCGCCCTTTGGCAGCCCCTGGAACAGATAAATTTTCGATGGCAGCTCACGGTTTGCCTCTTCCACCCACATAATGTGCAGTTGTGCCACATCTTTTTCATATCCGGCAATTTCGCAGCGATACTCTTTTCCGGTACTTTCCTCATGGATGCAGATCTGTTCTCCAATCTGAAGGCGCAGTACATTTTTCATATGATTCAGGTCGCTTCCGCGGATGATGATCTCTTTTTCACCGATTGCAGATGAGTCTGCAAAAAAATCGTACATAATCTTCCTCCGGTACTATGCCTGTTTTCTTGCAGTGACAGAAACCCATTCGCCCTGATGTGTAACTTCCAGAACTTCCAGTCCTGCATCTTTTACTGCTTTTACGACAACGTCTTCTTTTACATCCAGAATACCGGAAGTAATATAAAGAGCTCCCGGTTTCATCTGATGGCAGATCACCGGCGTCAGTGGGATCAGGACATCTGCCAGAATATTTGCCGTTACAATATCATACTTTTCATATCCGACCTGATCCTGCACGGCTTTATCATCAATGATATTTCCGATCATCACATCCATGCTGCCTTCCGGAATCTGGTTTGCTTCCAGATTTTCTCTGGTAGCAGAGATCGCACATGGATCAAGATCCGTACCGACCGCATGACCTGCTCCCAGTTTCAGTGCTGCGATGGACAGGATACCGCTTCCGGTGCCGACATCCAGGATCTCCATACCGTCCTTCACATATTTTTTCAGCTGACGCATGCAAAGCTGTGTCGTCTCATGCATACCGGTACCAAACGCCGTGCCAGGATCAATATGAATGATCATCTTATTCTTATCTTCCGGTTTTACTTCTTCCCAGGACGGGATGATCAGGATATCATCCACATAAAACTGATGAAAATACTGTTTCCAGTTGTTGATCCAGTCCTTGTCTTCGGTCTGGGATTCTGTGATTGTTCCCTCTCCGATATCCACAAACATACGAAGCTCTTCCAGAGCATCTTTTACATTTGCAAGCAACTCTTCTTTATCTTCTTTCTCATCCAGGTAAAAGTTCAGATAAGCGATCCCGTCATCTGCCGGTCCGTCTGGAAGAATATCGACAAACATCTGCTGTTTGTCCTGCTCCGTCAACGGTACTTTATCTTCAATCTCTACGCCTTCCACGCCGGCTTCTGCCAGTGTGGAGATCACGATATCTTCTACTTCTGATCTTGTTTTTAACGTAAATTTATTCCATCTCATAAATGTCAAATATCCTTTCGTATATATAATGCCAGATTAACAAGATTTTTTATTTCAAAATGATGCTACACCGTTTGTTCCTGTACAAAATAGTATGATAATCCATACATGTCTGTTCGTACTTTACAGTCACAAAATAAGAGGTGTTTTTACACACCCCTTATCATAACATCTGTGCTTACTTTTTAAAAGTACTATTTTTCTTCCTTTTTCCGCTTCTTAAGCGTCAGTGCAAGTGCTGCTCCGGAAACAACAAGTGCTGCTGCCACCGGCACAACCGGTGTAGTATCCCCGGTCTTTGCTGCTGTATTGGTGCTGCCCGAAGAAGAGCTGCTGCTTCCGCTTCCGGAAGTAGAACTGGATGTTCCGCTTTCATTTGCCTTAAACGTGATGGATTTCTTCACATCATCTCCCTCACTGTATACCCACTTCTTGCCATCATATACATATTTGCGGAATGTTGCCACGATCGTATAAGTGCCGGCCTGTGTCGGAGTCATCGTAAAGGTCTGTGTGGACTTATCTCCCTTCCAGGTTGTGGTATCCGTCAGTTTCCAGGAATACGGTACATATTTTTCATCATCTGCTGACGGTTTGTAATCCTTGTCATCCACATAAGTAGAACCGGTTGCTGTAAATGTCAGTGCTGTATTTAACTTTTGTGTGGAATTATCCGTTACACCGGTGAATTTCACATCGCTCTCTTTTGCTTCCTGCGGAGCACGCAATGTCTTTACCGATACCGAAACCGGATCACTTGCCAGATAATTGTCGGATTCCGGGATTCTTGTATAAATCTTATAGCTTGTTCCCGCCTTCAGATCCTGCTCTTCACCGTCTACTTCATTGACATAGGTGATCGTGGAAGCTTTCTTCGCCAGTTTCCATTCATCATCCTTTGCCTTTTCCGAATAAGCATATTCCTGACCGGCTACGGTCTTGTATTTCAGATACTGATAATGACGTTCGGTCACTTCCGGCTTGGTCAGTGTGATGCCGAGGGATTTCATCAGTTCCTCAGTAAGAGGAGCCTTTGTGATCTCTGCGGAGATATCATCAACGGAAGCAACGGTGTAGCACTCTGCTGGATCACCGGAAAGTGTCACTTCTGCTTTGATATTCTTTGCTGTTGCCACATCCGCATGGTCATATACAAAAGTTGCTTTTGCCACAGCAAGAACATCTGATGCTTTGTCACCGTCTACGATACCGGAAAATCCGGATAAGGTACAGGTATCATCCGGAACATCGGTCGTACCGTCATACACTTTGGTTGCTTTGTTCTTAGATGTTGTGCTTGTTTTATTGACACTGATCAGCGGTGTCAGTTCTTTCTTTTCGATTTTATAGTTTACGGTTCCGGACAATATGTGATCATAACCAAAAGTATCCGTCACAAGCACTTCATTCAGACTAAACGATTTTTCATCCGGTTTTTCTTTTATATTTTTCTTTGTTACTTTATAACCTTTTGCTGTTCCGTCTTTCAGTTCCAGAGAAGAATCCATTGCTTCATCATAATCTCTCAAGGAAACCTCTGGCGTATAATCTTTTGCCGCACTGACAGTGATAATATCTACATTTTCCAGTTTTTCACCATATGTTGTCGTGAGGTCTGCTCCGACCTTTACAGTATACGCCGTCGCACTCTTGCCCTTTTTCAGATTACCGTCTTCGTAAGTGTAGTTCTGCTCTTTTGCAGTGATGCTGTCCGTTGTTTCCTCAGAAGAAGTAAAGGTAACTGCTTTGATGGAAAATGCTACGGTAGATGCAGGCTGAAAATATACAACTGCTTTTCCGTTGCTGTCGCTCCAGACCGTATTGGCATCCATGCTGACATCTGCACCATTTAATTGTACGTTATCAATCGTGCATACTGCATCTTTCTCTACGGTAAACTCCGATGCTTTTAACGTAAGATCTCCTGATTTTACATCATTTGTGACTTTACATGCAATAGAACCACCATTAAGAGAAACCTGTGTACTTTTGATCGTACCACTTCCAAATAATGTTCCACCTTCTACGGTTGTTTCAGCTACATCAATACTGCCCTTCAGATTTGCCTTACCATTGCTGGTCTTTGCGAACTGAACCTTTCCTTCTCCGCTGATCGTACCGATTATATTAGTCGTTGTTCCTTTCAAAACAATCGTCAGCGTTGCTCCAGATTTTACGATAACTTCTCCAAGAGAAGCACCATCACTTAAAGTTAATGTAACTGCTTTATCTTCCAAAATAGTATACTTTCCATTTTCATTTTTATAATCCACGTTCGGTGTACCATTCGGAGTTATTTTTCCGGCTGTCTTTACTTTTTTTCCAACCGCACCTTTTTTTTGTCCGGCTTCGCCTTCTGTTTGAGGTGTCTGCTCTGTTATCACTGCTTCGCTCTCAATAACTGCCTGTGACTCACTTTCCGGGACAAAACCACCCTTGATCTCAGTTTCTTTGTCTTTGTGATGTTTTGTCTCCTGGTTTTTTGTCTCTTGATGCTTTGTCTCTGTTTCTGTATTTGCAGACTCACTTTCTGTATCACTTGAAATAACCTGTACTGCCTGCGTATCGCCCTCAGAGCTGTCTTTTCCTGCCGCCAGCACAGATGCCGGAACCATGGAAACTGACAGGCTGAAAGACATACATATAATCATTAACTTTTTCAGTAATTTTAATTTCATATCCAACTTACCTGCTTTCACCAAATCTATGTATAAAGCTATAGTTATACCTATACATCATATTCTATTCTTTTCAAGCTTTCTTGTCAACGTCAGAAACCTTAAGTTTCTGTTACGTCATACACGAATCATGTTTCTGCATATCAAAACAGCAAGTATTTTTATGGTGAAAATGTTTCCTTTCCGATAACTTTCATGTACAAAAATGCACCGCGGATCTCTCCCGGGTGCATTTTTTGAATTTCAGCTTTTTTATTGTTCTCAGGGTCAGTCTTCAAATGTTTCTTTTATTTTTTCCATAAAGCTCTTCTTTTTCGGCTTTTCCTGTTTACTATCGTTAATCTTACCGTTGACTGCCTCATCATACTTACGCAGGTATTCCTTTGCCTCTTCGTTCAGCTTTGTCGGAACCTGAACAACAAGTGTTACATAATGGTCTCCGCGGATATTTTTGTTGCGAAGAGAAGGCACACCTTTTCCTTTAAGACGGATCTTGGTATCCGTCTGTGTTCCAGGTTTGATATCGTATGCCATATCGCCGTCTACGGTTGTGATATGGATCTGTCCGCCCAGTGCTGCCTGTGCAAAGGTGACAGGAGCAGTAGAATAAATATTCATATCCTGTCTCTGGAAGATCGGATGACGTTCTACCTGAACTTCAACCAGCAGATCCCCTCTTGGGCCGCCGTTTACACCCGGTTCACCCTTTTCACGAATACGGATGCTCTGTCCGTTGTCAATACCGGCCGGGATCGTCACTGCGATCTTCTTGCGGTTTGTGATGTAACCGCTTCCGTGGCAGTCCGCACATTTCTCTTTTACGATCTTACCGCTTCCGTTACAGTCCGGACAGGTCTGTACATTTCTTACCGTGCCAAACAGGGACTGCTGTGTATATACGATCTGACCTTTACCGCCGCATTTCGGACAAGTTTCCGGACTGGTTCCTGGTTTTGCACCTGTTCCATGGCAGGTTGTACACTCATCCTTCAGATTCAGATCCAGCTGTTTTTCGCATCCGAATACTGCCTCTTCAAAGGTAATCCTTACCGCTGTCCTGACATTGGCACCTTTCATCGGTCCATTGTTTGCACGTCTGCTGCGACCGCCTCCGAAAAGATCTCCGAAAATATCACCAAAGATATCTCCCATATCGCCGCCGTTGAAATCAAAGCCGCCGAATCCTCCGGCACCTCCGCCGCCCTGTTCAAACGCAGCATGTCCGAACTGATCATACTGTCTGCGTTTTTCTGCATCGCTTAACACGGCATATGCTTCCGATGCCTCTTTAAATTTCTTTTCTGCTTCTTTGTCTCCCGGGTTCATATCTGGATGATATTTTTTTGCAAGCTGACGGTATGCTTTTTTAATAGTAGCTTCATCCGCCCCTCTGTCAACGCCGAGAACTTCATAGTAATCTCGCTTATTCTCTGCCATCTTTAATCCTCCACATGCACGGCAACCTTCCAGAACCTGCCTGTTTGCAGTTCCTTATGGCCTGATTGCTGACACAAGGCAGGAATGAACACATCCCTGCCTGTGTATATTGTAACTGTTTAGCATCTTAACAGTTACGATGCAAAAATTTATTAAAAGTTACTTTTTTATACTTCTTTGTAATCACCGTCTACAACATCATCAGACTGATAGCTGCTGTTATCTGCTCCGGCATTCATATCAGGACCTGCCTGAGCTGCTCCGTTTGCCTGTGCCTGCTGCTCATACATCTTTGCAAATACTTTCTGAGCACTTTCCATCAGTTTTTCTTTTGCTGCTTTGATCTCAGCAACCTGTGACTCTGTCATTTCTTCCGGATTGCTCTTTGCGATCAGGTCTTTCAGTTCGTTCAAGTCAGCTTCTACTGCTGTCTTGTCATTTGCATCTACTTTATCGCCAACTTCTTCCAATGCTTTTTCGGTCTGGAATACCATAGCGTCTGCATCGTTTCTTGTGTCGATTGCTTCTTTTCTCTTCTTATCCTGAGCTTCGTACTCAGCAGCTTCTTTGACTGCTTTGTCGATATCAGACTCAGACATATTAGATCCGGAAGTAATGGTGATGTGCTGTTCTTTTCCGGTTCCCAGATCTTTTGCGGATACGTTTACGATACCGTTTGCATCAATATCGAATGTAACTTCGATCTGAGGCACACCTCTTCTTGCTGGTGGGATACCATCCAGACGGAACTGGCCAAGAGATTTGTTATCTTTCGCAAACTGTCTTTCACCCTGTACAACGTGGATATCAACAGCTGTCTGATTATCTGCTGCGGTTGAGAAAATCTGGCTCTTCTTGGTCGGAATGGTTGTATTTCTCTCGATCAGTCTTGTTGCAACACCACCCATTGTCTCAATAGACAGTGACAGCGGAGTTACATCCAGCAACAGGATATCGCCTGCACCGGCATCGCCTGCCAGTTTACCACCCTGTACGGAAGCACCAAGTGCTACACACTCATCCGGGTTCAGAGATTTGCTTGGTTCATGTCCGGTCAGAGCTTTTACTTTATCCTGTACAGCCGGGATACGTGTAGAACCACCAACCAGCAGTACTTTGGAGATCTCGCTTGCTGTCAGACCTGCATCTCTCAGTGCGGTGTTAACAGGTGTAGCGGTTCTCTCTACCAGATCGTGTGTCAGTTCATCGAATTTTGCTCTTGTCAGATTCATATCGAAATGTTTCGGACCTTCAGCAGTTGCTGTGATGAATGGCAGGTTGATGTTTGTGGTTGTTGCAGAAGAAAGCTCTTTCTTTGCTTTCTCAGCAGCTTCTTTTAATCTCTGCAGTGCCATTTTATCGTTTGACAGGTCTACGCCCTCATTTTTCTTGAACTCAGCCAGCATGTAGTCTGTGATCTTCTGGTCGAAGTCATCACCACCCAGTCTGTTGTCTCCGGCTGTTGACAGTACTTCGATAACGCCGTCACCGATCTCAATGATAGATACATCGAATGTACCGCCACCTAAGTCGTATACCATGATC
>OCPW01001030.1_pt1 | contig 17090 bp, 17 predicted proteins | sample 1538761 | NCBI WGS metagenome assembly OCPW01 (sample SAMN04571724, study PRJEB22368) | human gut metagenome | biome: human gut; material: stool | host: Homo sapiens | place: Luxembourg | collected 2012-09-20
TACGATTTTCGCTTGTTTTCTAATTGCAACACTAAGATAAGTGAAAAATCTGACATGGCAAAATCCTGAGCAACTTTTTGTTGCTCAGGAACTTATAAATAAAGTTAAATCAAAGTGTTGCGGAATTAAGGTTAAATAAAAAAAGATGAATATCCGTTCTATTTTAAACCACTTCCCAAAGATAAAACAATATCTATTATATAAATATCATAAGAAGGTTAACGGAGATAAATTGTTATTTAGTAAATACACCTATATATCCACAAAGTGTGAATTTGAAGGTCGTAATATAATTTGTAAAGGAACTACATTTTGTGGCTCTCTTGGCTTTGGTTCATATATAGCGGATAATTGTAATTTAAATGCAGAAATAGGCCGCTTTTGTTCCATTGGTCCACGCTGTTGCTATATCAATCAAACCCATCCTTATAAAGCACCATTTGTTTCCACTTCAAGACAATTTGTAAGTATGTCAAATAAAAGTGGTGGAAAAACATTTACAAAACATCCTGTTTTTAATGAATTTCTTTTCTACGATCAAGAAAAAGGGATTGTCAATAAAATTGGTCATGATTGTTGGTTAGGTGCAAATGTAACCCTTATCGGTGGTGTTACAATACACGATGGCGCTGTAGTCTTAGCTAATGCAGTAGTCACGAAAGATGTTCCTTCGTATGCAATTGTGGGCGGAGTTCCTGCAAGAATTATTGGATATCGCTATGATGATGAAACTATAAAATTGTTGCAAGAAACCCAATGGTGGAACAAGGACGAGCAATGGTTAAACGACCATTGGGATTTGATGGTGAATATAGATCTGTATAAAAGATATTTCAACAATAAAGGCGAATAGTTTTACTACAAGCTTTCGTTTTTAATAAGTGTTATAAAAGATCCACAGAATAAGGCAAAATAAGTATTTCGCTTATTGGTAAGACGCCACTCGTAGATTCCTTCGAAAATACTGATTTCAATAATGTCAAACAACTCGATAATCCCCTCTTTAATGGACTGTTTGATTAATTAATGTGTCCAATTTTTATTGTACACTAATGAGTACAAAATCTGTTGCTATGAATATGTCAGAACTTAGATATAACTCAATGGAGTTTAGGCTTCCTGTAGAATATTTTCCGATATTCTATAGGAATCATAAACCAAGCCCCTGGGCGGTATTAAAGTGTTTTTCAAGAAGAGAAATGCTACATTTGGTTCTTGTGCTTGGCAATAAGTATGTTAATCAACCAGCAATGAATATTTTGTATCTTATGGCTGATAATAATTGGTGGAAAAGATATACTTATTTTCGGTTGGGTGATTATTTGGAAAGGCATCAATTTGATGATAAAAAATATATCGTATGCTTTCCACAAACATTGTTGGAAATACTTCGTTATACTTTTTCAATGTCTCCTTCTTCTGGTTCTATGTATGAACATAATCAAAATCGATTGGAATTCAATCTTGTGAAAACTATAGCTTTGATTAATGAGCAAACTATGGCTTTCAAAGTAGAAAATCCAACATCAATAGAACAATTGATGATGGCGAGCATTGGCTTTAATAAAGAAATTCAACAATGCGATTTCGAAGAACAGTTTAGAAATCAATATAATTTAGCTATTAAGTTCTTCAAATTTCTAACAAAAGATGAGAGATATCAAAAACTCTATAAAGAATTTCTGAACTATTATAGTATTTCCGATTGGCGAGAATATGTTTTTACAGTTTTGTCATTGGTAATGCGAGGAAAGGAACATTCTGGACTATTAGAACTAAGTGATAAAATAGATCCAGACCATTTGTTGTCTAAAAATGTATTAGATAAAATTAGTCTGAATATAGAATCGGATGTGCTTCCTTTCAAAAGCAAAGATGAATACGATTTGACGGGTAATTCTGATTATCGTTATTTTAGGGATAAGCCGATTATTAAGATTGCAGAAAATAAATATGCTATTTTTCATGTAGGTTTTGTGCTTGATCGACTATATGGAAGTTTATACTTTGATTTTAAGAAGATTGCCAACTCTTCCAAAATTACAGGTATTAATGTGAATGGACTTTTCACCTCTGAGTTTATAGAGAAAACAATTTTTGATGGTCTTATGGATGAAAGTTCATTGTCTTCATATTATTTGAAATACTCAGAAGAAACTTGCAATTCGCAATTTAAGGCGAATAAAGGGTTAGGCGCTCCTGATTATCTACTTCAAAATAAGAATGAAAACTCAGTAATATTGTTTGAGTGTAAGGATGTAAAGGTTAATGCTTGGATAAGAGAACAGCGTGATTATTCATTACTGGAGGCTGAGTTAAAGAACAAAGTACAATTAACGACATGGGAATTGGACTATAATAATAAAACACATAAGCCCAAACGCCCAAAGCTAAAAGGAATAGGACAGTTGGCTGGGCATTGTGCTAATATCAAAAAAGGCCTGTTCAAATGGGGTGATGAAATTAAAAGAGATTCAAAAGTTTATTGTGTTTTAGTTATAGCGGATAATCGTTTGATTCTTGGTGGATTTCCGAAAAAAGCAAATGAATGGTATGTAGAATCTTTGTCCCATGAACAGGTTGGTATGGATTCGAATATACGTCCTTTAATAGTAATGAGTCCATTATGCTTGTTGAAGTATTCAAGTCTTTTTGCAAAGAATGGTTTTGAAAAATACTTTGAAGAATATTTTGAGCAAATTAATAAAAGAACGGGAACCCCAATAGACTTAATTAATTCATGCATAACCTTTGATGATTATATGGGACAATATCCTTTTAAATTGAATGGTAAGTTTGACAAATTAAAGGAGAAATTAATGAAAAATAGAACTAAGAAAATGTAATTGATATGATTATGAGATCAAGCCCAGCTGTATTGTTGGTTAAGGTTGATGAAAGAATGGTATCCTGATTATGAGGTTGTTTGCGTGCCGACTCTTTATCGTCAGTTTGATACAATTAGGGCTATTTATGAGGGTCTTCGTAAAGATGACATTATCTATATACATAGTGGTTACTTGATATTTGATCTACATCCAGAATTGCCTTTTATTCTCGATGTCATAAGAGGTTTTTATGACCACCATGTAGTCATTTTACCGCAAACGGTTAATATTCTGGGGGATGGTTTCAGCATATCGTATCGCATGTGTTCAATGATCATCCTAATTTGACTTTATATTGTCGTGATGAGGTGTCCTTGGAAAAAGCTAATCATCTTTTCCCTAATGTAACAAATAAATTGATGCCAGATGTTGTTACCTCCTTAATAGGTAATGAAACGTTTCAATTTCCTGAAACAAGAAAGAATGGCATTATGTTTGGTGTGCGTAATGATGGTGAGAAGTTTTATACTGATAATCAAATAACGGAACTTCGTATGCGATTGGAAAGTTGGAAAACATCAATGTGTGACACCACGATTGTAGCTCCAGTTTGGAAATGGGATGTAAATCGTGAACAATTAATTCGTCAAATACTTCAACAATTTGCAAAATATCAAGTTGTCATAACTGACAGATATCATGGAACTATCTTTTCACAAATAGTAAATACACCTGTTATAGTAATATCTTCAACAGATCATAAGCTAAGTAGTGGTGTGAAATGGTTCCCTCATGAGAAGTTCTCTGATAATATTTCTTTTGCAAAGGACTTGAATGAAGCGTATGAAAAAGCAGTAGATATATTAAAACGTAATGGTGCGGTAAAAAAGAATCCTGCTTGGTTTAAGGAAAATTATTTTTCTTCACCATTTTAAGATATATTAAATAGAATATGAATGTACTTTGGTTTGAAGTTACAACTCCGCAAAGATATAAAGACAATGGTATTGTATATGGTGGTTGGCAAGATTCGTTAGAACGAGTTGTCACTACTTGCCCAGACATTAATTTGTCTATTTCTTTCATTGGAGAGCGTAATAATGTGGGAGTTAAGCGAGTCGGTAATGTAGAATATATTCCGATGAACTTAGATTTTCCATTATGGGAAAAGGTTTGCAACAAACTTACCAGTGAAATAGAAATAGCCCATTTGATGAAGCAAATGCTAAAGGTTATAGAACAAGTTCAACCTGATTTGATACAGGTGTTTGGAACAGAATGGCCGTTTGGACACATTGCTAAATTCACAAAAATTCCTGTTGTTGTGCATATTATGGGGGCTATGATTCCTTATATGAATGCTCAATTTCCACCACTTTTCTCTTACAGGGACATCTGGACATCTTTTAATTTCTTGAAACCCAAGGAATGTATAGAAGGTATATGTAATCATATAAAGGAAAAGAAAGTCACCAAGCATGAATTGGAGATATGGAAACATGTAAAGTTTTATATGGGTAGGACAAAATGGGATTATGCACTTTCTAACATATTGCACCCTAACAGAATGTATTTCCATGTAAACGAAGCTCTGAGAGTTTCTTTTTTGAGTGGTAAAGATAAGTGGAAAGGAGCTAACAACCAAAAGATTCTTTTGATTTCAACAGGCTGTTCTTCATTTTGGAAAGGTCCAGATATGCTTTTGAAGGTTGCAAAGATCCTAAGAGATTTGGGGGTTAACTTTGAATGGAAAGTGGCAGGCTATATGTCTAATATCTTGAAAAATGCAGTAGAGAAAAAATTAAAAACTACATTTGAAGAGAATAATGTAAGGTTTCTTGGTTTTACAAAACCGGACGACCTGACAAAGATTTTATGTGAGTCAACTATGTATGTTCATACTGCTTATATTGAGAATTCTCCTAATTCTGTTTGTGAAGCCCAGTGCTTGGGCGTGCCTATCATTAGTACGAATGTCGGTGGAATCTCAAGTCTTGTAGAGAATGGAAAACAAGGAATTCTTGTTCCCGCCAATGATCCTTGGCAAATGGCAAATTCTATTATAGAATTGTCTAACGATAAGAAGAAAATGTTGTCGTTCTCAGAGGAAAATATGAAATGTGCATTGATACGGCATAATGATGAGAATATAAAAAATGATCTGTTGAATTGTTATAAAACAATTCTTAATATTTATTAATAGAAAAATATGAGACCAAAAATTTTAGCGTTATACCTCCCTCAGTTTCATCCGTTCCCAGAAAATGACGAGTGGTGGGGCAAGGGATTTACAGAGTGGACAAATGTAGGTAAGGCAAAGCCTTTATTCCGAGGACACGATGAACCTCGTGTACCAACAGAGTTGGGCTATTACGACCTGCGTTTACCTATTATTCGTGAGCAGCAGGCGCAGATGGCTCGTGAAGCAGGCGTAACTGCCTTTTGTTATTGGCATTATTGGTTTGGCAATGGCAGAAGATTGTTGGCTGATGTGTTTCATGAAGTATTGGAATCTGGCAAACCAGACTTTCCTTTCTGCTTAGCTTGGGCAAACCATACATGGAGAGCAGTCGGTTGTACTGCAGGTTGCGATTCAAAAGCAATATTGATGGAGCAGACTTATCCTGGTATTGAGGATGCTAAGGCGCATTTTGAATTGCTCTTGAAGGCTTTCCGTGACGAGCGATATGTCAAGGTAGACGGAAAACCTTATCTCTTTATATTCGATCCGGTAAACCTTCCACAAGAGTATGTAGATTGCTTTAAGAAGATGAGCGTTGAGGCTGGCTTCCCAGGTATCTATCTTGTAGCAAATGTTGGTGATAATAGCATAAAGAAGGAAGCGATGCTTGCCAAGGGTTATGATGCTGTTTGCTATTGTGATATCTTGGGCCATGCCGAGCAAAAGAGAAACACATTCAAGCACAAACTCTTTAAACATCTTCAGGGAGTATTGCTTAGACGTCCTACCTACGTTTATGATTACAGCAAGCATTACAAGGAGTTTATTGGTGAAATTGATAGAGATGAGAATGTCATTCCTCAGATTATTCCGCAATGGGATCACTCTCCCCGTGGTGGCAGAAAGACAAACATCTATATCAATTCTACTCCTGAGTGTTTTGCCAAGCATGTTCGCATGGCTATGGAGGCAATTAAGGGAAAGAAGGAAGAGCATCAGATACTGATGTTGAAGTCTTGGAACGAGTGGGCTGAGGGCAACTATATGGAGCCAGATATGACTCATGGCAGAGGGTATATAGATGCACTTCGTGAAGTGGTAGATGAATACAAGGACAAATAGTTTTTATGAAAGATCTTGTGTATAGTTTATTGGCTGTGCTCTATCCGCATGGATTATTTCAAAAGTTCGCCTACTATCTGAATGTCATACTCTCTTATAAAATCGCATCAAAACTCGAAAGTTGTGGTAATGGAACTCGCTTTAGTAAAGTGGAATTTTCTACGGGGCTTTCTAAAATTTGTGTAGGTTCCAATACAGTTTTTCTACCACATCTTTTCTTGACGGCTTGGGGAAATGGCAATAAAAAAATATGTATAGGTGACAACTGTTCAATAGGTGCTTATTGTCACATCTCGGCTTTCAATCATATTTCTATCGGTAACAATGTGCTCATTGGTAAATGGGTTTCTATAGTTGACAACAATCACGGATTGACAGATTATACAACCCTATTATTGCCTCCTTTAAAACGTAGCATTGTCTCTAAGGGCCCTATTGTTATTGGTGATAATGTCTGGATAGGTGATAAAGTTACAATTCTTTCTGGTGTTACTATTGGTAACAACTCTGTTATTGCTGCAAATACAGTAGTAACAAAGGATGTGCCTGCATTTAGTATTGTTGCAGGCAACCCTGGAAAGGTTATAAAAAAGAATGGTGAGAATAAGAATGAATGAAAACAAGAAAACAATAAAGGCGGTGGCTCCTTTCGCTCACCCCGGCTTCTTGAACTTCAAGCAGGCGCCGTATGCGGCTTGGGTAAGAAACGGGGGGCTGGTGGCGCAGGAGCACTATCCTCCTCGGTGGCTGCACGGAGCGGCGTACCGAAGGGAACTGCCTACGATATGGAAGAGTAGGAAGGAGGCGCGACTGAGGTTCGTTGAGCCGGTGTCGCTTTCGTTTGACTCGTTCCCCGACTATGCGATGTACGAGGTTGTGCCGATGTTCTGGGACTGCTGGCCTCGCTACTTCGAGAAGACTTGCCAATGGCTGAGGAAGCATGGGGTGAGGACGGCGATATTTTCTTCGCGTCAGACCGCAGAGAAAATGCAGGAACGATTCTCGGGCAAGCACGAAGGATGGCAGAAGATAGATGTTATCTGGTGTGCGGAGGCTGTAGACGAGTCGGTTTATCTGAAGGGCAAACTTCTGAATGACAGAAAGATTGACTTGTTGGAGTTCGGACGGTCGAACGATAAGGTGGTCAGTTCGGCGAAACTGGCTGGTGTAAAGATTAATGGGGCGCCGCTGCAGCATGTCTGCACGAAGCAGAACGGCAAGTTCATCTTTACCAACGAACAGCTTTATGAGGCGATGGGCGACGCGAAGGTAACAATCGCCTTGCCACGTAGCATGACACAGCCGGAGATTGCGGGCGACATCGAGACGCTGACGCAACGCTATTGGGAGTGTATGTTCTCACGCATGGTGATGGTGGGCCATACGCCGCAAGAACTTGTCGACTTCATCGGGTATAACCCGGTGGTAGAACTGCGAGACGACATCTTGGCAGAAAACCTGATTGCCGATGTGTTGGAGCACATCGACGATTACCAACCGCTTGTAGACCGTAACAGAGCAACGGCGGAGCGGCTCGGTAGTTGGACGGTAAGAATGAAATGGTTGATGGAAGAGTTGAACAAACGCTATATATAATATTAGTTTAGTGAAAAAATCTACCATATCTTCCAGCAAGCGCACAACGAATTGTGTTACAACGAGATAGAGACTGGAAGATTTCTACAGATGGCTGTTATCTACCAGCCTATCTACCAGCTACAGACACCTATCTTCCAGCTACTGGCATGCAACTATCAGCAGATATACAGAGCGCATATTGTTACAGCTATGTTAAACAGTTGTTACCGCGGTGCAAAAATGATGTTACAGCATCGTGGGAATAGTGTTTTCTCGCTGCGGTAATAGCTTTACCACGTTGTGAAAGATGTGTTGTCGATGTACGCTGGTACATAAACATCTTAGATAAATTAGAAATATTCAAAAATATTGTGTATCTTCGCAGTATTAATGTAAACAAAGAGGCTATATGTATATATCAAGGATAAAACTATTTAATTGGAAAAACTTCCACGATTGTGAAGTTGCGCTTTCGGAACGTTGTTTCATTGTAGGAGCAAACGCTACCGGAAAGTCTAATTTCCTGGACGTTATCCGCTTTATGCGTGACATAGTAAAGCAGGGAGGCGGATTGCAGGCTGCGGTTGCCCTCCGCGGCGGATTGAAAAAGATACGTTGCCTCGCAGCCCGACAAAGAACGGAGGTATGTATAGATGTGGACATTTGCGAAAATGGGCAAAGCAGTCCGAAATGGCGATATTCGTTGGAACTGTCGAACAAAGGCGGTGGAATACGAAAACCATACCCTTTAGTTAATCGTGAGATAGCATACAACTATTATACCAAAGAGACGGTACTTGATCGTAAGTACAATAGCAAAGGCGAGGACTCAGAAACCTTGAAGTTTACCCATCTTGAACAACCGACAGCTAATGCTGAGTTCAGGGAGATTAAGGAGGTGTTCCAGACAACCGAATATCTGAACGTGATTCCACAATTTGTAAGGGATGCCGACTCTGTGATGTTATCGTCAGGAATGGAGGATTATTTCGGACGTAATTTCATGGAACGTCTTTCTCTGCTGAATACTGCAACACGCAATAAGTATCTTAAAATAATCAACGAGGTGCTTCTCACGGCTGTTCCACAATTGGAAAATCTGTCGTTTGTGAAGGACGAGAAAGGCGTTCCTCATATCGAGGCTAAATACAATCATTGGAGGGCTAAAGGCAGCAAGCAGAACGAGAAAATGTTCTCGGATGGAACCATACGTCTCATCGGTTTTCTGTTTGCCATGTTAGACGGCAGCGGCATTATTCTTTTGGAAGAGCCTGAGACGAACTTGCATACTGCCATCATTGAGGCGATACCAGAGTTTATTGCTAAGGTGCAGCGCAACAAGAAAAGGCAGGTCATCATAACAACCCATAGTTACGAGATATTGTCAAATCCGGGAATACGAGCCGACGAACTTGTTATCTTGCGTCCGACATCAGAAGGAACTGTTGCAAAAAACGCCAAGACGGACAATACCGTCAGTGCGATGCTTGACGCAGGTCTTTCTGCTGCCGATGCCGCAATGTCTGAGACAAAGACGCAGAATGTAAACGATATTGGCAACGTTGTACTTTAAACCGTATAAGGCATGACAGAAGTTTTTATTGTGGGTGAGGATCCGGTTACACAAGAAATTCTTCGCAGACTGATAAAGGATTATGCCCCCAATCTTGTTGTGAAGAATACATTGCCGGCACGAGGAAGCGAGATAAAAAGCAAAATGGAGAACTTCAACAAGTTCTCTCAGAGCTATCCTGTCATCTTGTTGTCTGATTTGGATACCGACGATTGTGCGCCATTGGCTAAAGCCAATCTTACAAAAAAGATGAGTGAGCAAAATGCCAATTTCATTATAAACATTGCTGTTGATGAGGCAGAAGCATGGCTGTTTGCCGATAGAGAAGGATTTGCAAAGTATCTCGAAATTGCAGAAAACCACATGCCGACCGCTTCATTGCAAAAATTTGGAGGTTCGAAAAGACGTGTTGAAATGGATATTCCTTTGAAGGCGTCCTACTTCCTGACACATAACCTGATAAAAGAGTCGAAGAACAAAGACTTGTTTGCTCAACTATTAGCGGAGGGCAAGTCGTGTAAAGGTCGTGAATACAATTCTGCATTATTGCCATATATACGCACAAAGTGGGATGCAGAGAATGCGCGTAAAAATTCATACAGCTTAGACAGAACTATATTACGCATTCAATCTCTTTTGGCTGGAAGATAGACTGGAGGATTCGGGCTTTGAAAGAAAATCTACCAGCCTTTATGTGGCTGATATGCAGTAGGTTGCAGGAATACTGGAAGATATGGGAGATTTTTTGCGTAACTGATTTGTTTTAAAGAATAAAATAAAATGATACCAAAAATTATACATTACTGCTGGTTCGGACGCAATCCGTTGCCCGAACTGGCGCAGAAGTGCATTGCTTCGTGGAAGAAGTATTTGCCTGATTATGAGATAAAGGAGTGGAATGAGGATAACTTCGATGTTAACATTATTCCGTATACGGCAGAGGCATACGCCATGAAGAAGTATGCCTTCGTGAGCGACTATGCCCGTTTCTGGATTCTGTATAAGTATGGCGGCATCTATTTCGATACGGACGTGGAGGTGATACGCCCGATTGATGACATCATTGCCCGTGGCAACTTTATGGGGTTCGAGACCGATCCGAATCCTGCAAAGGGCGACGCGAGCGAAGGGAGCGTCGCCCCCGGCCTCGGCCTGGGGGTAAACCCCGGCCTCGGCCTGGGGGTAAACCCCGGCCTCGTGATAATAGAAAAAATGATGCACTATTACGACGGGCAGCATTTTGTGCATGAAGCGGTGATGAAGAATCAGATTACTGTAGTGCATATAGCAACCAAGGTGCTTCGCGATAATGGGTTGAAGAACGTGGCTGGTATTCAGGAAGTGGCTGGTTGCTACATATATCCGGCAGAATATTTCTGTCCTATAAATGTTACGACGGGTCGTATTCATGTAGAGAAAAACACTCGTACTATACACCATTATGCAGGAACATGGGTGGACAAGAAGTTCTCGCTGAAGGAGTTGCTGAAACGAATTCTACCAGAATCATGGGTGTTGGCTTTGATTAACTTAAAGAATAAAACACGATGAAAAGTATTTCTCAATTCTATACTTGGTTTTGGATCATTTATTTTCCGATTTGTATTGCATTTGCTATTGTCGTTAATTTTGATTGGAGCGATGAGATATTAACGGTTATTTTATTGATCTATGCTTTGGTAAAACGTCGTCATTTGGTAAAAAGTAAGCAGGTAACAAAAGAAATTTCGATTTATATTTTCTTGATGGCTTTCTATCTTGCATATTCACTTATTATACAACTGACAACACCACGAGCTGTGTTTCTTGATATATTGCAGCAAGTGCGACCATACGCTGTGTTCTATCTGACATGGATGATGGCGCCTGAGTTCACGAACAAGCAAAAGAAGTGTATTGTATTAGTGATGCTTTTGTCGTTTTTGGGCTACTTGTTTGCTTTCATATTCAAGCCGTCGTTGGTTACTCCGTTTGGAGGTGAAGAGTCTGCACCCTTAGGACAGATTGCTCTTTGTTGCGCAATGGTTTATTATCTGTTCTCGAAGCAGACAAAGCGTAACAGAAACATCGCTATACTGATAATGCTGTTAGGATTGATTTCCGGCAAGTCGAAGTATTTTGGCGAGTGTGTGGTGTTTATTGCTCTGGTGGTGTTCGTGAAGAGCAAAATCAATTACACCTCGGTGGCTACTTTGCTTAAGGTGGCGGCGTTGGGTGCTGTGGTTATCTTCTTTACATGGACAAAGTTTAATGCTTACTATGTGGAGGGCTTCCAGGAGGACGCTGAGGCTATGGCGCGTCCAGCGACGTATGAAACGGGTATGACGATTATGTTCCACGACTATATTCCGTTCGGTAGCGGTCTCGGTTCGTTTGGTACGGCGGCGGCAGCTAAGGAGTATTCACCGTTGTACTTTAAGTATCATATGGATGAGATATGGGGATTGTCTCCTGAGGACCCGATGTTCCTTGCGGATGCCTTCTATCCGACGTTGGCGGAGTTTGGCATCGTGGGTTTGTTCTTCTTCCTGTGGTTCTGGAAGCGCCGACTGTGGGAGACGAAGCGAATAAAAAACATGGTTTACTATCGTATGGCGTTGATGGCTATCTTGGCTCTCGCCTTGGAGAGCACCGCCGATTCGTCGTATCTCTCGGGTAAGGGTATGGGCTACTTCATGATCCTGGCGCTGTGTCTGAATGCAAACCGGCATTTTGCCGCACAGAATCAGACGCGAATGATACGCTGAAGGATTTGTTGCGAACACGAATGTCCTCCCACGGATGGCACGGATTTACACGGAAATTCGCTGCTTGGGGGGAGTTAACAACGGATGAAACGGATTAATCGGTGTTATTGAATATTGATTTCGCAGGGATATTCCGTACCAGCAACCTCCGTTTAATCGGTTTAATCGGTTGTTAAAGAAAACTCCCACAGATTGCACGGATTTACACAGAACACGCTGCTTAGGGATATGACAACGGATTAATCGGTGTTCATTAACATAGAGTCATGCAGCTTTTGGAAACAACAACGGATGAAAAGGATTTAACGGATTCGTTTTTCTTGGTTGGTGCACCACTTGCTCGGTTGGTGCAGCTGAGACAGCTGCACCCCCTTGAAGGCACCCAAAATCCGCTTAATCCGTTTAATCTGTTGTTAATCCTACGCACCCTAACAATCTGTGTAATTCCGTGAAATCCGTGGGAGAAAATGCGCACCCTAACATCTGGTGATTTGTGACATCTGTGGAGAAAATACACACGCTAAATTTGTGGATAAGAAATTAAGGTATAGAATATGTTGTTGAGAATATTGCAAAAGATAAGTTTGGTTCCTTCTTATTTATGGGATGCGATGTGGGCGCCGGTGTGGAAGCACGGCATGAAGCATTGCGGGAAGGACGTGTATCTGCGTCCGATGTCGTCGGACATAAAGGGATTGTGGAACCTTTCGGTAGGCGACGGCACGTCGATACCGAAGGGCAGTACGATCTACTGCACCGATGCGCCATGCACCATAGGCAAGAAGGTGCTTTTCGGTCCGCACCCGACGATTATCACGGGCGACCACCGCATAGACGTGCTTGGAAAGTACATCGCTGATGTCACGGTAGAAGAGAAGTTCGTGAACGGCGAGAACCAGTACGATCAGCCAGTGACGATAGAGGACGACGTGTGGTGCGGCGCCAACGTGACAATACTGAAGGGCGTGACGATAGGACGCGGATCGGTGGTGGCAGCAGGGGCAGTGGTGACGAAGTCGTTCCCGCCGTATAGCATTATCGGCGGCGTGCCGGCAAAGCTGATCAAGATGCGCTTCACACCGGAACAGATTGAGGAACACGAGCGCAAGCTTGATAAACAGAACTGAACGTATAGTATGAATATTATTATAACAGCCCCGTCCTTGAACCCCAACGAGAATGTGAGCGGCATATCGTCTGTTGCGCAGTTCATCATCAGCAACAACGGCGGACAGCGCTATCTGCACTTCGAACTGGGCAAGAAGGACAAGGAGAGGGGAGGATGGCATCGTGTGCCGGCTTTGATGAGAAAGTACGGCGAATGGAAGAGGATGCTTGCGGAGCATCCGGATGCCATCGTTCACTATAACTTTCCGCTCTCGAAGGCTTCGTTGCTGCGCGATCCGTGGTTTATGAGGCATGCGTGGAAGCAGGGGAAGAAGATGGTGGTGCATGTGCACGGTGGTCTGTTCCTTACGGCACCGCATATACCGGGCTACCTGCTGCGCATCATGCGGTGGGTGTTCGGGCAGAACGTGCCGTTCATCGTGCTGAGCGATATGGAGAATGACATTCTGCAGAAGCGATTCGGAGCAAAGCGTGTAGCGGTGCTCCCTAACTGTGTGGACCTGAGCGATGCGGAAGCCTATGCGCAAGAGAACAACGCTTACGTCGAATCGGAGCCGTTGCGCATCGGTTATCTGGGACGCATTGAGCCGAACAAGGGAATGACGGAACTGCTCGTCGCTTGTCAGCAGCTGAAGAAGGACGGCGTGGCGTATAAGCTCGTGATAGCAGGAAAGGAACAGACGGAAGGCGAGTATCTGCCGCTGTTCGAGGAGAGGCTCGGCGACAGTTTTGAGTATGCAGGACTGGTGTCGGGCAAGACGAAGTGCGACTTTCTGAGAAGTCTGGACGCCTTTGTGCTTCCGACATATTTCGAAGGTCTGCCGATGTCGCTGCTGGAGACCATGAGCTACGGCACGGCGCCTATCGTTACGCCGGTGGGCAGCATACCGCAGGTGGTGAAGGACGGCGAGAACGGCGTGTTTATCAAAGACCATGACAGCGACTCTATAGTGGCAGCCGTGAAGCGGATGAACGAGAACAGGGCGTTGCTGAGAAAGTTGGGCGATGAGGCAAGAAAGACTATCTTCGACAAATTCAGTCCGAAGAAATACATAGAACATCTGAACGAGATATACGCTAACTGGCTATGAAAGACTTTGACAAGTTGAGGACACGCCTGAGGCAGTTCGGCGGATGGCGACTGGTGTGGCAATATGCCCGTATGGGAGTGTTGTGGACTGGCGTGAAGGCATTGGCGAGTTGCGCCGTGAGTGGCAGGTCGCTGAAGTCGGCTTATCCCGCAATAACAAAGCGGGTGGACGAGATTCTTGTAAGGAGATACAGCCATATCTTGAAGGAGAATAAGGATAGACACCAGAGAACGGAAGCGGAGAGTAGGGGCGAACCGGCTGTACCAAAGATAATTTGGTCGGCTTGGCTGCAGGGCATGGACAATGCACCGGAACTGGTGAAGGCGTGCTTGGCTTCGCAAAAGAAGTACATGGACGGTTATGAGTTCAGAGTGCTCGACTTGAATAACTATCGGCAATGGGTGGAGCTGCCAGAATATGTCGTGAAAAAATATAGAAACGGACAGATGCCACCGGCTGCGTTCAGCGACCTGATAAGACTGGCGGTGCTGAAGAAGTATGGCGGAGTCTGGATGGATGCTACGGTGTTTTGCTCCGGGTTCGAAGACGAGAAACTGAAGGCGAGATGGGAGAGCATCATGACGAGCGAACTGGCGATATTCCGCTACTTCGAGCTTGGCAAGAAGGAGCCGGTAGGACTGTCGAACTGGTTTATTGCCGCTGTGTCGGAGAATGTTGTGGTATCGAACATCCTCGATATGCTTCTGGCGTACTGGAAGGATTTCGACTGTCTTGTCAACTACTATATCTTCCATCTGTTCTTGGGTTTGACTCTGCAGGCGTTCCCTAAGGTTGCGGCAAGGATGCCACGCGAGAACAGCTTCCACAGTCTGCTTCTCGGCAACGCCTTGGGACGCACATATCGAGAGAACGACTGGCAGGAGCTGATAGAGCATGTGAGCATACACAAGCTCAACTACAGAAAAGCAGAGAAGGCAAAGAAGAATCCGAAAGGCTATTATAACTACATTATTAATACATATCAAGATTGATGTTTCGATTAAAAAACTTAAATATACTTGGTAGCAAGGTGGAGCTTGCCGCGCTGCCGGAGGGCAAACTGCTCATTAACACAATTAACGCTCATTCGTACAACACGGCGCGTAAGGATGAACTGTTCGCTGAGGCGCTGACAAACGGTGATGTGCTCATTCCGGATGGGGTGAGCATCGTGAAGGCTTGCAGATGGATAAAGGCGAAGAGCCTGCCGAAGGAAAGAATAGCTGGATGGGATCTCTTCGAGTTTGAAATGAACAAACTCGAAGAATGTGGAAGAACACTCCGTTCGCCCCAGCGAACGGTAATGTTCATGGGCAGCTCGCAGAAGGTGCTCGACCTGATTGTGAAGCGGGCTGCGGAGGTATACCCGCACTTGAAGATCGTTACCTACTCGCCACCGTACAAGCCGGATTTCTCGGAGGAGGACAATAAGGCTATCATTGATGCCATCAATGCGGTTAATCCAGACCTGCTGTGGATAGGCATGACGGCGCCGAAGCAGGAGAAGTGGACCTACTCGCATTGGAACGAACTCAATATCCACTGCCATGTGGGCACCATCGGTGCGGTGTTCGACTTCTTCGCCGGCACCGTGGAGCGTGCGCCGATATGGTGGCAGCGTCACGGTCTGGAGTGGCTCTACCGACTGCTGAAGGAGCCGAAGCGCATGTGGCACCGATACATCATCGGCAACACGCTGTTCCTTTGGAATATGCTGAAAGAGAAGGTATAGGGATAAACCTATGGGGCACGCAAGATTGTCGTGGTTTTATTTCTTATTTCGCCTGGTTTACAAATCGTGATATTTGTGTATACATTACTCGCCAAAGCTTTTGGTGGAGGCTTAACTAAAAAACGAAGGATATGATACAGAAGAGAACAAAAAGGATGGCAAGAACTGCCATTGTGGCGGCGTTATTGACGCTACCTCGACGCCGACGGGCGGATGGTCATACAGCCGCAATATAGCTCTGCACGCTCTTTTTCGAGTGGTCTTGCCCTCGTTTCGAAGGGCGACTTCGGCGACGACTTCTTTTTCATAGACCTCGGCGGTACGAAGCGGTTTGAGCCGAAGAAGACGAATCCCAATCTCGTCGATCCACAGGCGGTGAGCGACTATGCGCCGCGTCTGGGGCTTTGTACCGTGGCTCCAATGCAGGACGACAACGACGACAACGACGGATACTACGCCCACTACTATAACGCCAGCGGCAATTCTTGTGGCAAGGCTCTTTGGGGAACGCCATTTTTTAAGTCAAACGCTTATGCCCGTAAGCTCGTCGATGGCGAGGAGCGCACCTGCATAGTGACGGGGGGCAGTGGCGCAGGCGACGTGGAAGTCGGAGCGGTGTCTGAGGTTGACTTCCATACAGCACAGTGGGGCACGCCGTGGGTGGACGATGGCGGCGTCATGCACTATTCGGCACAGCTGACGGACAACGGAATCGGCATCGGTTCACAGTATCCTATGAGCTGGGAAGTAGGCGATTTCTCTGCCGACGGCTATGCTACGGCCTCAATCATGAGTCCCAACGGGATGATGAAGTTCACGGGCATTATAAACCGCAAAGGCATCTTTGTGGTAGTCTATCAGATAGAGGGCGGAGAGGAATAGCTCATGTGTCACCATTCTGACACTTTATTGACATTCAAAATTATTGCTGTCAGCTGGATAGTATCAGTCATTCTGATAAAGACAAGCGGAAACCTTAAGGTTGTATTATAACCTTTTGGTTTCCGCTTTTTTTATTAGATCAGTTAAGAAGGATTGCAATGCCTCAGCCTATTTTAGAGATTGTCGCAATTTAGCCCAAACAAATATAACTACTTGATTGCCAGTGT
>OCPW01001033.1_pt1 | contig 17065 bp, 21 predicted proteins | sample 1538761 | NCBI WGS metagenome assembly OCPW01 (sample SAMN04571724, study PRJEB22368) | human gut metagenome | biome: human gut; material: stool | host: Homo sapiens | place: Luxembourg | collected 2012-09-20
GCCCCTTTAAGATAAAATGCCCGTTCTCATTTCCCATTATATCATACATACCTCGTACTGTCAATAGGTAAAATCTGCACAAACAATCAGTAGAATTCTTGTGCAATATTTTAGTGCAAATCAATTGACAAAAAACGGTACCTATGGTATTATATATATAGAAACAAGGAAGACAACAAAATAAAGAAAAAAGAGAGGTAAAATGATATGATATGAATTAAAGAAAGTATTAGTATACAACTACACAACAAAAAGGAGATAGAAAAATGAAAGAAATTAATCAGTACACAAAGATAGGGCAAGAGTTGTTAGCACTGGCTAGGCGAAATGAGGGCTTCGATCTATCAGATGTATATAACAACCCAAGTTATTCAAAAAGACAAACATATGAGAGATATGTTTGTGAGGCACTTGACGACGGTGATATACGCACTTTTCACATTTGTTCACATAACACTTTTAGTTTCACCTGTGCGTGGGATTCAAAAGACGGCGTTCGCTATAGCACTTCGCAAAATGATTACTTGATAAAGGGAGCGACATTATAGGTGTAGCGATAGGCGCTATCCCAGTTTCAACGCTGGGACACCTTTCCGGCATCAGCCGTGTAAAAAAACAATAAAAAGGAGAAAAAAGATTATGAGAGAAAGAATGGTCACAAGAACAGTAACACAGACAACAGCAAAGGTTATGTGTTTAAACGTAACAACGGCAGAGGTAACTATCAACGAGTACACAATAGGCGGAACGTATACAGACTCAGATTTGCTCAAGAAATGCAAGAAACTTTTCGAAACAGACGAGTTCAAACTGGTTCACATTGAATCATCAAAAGTAGAAGAGATTCTACTGGGAATGACAGAAGAGGATTTTATCCGCTATGCAACCGTCTTACCACCAAGGAAAGCACAGGGTGATTGATTCACCCTTTTCCAGAATTAGAACATTGTTAAAAATTTCACGAAAGTACTAGAAAAGAGGTAAAATGGTATATGGTTATAAACAGCTTAGTATTTAAATTAAAAAAGCAACTAGCAACGGAAGTAAAAGGTAAAGTGTACGTTTCATATGATAAAAACGGTATATATGTAAGCGTTGAAAACTCTGCATATGATATTTGGTGTACTAAAATACCCGTTTTACGAGCTAAAGTATCTGAGCAAAAAATGGTAACAATTCTAACACGAATAGTCATAATGCAATACAAGGAAGATATTTTAAACAAGTATTTTCTTAAATAATTTTGCAAATACGCTTGACAAAAATTCGTCTTTCTGATATAATTAATAATGTCAGAAGAACATATTTGCTCAATACAAAAAGGGTGGCTTTCAAATACAGCCACCCTGACCTCCAGGGTGGTTCGTCTAGCTGGGAAAGGCATTCAGAAAGTAAACGGGTTTGGCACTGAAAAATGTGGGTTCGACTCCCACATCACCCTTTAGCACTAAAAGTGCTAGTAACAATAAATACACACTATAAAAAAGAAAGGAAGTAAAAAACATGGCAAGAGTACCAATGGTTACAAGAACCATCACAACAACAAAAGCAATTGTAATGTGCGTAGATGTAGAAGCGGGAGAGCCTTTTAACAAGGAAGTAACAGTCCCACGCACCTACAAAGATAACGATTCTTTACTGAAAACAGTAAAGCCAATCATCGAGACTGAAACGGTAAAAGCGGTTTACATCGTGGACAAAACAGAGATCGAAACTCTGTACGGAATGACCGAACAGGAGTTTATCGAACACGCAAAAGTATTACCAGAAAGAACAGCTAAACCCGAAAAAACAGAATAATAAAAAAGAGGAGAAAAAACTATGATTAATATTATCTCAAATCAGGAATATAATGACATCGAGAAATATCTTATGACTATTTCACCATCAATAGAGAGTATGAAAAATTTACCAGACGGTGAAAAGATCCCGGTAAAGAAATACATGATTTTTCAGGATGTGAAAGAAAATACAGGCGAAACAGTAGAAATCTTATCAATTCTCACACCAGATAACAAAGTATACTCTGCCCAGAGCGGAACGGTAAAGCGTTCATTCAATGATATTGTAAATATTATGGGTGATAAGCCGTTTACCATCATCAAAACATCTGGCAAGACAAAAGCCGGTAGAGATTTTATCAATTGTATTCTTGATGTAGAGTCAATTGCATAAAAGCTAAAATAAGAGGGAGGGGAAGCGTAACAGCTTCCCTTTTTCAATAGGAGGACATTGTATGGCAAAGAAGACGACACAATACACAAAAAACAGAAATCGTATCTTACGATATATAAAGAGGCATAAAATATCACAATATGTTAATTTATATATACCAACAGAACTACAATTAAGGAAACAAGGTGTAAAAGGAAAAGAACTAGCTAAACTCACTAGAACGTTAAAAGGAATAACCCCAAAATATCTAAAACAAGAAGCTACTCAAAACAAAGAGAGAGAATTCAGAGAAAGTAAAACAGATAATGTATTAGAAAACGGTATTTCTCAAGTAATAATCAATAATTTCAAATCACAAATATTGCATTTTCCGAAAGAAATATCTGACAAGGTTATTGCTTTTATAAACACACTGATAAACGAACAAGGGATAGACTCAGTTGCATACTCTCTGGAGCATATGCCACTACAATTTCATGAAATCCTAAACAAAACAGGATATGACAGCAACTCAGCTATGCAAGAGTTCGCTAGTTCGCTAGTAGAATACTTACCAGACGCTTCCGATGCTTACAAAGAAGAATTAATAGAAGCGTTTGAATATAACGAACTAGGGTATAATATTGAGGATTAAAAAATATCGTTATTTTATGTGTGACTTTGAAACAACTGTTTATAAAGGTCAAGAGAATACAGAGGTTTGGGCATCGGCATCCGTAGAACTATATACTGAAAAGGTAGAAATATTTCACAGCATTGACGACCAATATAATTATTTTCTATCTTTAAATTCAAACGTTATAGCGTACTATCACAACCTAAAATTTGATGGTGCTTTCTGGTTGTCTTATTTGCTGATAGATAAAGGTTTTAAACAGGCTACAAATAAAGTTGGAGAATCAGAGTTTTCTATAGAATGGCAATCTGAAAAAGAAATGAAAAATAAAACATTCAAATATAGTGTATCTGATAAAGGCCAATGGTACACTATTATAATAAAAGATAACAATCATTTTATTGAAATAAGAGATTCACTAAAATTATTACCTTTCAGCGTAAAAAGAATAGGAAACAGTTTTAAGACAAAGCACAAAAAACTTGAAATGGAATATACAGGTTTTAGATATGCTGGTTGTAGTATAACAGACGAGGAGAAAAAGTATATAGCAAATGACGTTTTAGTTGTTAAAGAAGCACTTGAAATTATGTTCAACGAGGGGCATAATAAACTAACTATAGGTTCATGTTGTTTGGAAGAATACAAAAACATCTGTAAGCACACGACAAAGAAATTGCTTGATTACGATGAAATGTTTCCAGACATTTACACGTTACATATAAAGGAAGAACACAAGTATAATACCGCTGGTGATTATATAAGGAAAAGTTATCGTGGCGGATGGTGCTACCTTGTAAAAGGAAAAGAAAACAAAGTACACACACATGGAACAACCGCCGATGTAAATTCTCTATACCCAAGTATGATGCATAGCGAAAGTGGAAACAAATACCCAGTAGGCAAGCCAAAGTTTTGGAGTGGAAATTTCATTCCACCAGAAGTTATAGCAGAAAATAAATATTATTTTGTAAGGATAAAAACCAGATTTTATCTCAAGAAAAATATGCTACCTTTTATACAGATAAAAGGATCGTTTTTATACAAGGGAACAGAAGCACTGGAGACATCTGATATTTACGATAAAGATACTAATAAATATTATTCATATTACAGGGACAGTGATGGTAATATGTGCGATACTAGAGTAGAATTAGTATTGACAATGACAGATTATGAACTGTTAAAAGAACACTATGAATTAGTTGATTTTGAAATATTAGATGGCTGTTGGTTTTATTCTATGATCGGGATTTTTGATGAATACATTGACACCTACAAAGAAATGAAACAGAAAAGTACAGGTGCTTTACGAGAATTAGCCAAACTATTCTTAAATAATTTATACGGTAAAATGGCAAGTAGTACAGATAGTTCTTTTAAATATGCTTATGTGAAAGAAGATAATTCTATAGGGTTTGTACCTGTGATAGAGAACAACAAAACACCAGGCTACATCCCAGTAGGTTCTGCTATCACAAGTTATGCAAGAAACTTTACAATCAGAACCGCTCAGAAAAACTATTATGGTGTTGATAAACCCGGCTTTATTTATGCAGATACCGACAGTATTCATTGTGACTTACCGCCCGAAAAGATAAAAGGAATCAAAGTACACGATAAAAACTTTTGCTGTTGGAAACTGGAATCCTCTTGGGATAAAGCAATTTTCACCAGACAGAAAACCTATATTGAGCATGTTGTAGCAGAAAACCTAGAACCTATTGAACACCCATACAACAATATAAAGTGTGCTGGTATGCCACAAAAATGTAAAGATTTATTTGAACTATCCATGAGTTCAGATATTTCTATAGAAGATAAAGAATGGAGTGATGAAGAAAAAGAATTCTTATTTGACGAAAACGGTAAACAAATTGTTAGAACATTTAATGATTTTAAAGTAGGGTTGAAAGTACCGGGTAAGTTAAGACCAAAGCGTATACGGGGTGGAATCTTACTGGTAGAAACAACCTACGAGATGAGGTAACATATGAACTGTAAAGATTGTTTTTGGAAGTTCGACAACGAATGTGAACATTGTTATAAGTGGAGGAATATCATGAAAGCAAAACAGATTAAAATTAAATACTTGAGAGAATACATGACCAGAGTATACCCAAGAAAAAATGGTGACTGGTTAGACTTACGAACTGGCGTTGATGTCTTTATGAAAAAAGGGGATTTTCAGTTAATCCCTTTAGGCGTAGCGATGCAGTTACCAGAAAACACCGAAGCATTACTAATCTCTCGTAGTTCTACATTTAAAAAATATGGAATCATTCAGGCAAATAGTGTAGGGCTCATTGACGAATCCTATTGTGGTGAACAGGATGAATGGATGTTCCCGGCATATGCAACGAAAGATATTGTCATACCTAAAAATACACGTATCTGTCAGTTCCGCATACAGGAACATCAACCACTAGTTAAAATAACAGAAGTAGAACACTTATCAGGAACAAACCGTGGTGGTTTTGGAAGTACAGGAGAACGGTAATGTATGAACAGATTTTGGATAAAGTAATGCGTGAGTGTCTTGCGCACAAAATGGAATGTAAAACATGTAAATATCATAGTTTGTGTGACAGATACAATATAACACCGTTTGGCGTTAATACCTATATTAAATGCTTATTTGACATTAGCAAAGAATGAAAAAAGACCGGGGCGAACATAGTTCGTTACCCGGTCAATTCTATATCTATAACTTATGCAACATCAAGTGCGCTCAGCGAAAACGACAAATCATCCAGCACTATCTTTCAAGTGTGCTACCTGAATGACTCACTTGTGATAACATAAGAAGATACCTTAATAACTTAGTGCATTTAATATAGCTTCCTTGCATCTCATATCCTTAAATCTAAAACATCCTCGTTCAAAGAGATAACGCAAGTTACTCAAAAAGAAATCATTTCTTTTTAGCATAACATAATTTATGGAATGGTCATCTGTAGTGACCGTTATTTTCATAGGAAAAGTGCTGTCTGGTTTGTCATCACAATAGATAAAACCACTTTCCGCAAATTCCTTTACACCAAAATCATTTCCTTTATATTTTAACGTGCAGATATAACGGCTTTTTCCAGTAGGTTTTTCGATGAAACTGTAGTTATCATTCAAATACACATTCTCACTACTATATGCAACATAATTATTTTCCTTAAAAGCACGATTGAAGCCACTCTCTTTCTGACTATCAGAAGCACTTTCAATGAACCCCTGTTCTAACACATACCCATCACCACGCAAAAACTTTGTTTCACCGTTCAGCCTATTACATATACCCATAGCTACATAATAAGGATTGATAATACTTACTTGGTTTGCTAACATAAAAACAGGAACATACCTTACCTGTTCGCCTTGACCTCTGGCAATACTTGTGTGTACGCTCAAAAACTTTGTAATCTCGTCCGTACAGTAGTGATTGCTTTCACTCTGGAATTCGTCAAAGATCATCCTAGTAATATCAGAAAATAAATGTGAATATTTTTTAATACTATCAGAACTGTTTAGTGCAATAGCATATCCGCAACTTTTGTCATTAATAAACAACTCTTGGAAAATCCCTTTTGCTCTCTTTTTAGCTGTCATGGTTTTATCAGGAAAAAACAGTCCTTTTAAATCCTTAAAGAATTTATCTGCGACATCGTCCAGTTCATAATTATATCTATAAATAAGCCCAAACTTTTCCCCTTTATCAAGAAACCTGTTTACGCAAAGTCTGCCAAAATAGGTTGTCTTACCGCCAGTGCGATTTGTAGTACACATATAGATTTCTGGTTTTTTGCCGTTCAAGTCCAACATGGACAAAAGTTTTGTTCCATCGTAATAATTTCCCATATATTAGTTCTCCTTATTAATATTTATTATACCACAACTATTTACTTTTGTAAAGTTTTATGATATAATTATTTGTGAAGTAAAGAAAGAAAGGAGAAAGGGATGGAGCAGTTTTACCCTATTTTTTGTGCCTTGGCGTTTAATCTTTTAGACTTACTGACAGGGATTGTTTCAGCGATTAAGGATAAAGAGATTAAATCGTCAAGGCTCAGAGATGGATTATTTAAAAAAGTTGGGTTTATTCTGTGCTACGGTATTGCATGGGGCATTGATACCTACGGATACCTCGTCGGGTTTGACCTAACCGTAGCAATACTGCCAGTAGTTGTCCTATATTCATGTACTACTGAACTGGTATCTATTCTGGAAAATATTTCAAAAATTAATCCAGATTTGTTACCTGACAAACTAATGGAAATGTTCCACGTTAGCAAGGAGTGATGATATGCACAAATTCAGTACAGTGAAAAGTGGATCAAAGGGTACAGATGTGATTGTATTACAGACAGTCCTTTCCTTATTACATTATACAGGAAAAGACGGAAAACCACTGACAATTGACGGTGTGTGTGGAACGAACACGGTGTTCGCCATAAACAATTTTCAAACAACGACTAGGGCATATGGATATGAGTGTGGCACAAACGGTGCAAACGATGGATGCTTTGGTGAAAGATGCTGGAAAGTGTTGGGGGTGATGTAAATTGCCTGACATTAATAAAGCGTATTCATGGGCTGTCAATACATGTAATGCACCGAACGTTGGATATTCTCAAGTGTATAGAAATCAACAAACCGTAAATGGTATAACCTATTACGATTGTAGCAGTTTTATCAATTATGCGTTACTAGCCGGTGGTTGGGAAACGCCAGAATATGCACCAAACCACAACCCGTTTACCACAAGTGTAGAAATCAATGTGCTGTTATCACTAGGTTTTACCGATGTTTCTAGCGATCCTGAGTATCTTCCGGGGGACATTGGATGGACTTCTGGTCATACTGAAATGTGCTATAAGGGTGGAACAGGAAAAGGCGTTTTCATGGGAGCTCATACAAGTAAAGTACCTCTCGCAAATCAGGTGTCAATCAGTGACCATGAACGTTCTTTTCCAAGAAAATTCAGATACGGCTCAGGTGGTGCTTCTGGTTACGGGTGTTCCGTTTATGTAATCGCAGCTATAGCGGGAAATCTCAGGCAAGAATCAAACGTAAATCCCGGCATATGGGAGGGATTACGAGAGGGAACATGGACAGAATTAAAGCACGGTTTTGGTTTAGGGCAGTGGACAAACACTGGTGGAGATACACACGGAAGACTTTATAAGTTACATGAGTGGTTGTCGACGCATGGATATGCGGATGATAGTGGTGAGGGGCAATGTCAGTATATCATAGAAGAAAATGTTTGGTACTCTACAGGCGAAGCAAGTGCCTACTCTTCACTTTCTGACTTCCTAGCATCAGACAGCACTGACATTACACATTTAACTCACGCTTGGAACATAGGTTGGGAGGGTATTCACGATAGTTCATGGGATACTCGTGTGACATACGCAAAAGAAGCATATCAGTATATTGTAGACCATGGTAACGATTCAAGTATTACACAATGGATTACAGGTAACAGGTACTTGAATGTGGAAGAAATGCTAAACAATTCTGTAATGCTTTTTAGGTTTTTTAGTGCCGGAGGTGGTGGCGGTGGTACACCGTCAGAGAAAAAAGAAAAAATGCCTCTATGGATGATGGTACGATATAGGTAAGAAAGGAGAATAGTAATGTTTGAAAAAGGGTTATACAAACATGAAGAGGGATTCACCGTACTTGTAACAGACGACGGTAAGATTATGTTATCACCAGACCACCCTCTTTCCATGAGATTAAGTGAACTTTTTAATACAGAAAAATGGACAAGAGTAGAGTGAAAGGAGTAACGTATGGCTGTTAGAACAAGGGAAGAAATCTTGGAAAGCCTTAGAGGTAGGTTCGGTGATGATCCGACAGACGATGATATCGCTATGTTAGAAGATATCACAGACACTTTTACAGACTTTGAAGAAAAAACAAGTGATGCTACAAACTGGAAAAATAAATATGAAGAGAACGACAAAGCATGGAAGAAAAAATATTCAGACCGTTTTTTCAGTAAAGACGGTGATGGAAATGGCAACCCCGGTGATTCTGGTGAACCAGAGGATAAGCCGATGAAAACATTTGATGATTTATTTACAGTAAAGGAGTGACAATAAATGCCAAGAAGAATTGCAAACAGTACACTGAATGCGTCAACGATTGACATTATGAATGTGATCCGACAGAACGCAAGCTATGACTATCAGCAAAATGTACCTGTGGTGCAGAACGTGACAGACATTCCCCGTGTCGGTGAAGTAATCTATGGTACACCGGCATTTGCAAATCAGTTTTTAAACGCACTGGTAAACCGCATCGCAATCGTGCGTATGCAGAGTGCAACATTTAACAACCCGTATTCCATGTTAAAAAAAGGTTATCTGGAATTCGGTGAAACAGTGGAAGACATTTTTGTTTCCATTGCAAAAGCAGTGGACTTTTCCACTGAGAAAGCAAGTGGAAGAGAATTTAAAAGAACCATGCCGGATGTACGGTCAGCATTTCATGTGATGAACTGGCGTGTGATGTATCCAGTAACCATTCAAGATATGGACTTACACCAGGCATTTCTTAGCATGGATGGTGTGCAGAACCTGATTGCAAAAATCGTTGATGCTGTTTACACTGGTGCTGAGTACGACGAGTTTCTGCTCTTTAAATATTTGCTGATTAAAGCTATCTCACATGGTAAAGTAAAAACCCAGTCCATCGTTGCGGATGCTGATTTGAAAACAAGTGCAGTTGCTTTCCGTGGAACTAGCAATCTGTTACCGTTTGTGAGTTCTGATTACAACAGTGCAGGTGTGAAAACAAATACACCGAAAGACAGACAGGTTATTTTTATGGATGCTAACTTTAATGCATCGTTTGATGTGAATGTACTTGCAAGTGCGTTTAACATGGACAAAGCCGACTTCCTTGGAAGACTGTTTATCATCGACAAGTGGGACACTTTTGACAACGAACGGTTTGACATTATTCGGGATAACTCTGATGGACTGGAAGAAGTAACGACAGACGAACTGGCGTTGATGAAAAACGTAAAAGCAGTGATTCTTGACGAAAACTGGTTTCAGGTATATGATAACATGAATAAGTTCACAGAGAAATACGTTTCTTCTGGTCTGTACTGGAACTATTTCTACCATACATGGAAAACTATCAGTAGTTCTCCTTTTGCTAACGCTGTTGCATTTGTGGACAGTACAGCCGATGTGGCATTACCAGAAACACTTACGTTACACTGGGATGCAAAAGACGAAACAGAAAAAGCAATCGCTCTGACAATGCACGCAGACGCTGAGGGTGTTACACTTGCCCCGAATGAAGTAAACTTTGTTCAGACAGATGCACTTACTACAGTTGGCATTGCAGTGCAGAAATATGGCGGTATGTTAATTCCAGACAGTCAGTTTGGTACAGCAATGACGGTTGTAGCAAACATTGGTGAACAGTTGTATGAAGCAACTAAAACCGTTACACCTACAGATGTACAGGTGAATGGTACTTTAACACTGAATAAGAAATAAGATACAAGGGACAGGGGTAACAACCTGTCCCGGAAATGAGGTAATATGGCAGAACAGTTTTTATCAGATACAGTGGATAGTTCAGGGTATGCACACCCTACAGTCGGAGAGAATATTAGAAAAGGGGCAAAAGACCCTATCACTATTATTGACGCATTTACAAATGATACAGACAAGGCAAAAATGACCAACGCATTAGATGTAACTTCAGAAGATTTAAAACACGCCATTGTTTCTATGCTTAGTGGAGAAAGATTTCACTTTGGAAGTCTGGATGCTGACCCGTTGACAAGTGAACAGGTAACTAAAATCAAAACATTTCTTGGAATTGTGTAGGTGATTAAATGTATATCCAACCGCAAACAAATATAAGGATTTTACAAAACGTTCCTTTAGATACAACTTACGAACACACTATTTATTTCAGTAGTGCAAGTGCACAACAGTCTTATTTTGCTGGTAAACAGAAGTATAACTTGGGTAATTATACATACCAAAGAGTGAATAAGGGCGTTGCTAGAGTTGGCATTAAAGCTGACAGCTTATATGACTGTAATTACATGATGTTTCAGAACAGTGCTTATGGCTCAAAATGGTTTTATGCTTTTATCACTAGCGTTGAGTTTGTAAATAATGAGTGTTCAGAAATTACATTTGAACTGGATGTTATGCAGACTTGGTTTTTCAATTATGATATGGAGTACTCTCTTGTGGAGAGGGAACATGTGGACGACGATGTGGCAGGATTTCATATCGAACCTGAGAATGTGGAACTGGGGGAGTATGTATTTAATGATTATAAAAACTTATCAGCTGTACTAAACCCGTTAGCTGTTTACATTCTGGTGAATGACACGGATGAAGCATCTTCTGGAAGCGTATATGATGGTGTATATGGCGGGTGTACTTTGTATGCATACAATCTTAGTGATACAAGCGGTATAAACAGTCTGATTAATACTTACAATCAAAAACCAGAGGCTATTGTCGCTATGTATATGGCACCTGTAATTGGAGTTGGCAAAACTATTCCCGATGGTGGTATGACTGTTAAATACTCAGCAAATGCTTATACTGTTAGCGGTGAGGCAGAAGCTGTAAATGTAGGTTCATGGGAGATTGACGGATATAAGCCAAAGAACAGAAAATTGTTTACTTACCCATACAATTTCTTTTCCATTGGAAACAACGATGGCAGTAGCTTGGCACTTAGATATGAATTTTTTGACAAAAGAAAGCCACAATGGAATATTCGTGTACCTATTACAATGCCTATCCAATGCACTTTAAGACCAACAAACTATAAAGGTAGTACTGGTGTTTTTTCTAACGAATCGCTGACTCTTTCAAATTACCCTATGTGTTCTTGGAGTACGGATGCTTTTAGAGCGTGGCTGGCGCAAAACGCTATACCTATTATAGCTAATGCTGGTGTAAAAGCTGGGACAGGTGCAGTGATGGGCGGGTTGCCTATGGCTGGTGCTTCACTATTAAGTAGTGCCACAAACGCGCTCGTAAGTGGCTATCAAGCATCTATTCAAGCGGATATTACAAAAGGTAATCAGAATCATGGTAATAATAACGTGGCTTCCGGGTTGCAGTCATTTTATGGAGGCAGATGCAGTATCACAAAATACTATGCTAGGATGATTGACGAATACTTTACCATGTTTGGATATGCTATTCATAGGGTAAAAATACCGAACAGAAATGGCAGACCACACTGGAATTATGTAAAGACAATAGGGTGTAATATTGTTGGTAGTGTTCCGGCAGATGATATGAGGAAAATTTGTGGTATCTATGACGCAGGTGTTACGTTCTGGAAAAACGGTGATGAAATTGGTAACTATTCACTGGATAATACGATATAAGGTGGTGAGAAAGTGAGAAAAAGAATAGGTAATGGTCAATTTGAGGAAAGTGCTTTACTGAACAATATAACATATATGCAATATTTCAACAGGCTTACAGAGTTAGCCATATCTATGTTTGAGTGGCAGAATTTGCCACCTACCGTTGACCCTAGGTATCTTGAATTGCATCTATTTCAAAACGGGTGCATGGTGTATTTCAATGATGATGTGATTGGCAATCTTTGTTTAGATTGTCTGCCAAACGGAAACTTTGATGTATACGGAAATCCTGTAAATAGAAGAGCGTACTCAAGTTATAACAACTATCAGAGAGATTTAAAAGAAGACGATAGTGTTATCATATGGAATAACTATCTGAGAACGAATTCTATTGTAGATATTAAAATGTACGCAAAACGCTTGTATTTACTGGACAGAATTATCGATGTAAATGCCAATGCTCAGAAAACACCTGTACTGGTACAAGGTACAGAAAAACAACGACTTACATTATTAAACCTATATAAAGCATATGATGGAAACACGCCTTTCATTTTTGGGGATAAGAACCTCGATTTAAACGCTTTGAAGTGCTTGAATACAGGAGCACCTTATGTGGCAGATAAAATTTATCAATTAAAAACGCAGATATGGAACGAAGCGTTGACTTACTTAGGTATTAGCAATATTAACATTCAGAAGAAAGAAAGGTTAATTACAGACGAGGTTACAAGAAATCAGGGTGGTACAATTGCTAGTAGGTATAGTAGATTACAGGCTAGGCGTGAAGCAGTTGATAAGATTAATGCCATGTTTGGTACTAATATAAGGGTAGATTACAGAGAAGATTTTCAAGAGATTAGTGATAACGATGGTAAAAATACTATAGAGGGGGGTGATTTTTAATTGGCAGTTTATACTACTTTATTAAGAAACATAGTAGAAGAAAAAGCTGGTTTAGCCTCTTCTAAAGGTTACGCATCTGTAAACGAACTTATTACAAAAGCTGTTCCGCTCATTTTTAATTTTGACTTTCCGATATTTGATGAAAGATACAGAAATGTTCTTTGTAGCAAAATATTAAAACATTATTATATGAGAGAAATTGGAACTGAGACTTACGGACTATGGCATTTATATTTAGATACGACACTTAATGAAATAATGCCGTATTATAACAAGTTATATGAAACAGAACTATTAAAGTTTAATCCGTTATATGATATTGACCTTAAACGTACTCACAACAACAAAAACGATAGAACAGAACAGAGAACAACCGGAACAAATAAAACAATTACGGAACATAACAATAGCAGTACTAATACAAGTAATAGTGGAACAGGTAGCGGTTCATCTAATAATAACAACAAAACAGTAAATAAATATAGTGACACTCCGCAAGGTGGTTTACAAAATATTGAAAACGAAACTTACCTAACCAACGCTACAATTAATAACGTGAATAACAATTCAACAGACAGTAGCAATTATTCAAACAGTGAATCAACTGAAAATACAAACGACAAAGCCATAAGCGACAACGGAAACATAAATGAAAATGGAACTATAAACACAACAGAGGATTATCTTGAAATAATCCAAGGTAAAAACGGTGGTAAAAGTTATTCTGAACTAATAACAGAATATAGAAACACGTTCTTAAACATAGATGCGATGATAATTGACGAATTACGCGACTTATTTATGTTAATATATTAAGGAGATTTTATATGGATAACTTTACAATAGTAAATAAATGTAAGACAACCCCTTGGCTTGTACTTCCTACTGTATACACTGACGCACTTTCCTATTATGAACAAGTAAACAAATTGTGCTATGTTGTTAATCAGTTGATTGATAATAATAACAAAATTCCCGATTATATTAAGGAACTTATAAACCAGTTTCTTGAAAGCGGAAAAATTACTGATATAATTACTTCTGCACTGTCTGAGTTCATACTAAACGTAAAATATCCACCGCAAGGTATACCATCTGCAAAAGGTGATGGGCTAACAGATGATACGGAAACCTTTACAAAATGTATTGAGTATGCCAAGAAAAAAGGTGGGGTTGTTTTCATTCCGTATGGTTCATATCTGATGAATAATATTGACCTTAACGGTGTTTCTCTTTTTGGTATGGATAAACACACAACAAAAATAGTTGCAAAAGGTGGCATTTCTTCACCTTTTATTAAATTAAATAATGCCGGAATTTACGGTATTACTGTAGACGGAAACTCAGATACCCAAGTAAACGATATTACTGGAATTCAATCATCGAATTGTTCTATTAACGAGGTAATAATTAAAGATTGCTATACCTGTATATCAGCAGAAAGTGGTAATATTGATATTTCTAATATTAGCTTAACAGGAACTGGACATATAGGTATTTCCATTACAGGTGAAACCACTTTGTCAGGTAATAATGTTTATATTAGCGGTATACAGACAATGGAAAGTGGTGTTAAAGTAGATACACAATCCACGGCTATTATAACAAATATTGCTAGTCACTTAAATTTTGGATCAGTTATTGACTGCAAAGGTAATAACTCAAAATTTACCGGAAATATATCTGGAAATGCTAATAGGATAAAAAACACTGGCACAAACAATGTAATAGCATTTAACGGTTATATTGATGAAAGCTGTACTAATGTATCGAGATCAGGAGATAGCCTAACTGAAAACTATGAAACAGTAAATCGTAGTGGATCACAGGTTACTGAGAATTTTACTAACGTAAATAGTAGTGGTTCAGAGCTTACTGAGAATTTTACTAACGTAAATCGAAGTGGTGAAACTAAAATAACAAAATTTAAATCCGTCACTGAAACAGCTACAGAAAAAACAGTAAACTCAGATACTACTGTAAACGGTGATGTATTTCTTAACACAAATGCCCCGTTAAAATACGGGGAAATTGAAAGTAAATATGGTACTAAAGTTGTAGCAATGATGGATAAAAACGACAACCCGTATTATATCAATGTGTATGACCCTAATTCAGTTACACCAGAAAGCGACTTAGTTTTAAATAATCACTTTTTATTCAGAACCGTTAATGAAACTAAGTCTGAATACTGGACAGCTGATACTTATTATGGTGGCGTTCAGGGTGGGTGCATAGTTAATAATAATATTATATGCCTCTATCCAACTACTTCAAATACAAACGATACACTTTTGATTGAATTTTCAAAAAACGGTAATCAAATAAGAAGTGCAACTTTACCTCTTGGTCATGGTAACGATATTTGTTACAATGATGGTAAACTATATGTTGTACCAAATGAATACTGGATTGATGGCCAGTTCAGAAAGGTAAACTATTTATTTGTAATTGACTACGATACGCTTACCTTAATACAAACAGTTGTAACAAGTCAAATACTTTATGGTTGTTGTTTCTTCAATAATAAAATACACAGTTTAACAAACGTTGCCCCGTACAATCAGATTGTGTCTGTCGATCTTTCTACAGGTGAAACAACAAATGAGATTTTAATAACTGACACCAGATATACAATAAAATTCCCACCTACATTGCAAACAATGTGCTGTGATAAAGAATATATTTACATTCTCACAGCCTATCCATCTACTATCATAAAGGTAAATCGAACTGGAAACATTGAACAGTTTATAGGTGTTCCGTATGAATCTGGTCAGTATCCAATAAACGAGGCAGAGTTTTGTGACATTGACAGCAACGGAACGTTTGTACTTGCAGGCGTAACATACACATACTCTTATTCGTTCTCAATATTTTTTGAGTACGGGGATATTTTCTCCAGTGATGAATACAATAATGCTGTAAACATAAGTGCTTATATTGATAACGTGAATAGTAAAAATACACCAGATGGTAGTGAAGATAATCCATATTATTGTCTGGATGAAATTTTCCTAAAATACAGGTTTAAGAAACTAGGTGTTATAACAGCATTCATAAAGGGTAATGGTAAAAATTATCTGTACTCAGAATTATACGATTCTACTATTGAAATTAGAGGTAATAATAACCCGGTTATACAGGGGGTTGGATTGTCAGGATGTGTGGCACTTTTATCTGGACTTACCATTAACAATCACAACCAAAGAGGACAAGCTATTGCTGTAAGAAACAGCACTATATTTTTTGGAACAAACTCTATTACTGGTAATATTTATGCTGAAAGAAATATTTTACAGTTCTCAAATTTATCCAATATCCCAGAAAATTGTATAATAGCATATAACTGTAAAATCAGCTGTTTATCTCCAATCGCAGTTAAATTTCTCAACGATCAATCTTCAAACTGTGAAATTAATGGGTTTGTTGTCAGTTCCACTAATGCTAGTAAATTACCGTTTAGAGCGGGTATTACAGCTAACTACCCGGCTCTTCTTATAATTAGTGGTGGAACAGTAAATCTAAACGGTAACAATGCGGATAATTTGAAAGCACTTAGTAGAAAAGTAGAATGTACTATTAGTGAATTTAATGCATGTGGTAATGTATATTATGAAGATAGTAGTAACACAGTTAAAATTGTGCTTGCGGGGTATCGTAATAATAAACCTATAATAATACACGGCAATGTTGATTTAAATAAATTAACTAGTGAGTTAAAATATTACGATATAGAAGCCAAAACTGATACAGCAACTAACCCATACGCACAATTAAAATTTTATATGGGGTATTAATATCAATGGGTACAGATTTTTTTCTGTACCCTTGTTTTTATCTGAAATAAGCAAATTGTATTGAAATTAATAACTGATTTGTACTAAAATGTTGCACAAGAATTGCACTGAATGTTTGTGCATATTTTACCTATTGACGGTACAAAGGATGTGTGGTATAATGGGGAAATGAGAACGGGCATTTTATCTTAAAGGGGC
>OCPW01001054.1_pt1 | contig 16803 bp, 9 predicted proteins | sample 1538761 | NCBI WGS metagenome assembly OCPW01 (sample SAMN04571724, study PRJEB22368) | human gut metagenome | biome: human gut; material: stool | host: Homo sapiens | place: Luxembourg | collected 2012-09-20
CCGAATAAAGAACTAGTATCGGCACTTAGAATTATGCGGTATTGCCCTAAATAAATACCGCCGGGGAGCCTTCCCGTTTTTTGGGAAGGCTCCCCGGCGGATTTTTGTTTATATCGCGGCGATTTTGGTTTACAAGGCAACAGACGCCGCAGCCGATACCGAACAGGGGAAAAGCCGGTTTGCCCGCGCCTTAAAGTCTGCCATGACCGAAATGAAGGGCAGCTTATCTACCTGAAATAGCGTGCACACCGCAATGTGGGGTTGTCTTTATGGCGTTCTGCGGCTCTGCCTTAGTTGGGCGCGGTACTCGGCGGGGGTGATGCCGTACAGTGCGCGGAAACTCTTTAAAAAGCTGCTGTAATTTGCAAAACCGCTGGCGGTGCAGGCGTCCAGTACGCCGGTGCCGTCGGCGAGCTCGTTGCGGCAATGCTGCATACGCAGGTTGGTCAGATACCCGTGTATACTTTCCAGCGTGTACTCTTTGAACACGCGGGACAGGTGCTCCCGGCTGGTGTAGGTGTACTTTGCCAGCTGGGCCACGGTCAGATGCGGGTCGGTGTAGTTAGCCTGAAGGTAAGCAACCGCCTTGGCGACGAGCAGACTGGTGGCCGAGGGCGGCGGGGCATTGTGCCGCCGGGTCACAACTTGGCTGATCAGCAAAATCAGCTCCGTGACCTCGCAGCATTGCACGGTATCGCGTATTTTTTCATCGAGATACACGGTCTGGGCCATCCGCTCCAGCAGACCGCGGAAGTCCCACTGCGTGACGGCGTCAGTGTCCAGAATGACAGGATCCCCCGACCAGACATGCCGCGGCAGGCCGCTTTGCGCCCAGGCACGCTCCCAGATGCCGGGAGCTATCTGCACGACGAACCGCTCCGAGGTCGTGTCCGTGATGTTGAACTTGCCGGAGTGGTACATCTCGCCCGGGAACAGTATCAGCTCTCCCAGGTGCAGATCGTAGACGCTGCCGTCGACGGAGTAGCGCACGCTGCTGCCCGCCACCGGCAGTATCATCTCATAATACGGGTGGGAGTGGACCACCGACTGGACATTCTCCCGGTTTGTATACAGGCCCACGACAACCTGACCGTCCTGCAGGGCGGCACTGGCATCCTCCTGCGTCAGAATGGAATCCACGTAATGCGGCATTTTTTGCAGGATCATGAGCGACTCCTCCTGTAAAATTTTGTCTTTACCACGATTATATCACATTTTGCGATATTTGCATTACAAATACGGAAGAAATTTTGTGAAGGATTTGTTATTATAAAGGCGAAGAAGGGCACAATGCGCAGATTGAACAAAATATATTATGCAATTTTATACAATATGCACATTGTCTGCCAAATAACAAGTTCCATCATTCAATTATACGCAAAAAAGGAAGGAGAAAACCTATGAAAGTGTGCTACACCGGCGGCGCTGTCAAGGACTGCGGAAGCTATTATTCCGTAGCCACCAACGCTGTAGAGCTGCGCATCTGGTTCCTGACCGACGATATACTGCGCATCCGCGCGGGCTTTGACGGCGACTGGGATGAAGCCTCCTACAGCCTGACCATGACCGCATGGGAGTCCCGCACCGACGAGCTGATGAAGGACTGCCGCAAGCGCGTCCAGTCCGCCGCCGCAGCCCTGACCGACGGCGACAGGCAGGCCGTCATCCAGGGTGCGCGTCTCAAGGTCGTCATCGAGAAGGCACCGTTCCGCATCATGGTCTATGATAAGGACGGCAGCCTGCTGCACGCCGATATTCCCGACCTGGCCTACCGCGAGGACAGCAACCACCGCCGCATCCACGCCAGCCAGATCGAGGCAGACGACTGCTTCTACGGCTTCGGCGAGAAATCCGGCGAGATCAACAAGGCCGAGAAATACATGAATATGGCTCCCGGCGACGCCATGGGCTACAACGCCAAGGAGACGGATTCCCTCTACAAGCATATTCCGTTCTATATCCGCCTGAACCGCGGCACGAAGCAGGCTGTCGGCTACTTCTACCACAATACCGCCGAGTGCGATTTCAACATGGGCCGCGAGAAGCGCAACTACTGGCACCGCTACTCGTCCTACCGCACCGACGCGGGCGACATTGACCTGTTTTTGATCGCAGGCCCGTCCATCCGCGAGATCATCGAGCGCTACACCGACCTGACCGGCAAGAGCGTCATGCTGCCGAAGGCCGCACTGGGCTACCTCGGCAGCTCGATGTACTACCCCGAGCTGCCCGAGAACAGCGACGATGCCGTGCTGGACTTCATCGACACGACCCGCGAGGAAGGCATCCCTGCCGACGGCTTCCAGCTGTCCAGCGGCTACTGCGCCGTTGAGACCGCCGAGGGCATCAAGCGCTGCACCTTCACATGGAACCACAAGCGCTTCAAGGACCCGGCAGACTGGTTCGCCCAGATGGAAAAGCGCGGCATCGTTGTCTCGCCCAACATCAAGCCCGGTATGCTGCTCGTCCATCCGCTGCTGAACGAGATGAAGGAGAAGGGCATGTTCCTGCCCGCCTCCGACGACAATGCAGGTCTTGACGGTCTGGCTGTCGGTACCTGGTGGGGCGGCCCCGGCCTGTTTGTGGACTACACGAAGGAATCCACCCGCCTGCACTGGAAGCAGTACATTAAGGATGCGCTGCTGAAATACGGCTGCCGTTCCATCTGGAACGACAACTGCGAGTATGACTCCCTCGTTGACAAGGACGCAAAGGTTTACTTTGAGGGCAAGGGCAGCACGATTGGCACGATGAAGCCGGTCATGAGCAACCTGATGTGCCAGCTGTCCAACGAGGCCATCGAGGAGTATGACCCCGACTGCCGCCCGTTCTCGGTCTGCCGTTCCGGTCATGCGGGCATCCAGCGCTATGCGCAGGTCTGGGCCGGTGACAACCTGACCCACTGGGATACCCTGAAATACAACATCGCCACGATTCTGGGCATGGCGCTCTGCGGCGTGTCCAACCACGGCTGCGACATCGGCGGCTTCTTCGGCCCCGCGCCGGAGGGCGAGCTGTTCGTGCGCTGGGTGCAGAACGGCATCTTCCAGCCGCGCTTCTCCATCCACTCCACGAACACCGACAACACCGTCACCGAGCCGTGGATGTACAGCGACAAAAAGCAGTACATCAAGGACGCTATTGACTTCCGCTATAAGCTCAGCCCGACGCTGTATTCCCTGATGGAGCGCGCACATGAGAACGGCCTGCCCATCTGGCAGCCGACGTTCAGCGTTTTCCAGAACGACCCGGCCACCTACGATGAGGGTGTGGACTTCATGTTCGGTGATTCTCTGCTGGTTGCGAACGTCGTTGAAAAGGGCCAGACCGTCCGCCCGGTCTACCTGCCCGTGACCGAGAACAAAAACGAGCGGTTCTACGACTTCTACACCCGCGAGGAATACGCCCCCGGCCAGACGATTGAGGTGCCGGTTGATATTGCCAGCATCCCGCTGTTTGTGCGCAGCGGTGCCATTCTCCCGATGAGCGGCAACAAGCTGCACAACCTGATGACCGAAAAGACCACCGCGCTGGAGATCCTGATGGCCCCCGATGTGGATTCCGAGTTCACGCTGTACGAGGATGACGGCCGCACGAACGATTACCGCAAGGGCGCGTATCTCAAGACGAAGATCGCCGTCAAGGCAGGCGTCAAGACCGTCGTGACCTTCACGAATGAGGGCAGCTACGAGACCGCCGTCGAGAGTATGTACCTCGATATGATCCACCGCGAGAAGTCCCCGTTCTATGTGCAGGTGGACGGCAAAGAGCTGCCGCACTTCCTGCACCGCCGCAAGTTTGAGGAGGCCGAGAGCGGTTGGTACTACAGCCAGCGCCTCAAGAGCGTCCAGATCAAGTACCCCAACCCCGAGAAGGATCACGAGGTACTTGTCTCGTTCGAACAGTTTGATTTGATCGGGATGTAACCCGGCTTCTTGCCTCCCCTAGCAGGGGAGGTGCCCCGTAGGGGCGGAGGGGTTGAACCTTGCCGCAGCCCGAAATATTTCGGGTAATGGCACGGTTCTCTCCCCCAGCCGCTGCGGCGGCAGCCACCTCTCAGAGGGGGCCAAGGGGAAAACGGCATACATACAAGAAGGAGAAATACCATGTTCAAAAAATTCGCAGCATTGGCTGCTGCGGCTGCGCTCAGTCTGGGTGTTATGACCGGCTGCGGCGCGTCCGGCACCACCGCCGACTCCACCGGCTACAGCGCCGAGAATCCGCTGGTGCTGACGCTGGCCCACGGCCTGTCCGAGACCCACACTGTCCACATCGCCATGACCCAGTTCGCGGACGAGGTCGCGGAAAAGACCGATGGCCGCATCCAGGTCAAGATCTTCCCCAACGGCCAGCTCGGCAGCGAGAACGAGAACCTTGAGCAGCTGCAGGCCGGCGTTATCGCCATGACCAAGGTTTCTGCACCCGGTCTGGCTACCTACAACGATGCCTTCAACACCTTCGGCCTGCCCTATATCTTCAACGATACCGATGACTTCTATCATGTCATGGACTCGCAGGAGATGCAGGACTTTTTCCTCTCCACCGGTGATGACGGCTTTGTCACGCTGACCTATTACACCTCCGGCGCACGCTCCTTCTACACGAAGGATCGCGCCATCCGCACGCCCGCCGACCTGAAGGGCCTGAAGATCCGCGTGCAGGATATGAAGAGCCAGACCGACATGATGAGCTATCTGGGCGGCATTCCCGTCGCCATGTCCTACGGCGACGTTTACACCTCGCTGCAGACCGGCATCATTGACGGCACCGAGAACAACGAGACCGCCCTGACCACCGGCAAGCACGGCGAGGTCTGCAAGGTCTACTCGGTGGACCAGCACGCCATGATCCCCGACGTCCTCATCATGAGTGAGAAGGTCTGGAAGACCATCAGCCCGGAGGATCAGCAGATTCTTCTCGAGGCTGCCCACGACTCCACCGATGCCCACAAGGTCATGTGGGACACCGCAGTCGAGGAGGCTGTCAAGGAGGCACAGGAAACGATGGGCGTGGAGTTCGTCTACGATGTCGATAAGGAGGCCTTCCGCGAGGCCACCCAGCCCATGATCGAAGCCTACGAAGAAGAGTATCCCGGCGTCAAGACGCTGATGGATACCATTGAAAAGGCAAGAGGGGAGGAGTAAGCCATGAAAAACACCTTTGCAACGATTAAATTCTGGATGGATAAGATCCTGAGCATCGCCTGTGCGATTCTTCTTTCCTTCATGACCATTCTGGTGCTTATTCAGGTTTTCACCCGCTTTGTCCTCAACAATCCCGTAGCCTTTACCGAGGAGCTTGTCCGCTACAGCCTGATCTGGACCGGTTTCATCGGCGCGGCCTACGCCTTCTCCACCCGTGAGCATATGTCGCTGACCCTCATCCGCGACAAGTTCACCGGCAAGGCCCACACCGCCCTGCTGGTGGCCATCGACGGCCTGATCCTCCTGATGGCAATCTTCGTTTTCACGATCGGCGGCTTCAAGCTGGCTGTTTCCGCCAGCCGCGAGTTCTCGGCCCTGCTGGGCATCCCCCGCAGCCTGGTTTACTCCATCGCCCCGATTTCCGGCGTGTTCATTGTGATTGCGCAGATCATCAACATCTATGAGGACGTCACCGGCGAAAAAGTTGAATCCAAGGAGGGTGCAGACAAATGAGTATCACCATGACCACCGTTATCCTGTTCGCCGTGTTTGGCGTGCTGCTGTTCCTCGGCGTGCCTATCTCCATCAGCATTGTGGCGTCGTCTATCGTGACCGCCATGTCCACCCTGTCCTGGGACCAGATCACCTTTATCACGATGCAGAAGATGAACTCCGGCGTGGAGAGCTTCTCACTGCTTGCTGTGCCCCTGTTCATTCTGGCCGGCAACATCATGAACAACGGCGGTATTGCCAAGCGCCTGGTCAACTTTGCCCAGCTGTTCGTCGGCAAGATCCCCGGCTCCATGGCACAGGCCAACATCCTGGGCAACATGCTGTTCGGCGCGCTGTCCGGCTCCTCCGTTGCTGCCGCATCCGCCATGGGCGGCTGCATCAGCCCCATTGAGGAAGAAAACGGCTACGACCCCGCCTACTCCGCCGCCGCCAACATTGCCTCCGCCCCCACCGGCCTGCTGATTCCTCCGACGTCTGCCTTCATTGTCTACTCCACCGTCGCGGGCGGTGTCTCCATCTCCACCCTGTTCATGGCCGGCTACATCCCCGGCATCCTGATGGGTCTGTGCTGCATGATCGTAGCGTTCATCGGCGCAAAAAAGGCCGGCATGAAGGCCACCGGCTTTGACCGCAGCCAGAGCGTGCTGAAAACCGTCTGGGATGCAGTTCCGTCCCTGCTGCTCATCGTCATCGTCATCGGCGGCATCGTCTCCGGTGTCTTTACCGCCACCGAGGGCGCAGGCATCGCGGTTCTCTACTGCCTGATTCTTTCCATCATCTATAAGAGCATCGACTTCAAAGGCTTCCTTGGCATCCTGCTCAACTCCGCCAAAACGTCCGGCATCATCCTGTTCCTGATCTCCGCTTCCTCTGCGATGTCCTTTGTTATGGCCTACTCCGGCATCCCGGCAGCCATCTCCAACGGCCTGATGAGCCTGACTGACAACAAGTACATCATCTTCCTGCTCATGAACATCATCCTGCTGGTCATCGGCATGTTCATGGACATCACCCCGGCCATCCTGATTTTCACCCCGATCTTCCTGCCCATCGCCATGAACTTTGGCATGACCGAGATCCAGTTCGGCGTTATGCTGATCTTCAATATGTGCCTGGGCAACATCACCCCGCCGGTCGGCTCGGTTCTGTTCGTCGGCTGCGGCATTGGCCATGTCTCCATCGAGCAGGTCACGTCCAAGCTGATCCCCTACTTTGCGGCACTGGTTGCCGCCCTGCTGGCCGTCACCTACATCCCGGCTCTGTCTCTGGGCCTGCCCAGCCTGATGGGCCTGATTTAAATATTGGCTGATTAAAATAGTACAGCCCCCGCCAAGCTCTATGAGTTTCTGGCGGGGGCTGTGCTGTTATTTTGCCGATGTATCTGCTGCTTTTTTATTCCTTTGCCACCGTAGTGGTCAAGAATCTTCCATGCGCAGCACGCAGCATTCCGAAAATATCTTGGAAAAATTGGAGGATTCGCTCGTAAAAGGTTGACGCGGCTGCGTTCGGGGGTATATCATATTTGTATAGATCCTTGCGCGGAGGGAGGAACGCACGATGATCCGAATCGGCATTGTGGACGATGAAAAACAAGAAAGAGACCAACTGAAACAGGCATTGGCGCGCTTTGGCGCGGAGAACGGCACAGAACTGAACGTACAGGAGTTCGACTGTGCGGCGGTCTATCTGGCGGCGAAAGACCGTGATTTTGACATTTTATATCTGGACATTGATATGCCGCAGATGTCCGGCATGGAACTGGCCGAAAAAATCCGGGAGACAGATCAAGACGTCATCCTCATTTTTTGCACGAATTTGCAGCAATTCGCGCTGAACGGGTACAGTGTCGGGGCGCTGGGCTTTATTGTAAAGCCGATACAGTGGTACTCCTTCCATATGTATCTGACGCGGGCGCTGAAGGTGCTGCAAAAGCGCGCCGGTCAAAAGACTGCGCCGCCGCACATTGTCGTCAAGGACGGCACCGTGACGCGGCTGCTGGATGCAGCGGAAATCGCCTATGTGGAGGTGCGCCAGCACGACCTGCTGTACAACCTGTGCGGCGGGGACGGTAAGACCGAGATCATCAAAAACCGCGGTTCGATGCAGGAAATCGCGGCGCAGCTGACGCCCTACGGCTTTGTGCGATGCAGCGCCAGTTATCTTGTGAACCTGCGCTGTATCACGGCGGTAAGCCGTATGAATGTCTATATCGGCGGGGCGGCACTGCCCATCGGGCGCACCTACAAGGACGCCTTCACCGAAGCATTCTCCCGATATATGGCAAAAAAGGAGTGGGAAGACCCGTGCCGGTCATAAATTGGATACTGATCCAGCAAGTCCAGCTGGGTATGATTCTATGCGCCTGCCTGTTTGTCCCGTGGGGGCAGCGCCGCAGCTGCTTCGTTCCGCGGCTGGCGGCGGGTGTATGGGGCTTTCTTGCGCTGACGGACACCCTGACATTCCTGCCGCAGTGGGCAAAATTGCTGCTGTATACGACGCTGCTGTTTGGTCTGATATGGTTCAGCTTTGACTGCAGCCCGCTGCACGCCCTGTTTTATACAACCTGTGCCTACGCGGTGCAGCACATTGCCAGTAAGCTGGCCTATATGCCCATTATTTGGCTGCTTCAGCATGGGCGCACGGACAGGCTCGTCCAGTTTGTTATTCTGCTTTTCAGCAACCTTGTGGTCTGTCTGGTCATCTACCTGCTGTTCACCCGGCGCATCCGGCGCGGGCGCCTGCTGTTTGACAATGTCAAGACCGTGCTGTACTCCGGCTTTTTTCTGATTGCCGCGGTCTACCTGAGCGTTGTGCTGGAGGATGTTCTGGACAGCAGCGCAGAGTCCTACATGACCGCCTATCTGGCGCTGAATGCGTTCTGCATCCTGTTTGCCATCACGATTCTGGCGCTGGAATTTTCAAATTGCAGCATCAAGAGTCTGGAACAAGAGAATGAAACGCTGGCGCAGCTGCTGGAATGTGACAAGCAGCAGTATGAGCAGGCAAAAAAAGACATGGAAAAAATCAACATCCGCTACCATGACCTGAAACAGCAGTATTCCCGCGCCACAGATGAGGAACGCGCCCGTCTGGAAGAAGAGATGGACAACCTGAACCTGCGCTATCTCACCGGGAATAAGGCGCTGGACATCACGCTGACCCAAAAGTCGGCACTCTGCGGGCAGGCAGGTATTCAGCTGGTCTGCTCGGCAGACGGCAGCTGTCTGGAGAATATGAAGCACTACCACATTTACTCCCTGCTGGGCAATGCGCTGGACAATGCCATTGAGTGTCTGACGCAGGTAAACGATGCGTCTAAGCGGGTCATCACACTGGACATAAGCCGCTGCCGTGACATGGCGGTCATCCGCGTGCAGAACTACACCCCCGCACCGCCGACGCTGCGGGACGGCGCTATCGTCACAACCAAGCAGGATACCGAGGAGCACGGCTACGGCATAAAAAGCATCAAAAGCATTGCCGAGCTGTACGGCGGCACGGCAGACTGCTTTGTGGAGGACTCGATTTTTTACCTGGTGGTCACCTTCCCCTGCGGGAAAAGCCAAAAAGAAACTGCATAACCCAAAAGCGACTGCCTTTCGGCAGTCGCTTTGCTTTTGTGTCATTTGTGCCGTGTTTTTTGACGTTTGCGCCAACTCCATTGACCCGGTCAACGCTTCCCTTTATGATAGCTTTGTGAAAAAGATATGAAAGGTTTCTGCAAAAGGGAAGTGCGCAGTCCTTGGCAGCAAGCGCATCGTATCATTCATCTGTGACAGTTTAGGAAGGAGAAAAACCTATGGCACAAAAGGAAACCTCAAGCAAGTCCCGCCGTTGGCTGGGCTTGTCCGGCGCGGCTGTGCTGGTGGCCAACCTTGTCCTGACCGGAACGACTATTGCGTTCCAGCAGGAAGGCGAAGTCAACCACGCACTCGGCATCGAAGGCGGTGACGCATCTTACGGCGGCACGGAGTTCTCCGCTGACGGCACCCTGTCTGACGCAAGCTACGAAAAGTACATCGAAGCCGCTTATCAGTTCTGTGAGCAGGAAGAGGAAGAGGGCAGCGTGCTGCTCTACAACCGCAACAATGCCCTGCCGCTTTCCGAGTCTGAGCGCAACGTCACGGTCTTTGGCCGCGGCAGCATCGACCCGGTGTTCCGCAGCACGGCAGGCGGTTCCTCCACAAACCCGGATTACCAGAAAACCCCCGTTGACGCCCTGCAGGATGCCGGCTTCAACGTGAACCAAACCGTGCTGGACGCCTACGCTTCCGCCGAAGCGCCGAAAGCAAGAAGCGTTTCCAGCGTGGGCGAATATGACCCGGCACTGTTCACCGGCAGCGTCACCGACTCGTTTGCGTCCTACGGCGATGTCGCGTTTGTTACGCTGTCCCGCTTTGCCACCGAGGGCAACGACCTTGCGATGGTCAACGACGAGGGCAAGCGTATGCTGGAGCTGGACGACAACGAGAAGGCGATCTTCCAGAAAATCAAGGATTCCGGCAAATTCAAGAAAACCGTCGTCCTGCTGAACTCCGTCTTTGCGATGGAGATGGACTGGCTGGACGAGTACAATGTTGACGCTGTGCTGTGGGTCGGCAACCCCGGCTTCTACGGTATGCCCGGCGCCATCCGCGTTGTGACCGGTGAGGTCAACCCCTCCGGTCACACCACCGCCACCTTTGCCGCCAACTCCCTGTCTGCGCCCAGCGCCGAAAACTTCGGTCTGCACGCCTACAACTACGGCAGCAAAACGCCCCGCGCGGCAGGTGACAGCTTTGTCAGCTATAACGAGGGCATCTACGTCGGCTACCGCTACTACGAGACCCGCTACGAAGACACCATCCTCGGTCAGGGCAACGCCGATTCCACGGTTGGCACCAAGGCCTCGACCGACGGCTGGAACTACGCCGAGGAGGTCTGCTTCCCCTTCGGCTACGGTCTGTCCTACACGACCTATGAGTACAGCCTTGACAAGCTGGACTACAACAGCGACACCGACACCTTCACGGCGACTGTCACGGTGAGCAATACCGGCGACAGGGACGGCAAGGCTACGGTGGAGCTGTACGGACAGTCCCCCTACACCGACTACGACAAGCAGAACAACGTCGAAAAGTCCTCGATCCAGCTGCTGGGCTATGACAAAATCGACGTGGCCGCAGGTGCATCCGAGACTGTCACGGTTGATGTGCCCGGCTACTTCCTCGCGTCCTATGACGCCAAGGGCGCGAAGGGCTACATCCTCGATGCGGGCGATTACTACTTCGCCGTCGGCAACGGCGCACACGAGGCACTGAACAATGTGCTGGCCGCCAAGTGCGGTGACGCCGTTGCGGGCAAGCTGATCGATCAGGACGGCAATGTCGTCACCGGCAACACCGCCGCTGTGGCCACCTGGACCGCCCCCAACACCGAGGTCGATACCCAAAAGTACCGCAACTCCCGTTACAACAGCGATGTGGAAGTCACGAATACCTTCGACGACGCCGATGTGAACTACTGGGCGAACGACGACGAAAAAATCACCTACCTGTCCCGCAGCGCGTGGGATACGACCTACCCCACCACGCTGGAGACCCTGACGGTCAACGATAAGCTGTACAACGGTCTGAATATGCAGACCTACGTCAAGGCAGCCGACGCCAAGAGCGTTTCCGACTTCAACCTCGGCGTGGAGCTGGATGAGAAGATCAACTTCAGCGATATGATCGGCGTCGCCTTCGACGACCCGAAGTGGAACGACTTCCTTTCTCAGCTGACGCTGAGCGATCTGCTCATCAACATGGGCGACTCCAAGGGCATCAAGGCTGTCAAGGCTGTCAACAAGCCCGGCTGCACCATCGTCGATGGTCCCGAGGGCATGAACGGTCAGTTTAAGTACGGCGACCGCCGCAACTGCACCGGCTGGGCTACGCTGCCCATCGTCGGCGCAACCTGGAACCACGATGTACAGACCCGCTTTGGCGAGATGTACGGCGAGGATGCGCTGTATGCGTCCATCCCCATCGCCTACGCGCCCGGCGCGGACACCCTGCGTTCTCCCTATTCCGGTCGTACCTCTGAGTATTTCTCCGAGGACGGCGTTCTCAGCTACTATGCTGCCAAGGCCGTTTCCCACGGTATGCGCAACAAGGGTCTGATCGGTACGGTCAAGCACTTCTTCCTGAACGAGCAGGAAGCCGGTCGTCAGGGCATTTCCACCTTTGCGAACGAGCAGGCCATCCGCGAGATCTATATGCGCGCCTTTGAGGGTTCTCTGGCTGAGGGCGATTCTCTCGGCGTTATGACCGCTTACAACCGTATTGGCGTTATGTACGCTGCCGCCAACCAGGGCATCCAGCACATCCTGCGCGACGAGTGGAACTACGGCGGCTACATCATCGACGATGCACTGACTGCGTCCGAGTATTCCTCCGCCCCCGAAATGCTGATGGCGGGCAACAACATCTTCTGCCTGGATACCGCCCGCCCGACTGAAATCGAGAAGCTGATCACCAGCACCGATGACGGCGACCTGCTGCAGAAGGTCATCGACTCCAACCATTATCTGTACTACATCATGCTGCAGTCCTCTATGGGCGGCTCCGGCGCGGAGGACGTTGTCGTTTCCGATGCAGCCCCGTGGTGGCAGACGACCCTGCGCGCTCTCGATGCTGTGTTCTGCGCACTGGCTGTTGCCGCTGTCGTGATGTATGTGCTGCATACCTACACGGACGTTTTCTCCGAGGAAAAGCGGAAAAATCGTGCCGCCAAAAAGAATTGATGGAGGTGGAACCCGATGAATAAAGGCTTGAAAAATAAAGGGCTGGGCAGCTGGTTCTGCCTTGCCGCAGCGCTGGTCGCGCTGATCACCGGCATTGTATTCCTGTCCACACAGGCCACGGCCGCCCCTCTGGGCCACTCCGGCACGATGCCCGGCGTGGTGCTGCTGGTCGGTGCTGCCGCTTCGCTCGTTTTCTTCTTTGTTTCCGTTCCGTTCAGCGCGCTGATTCAGGCAGTCATTTATAACATTGCCCTGTATCTTGTCGTTGTGCAGTTGTATTTCGTATTTGCCGATGTCATCAACCACGTTACCTTTGCGGGCGGCAACGCCGGTCTGTGCGTGTTTTATATGGTCGGCACTTTCATTGCCTGCCTGCTCAGCGTGATCGCCTGCTTCTGCAAGCAGACGAAAACCGGCGAGGCAAAAGCCACCGGAAAACAGCTTGCTGCCGCCGGTGCGGTGGTCGTGGTCGCTGCGGTCTGCGTGGGCGGTTTCTCCCTGCAGAGCAGCAGCCTGCCCTCGGCCGACAATGCGGAGGTTGCCCCCGATGCGGCGCAGACTTCTGCCGATGGTCCCGTTATGAACTACAACGATAACGAGTATGTTTCCAAGACGCTGGATGACCTGGTTGCCATCCCGCAGGAAACCTGGGAAGCCAAGGAGCCGAACGGGGAAGTCGCCTACTTCTTCGAGGGTCAGTACACCGAGGGCTTCAGCACCATCGTGGATCCGGCCTGTCTGGATATGTACTGCTACACCGACGGTTCGATGTGGGGTTCCTTCAGCGGTCCCAACACCTCCGTGGGCGGCGACTCTATCTCCCATGTTTACGGCTACTGGTACAACTACGATGAAAACGGCGAGAAGAACTTCGTCATTCATCTGCTGGGCAACCAGGACGCCGACGGCACCGTGCGCCCCACCGATGTGGAGGGCGGCGCAGATGCGGATGTCTTCGTCTTTGACACCGACCACGGCGCATACAGCATGGAAGCCAGCCTGAGCTATGGCGTTATGGGCGGTGCGTTCACCCGCAACATCAACATCTACGGTCAGCCCTATGCCCCTGCCAAGAGCCTGACGATCGATGCCTCCAACCTGCGCACTTTCTACACGGGTGACACCTTCAACCCGGGCGAGCTGGTTGTGACGGCTACCCGCGCCAACGGTGCGGAAGAGTCCATCTGGGGCGGTCGCTTGACCTTCACCGGTTACGACAGCGACACCGTAGGCACCAAGACCGTGACGGCCTCCTTCCTGGGTGCAACCGCTACGTTTGAAGTGCAGGTCGAGGAACTGGTCACCGAGCAGTACACGGGCAGCTATGAGCTGGTGCAGGGCGAAACGCCTACCGCAACGGATGCCGTGCTGCTGGTGGATTACTCCCACAAGGTCTGCACGCTGACTGCCGCCGACGGCTCTGCATCCATCACCGGCACGCTGGTGGATGCGCAGGACGATGCCCTTACCATGACCCTGAACGGCAGCGATGCCCTGACGGTGCCCATCACCAAGGGTGAGGACGGCAGCAAGCAGCTGACCATCCCCGCCCACGACGAAATCGTCTCCGGCTGGGGCTCCAGCACCACCTACTCCATCAACGAGGCTGTGGTCACGCTGGCGGCAGAGTAAGCGTCCATTGCCCCTGATAAAACCTAACGGTACTTGCTGAATAAAAGCCGCGTCTGATGTCTGCTTGCAGGCGTTGGATGCGGCTTTTCTTATGAGAAGGGAAAATATATGCAAAATACAGAACTTTTGCTGAAAGAATTGACCTTGGAAGAAAAATGCGCGCTGCTTTCCGGCGCGGAGACCTTCAAAACGCGGGGTATGCCCGAACACGGCATCCCGCAGATCTGGCTGTCGGACGGCCCCCACGGCTTGCGCAAGCAGGCGGGGGAGAGCGACCACTTGGGGCTGAATCCCAGCGTGCCCGCCACCTGCTTCCCCACGGCGTCGGCTGTTGCAAACAGCTGGGATGCCGCGCTGGGCGAGGAAATCGGCGCAGCCTTGGGCGAGGAAGCCGCTGCGCAGGAAGTGTCGGTGGTGTTGGGACCGGGGCTTAACATGAAGCGCAACCCGCTGTGCGGGCGCAGCTTTGAGTATTTCTCCGAGGACCCGTATCTCGCGGGCAAGCTTGCGGCGGGATATATTCGCGGCATCCAGTCCAAGGGCGTAGCTGCCTGCCCGAAGCACTTTGCCGTCAACAGTCAGGAAACGCGGCGTATGGCTTCGGATTCCATCGTGGACGAGCGCACCCTGCGGGAAATTTACCTGACCGGGTTTGAAATTGCCGTCAAAGAGGGGCATCCCCGCAGCATTATGTCGTCCTACAATCTTGTGAACGGTACGTATGCCAACGAGAATAAGCACCTGCTCATGGAGATCTTGCGCGGTGAGTGGGGCTTTGACGGCGCGGTCATCACCGACTGGGGCGGAAGCAACGACCACGCGCTGGGTGTGAAAAACGGTTCCACGCTGGAAATGCCCGCGCCCGGCGGGGACAGCGTGCGCGAACTGCTGGCGGCGGTGGAAAGCGGAAAAATCTCTGAATCCGACATCGACGCCCGCTTGTCAGAGCTGCTGCCGCTGGTGTTTGATACCAAGGCTGCGCTGGACGCTGCCCCGCGCGAGTTTGATGCGGCAGCCCATCATGCGCTTGCCCGCCGCGCCGCCGCGGAAAGTCTTGTGCTGCTGAAAAACGAGGGCTCTTTGCTGCCGTTGGCGGCGGGTACCAAGGTGGCTGTCCTCGGTGATTTTGCCAAGAATCCGCGCTATCAGGGCGCAGGCTCCAGCATGGTGAACTCGACACAGGTGGATGTGCTGCTGGATAAGCTGATCGACTCCGAGCTGAACGTCATCGGGTATCAGCAGGGCTTTGACCGCCACGGTAAGCCGGATGCTGCTTTGCAGAAATCCGCCTGCGAACTGGCGACACAGGCGGATACAGTTATTTTGTGCATGGGTCTGGATGAAATCGCCGAGAGTGAGGGTCTTGACCGCAGCAATTTGCGCCTTGCGCAAAATCAGGTGGATCTGCTGCAGGCTGTGGCGGCTGTCAACCCGAAAATTGTCGTGGTATTGTACAGCGGCAGCGTAGTCGAAACGCCGTGGCTGGACAACTGCCAAGCCATGTTGTACGCCGCCTTAGGCGGTCAGGCGGGGGCGGGCGCCGTTGCGGATGCACTGACCGGCAAGGTCAACCCCTGCGGCAAGCTGGCAGAAACATGGCCGTTGGCCTACGCCGACGTACCCAGCGCCGCCGACTTTGCCACCCGCCGCAAGACCGTGGAGTACCGCGAGGGGCTGTACATCGGCTACCGCTACTTTACCACGGCAGAAAAAGCTGTGCGCTTCCCGTTTGGTTATGGTATGAGCTACACGACGTTTGCGTACAGCGATATGGTCGCCGATGAACAGGGGGTCAGCCTTACCGTAACGAACACCGGCAGTGTGGCAGGAACGGAAATTGTGCAGCTGTATGTTGCTAAAAAGAACAGTGAGCTTTTCCGCCCTGCAAAGGAACTGAAAGGCTTTGCCCGCGTAACGCTTGCCCCCGGTGAGAAACAGCGCATCACCATCATGCTGGACGATAAGGCGTTCCGTTTCTGGAATGTCAAGGCTAACCGCTGGGAAATCGAGGGCGGCGAGTACGAGCTGCTTGTCGGCGCAAGCGTGGAGGACATCCGGCTGTGCGAGAAAATCTCCGTGCATGGAACGGCTGCCGTGCATCCGTATGAAGATGTGGACTTGGATTGCTATTATAAGGGCGATGTGCTGCACGTTTCCGATGCAGACTTTGAAAAGCTGTTGGGGCATCCCATCCCGAACGGAAAAACCAAAATTGACCGCAATCTGACCTTGGGCGAACTGAACCACGCACGCAGCCCGCTGGGGTGGCTTGTCTGGCTTGTGCTGACGATCCTGCTGGATGTCAGCTATAAGCGCGGCAAGCCGGACCTGAACATCTTGTTCCAGTACAATATGCCCCTTCGCGCCTTGGCAAAGATGACGAATGGTGCCATCAGCATGGGCATGGTGGACGGCATTGTCATGGAATTGCAGGGCTTCTGGATCCTGGGTCTTGTGCGGGTGATTTATGAAGCGATTAAGAATGTGGTGCTGAATGCGCAGATGGAAAAGCGTCTGCGCGGTGCTTGATGGAGGTTGCATTTATGCAGTTTTGGAATAATTTTGCGGCAAAACACCCCGCCGCAGCCAAGTGGGTGCGCGAGGGCGGTCTGTTCGTCATCGTGTCGAACCTGATTACCGTGTTCAAGTATCTGCTGCTGCAATTTTTGCCCGCTGCGTTCAGCAGTCTGCCGGTGGTGGATTTCGGCTGGCCCGGCGTGGATGTGACCCTGTTTGGGGAAACCTTCA
>OCPW01001104.1_pt1 | contig 16261 bp, 13 predicted proteins | sample 1538761 | NCBI WGS metagenome assembly OCPW01 (sample SAMN04571724, study PRJEB22368) | human gut metagenome | biome: human gut; material: stool | host: Homo sapiens | place: Luxembourg | collected 2012-09-20
ATCAAGTTTATGCTTTATTAACGAGAAGTTTTCTATAGGGGTGCTGAGTAGTTACATCATTATTGCCTACAGTTAAATATGTATAAATACATCCTGGAAAAGAACTATAACATAGCTATAAACAAAATGTATTTGGTTGTATTGCATCCTGTTTATAATACATATCAAAAGATAGAAGTACCAACTATGGCAAATGCAATCAATAGTATTGTCAAGTATTACAAAACAAAACTATAGCCCGGATAAATGAAAGATATTATATTCTTAACATCATTCCTTCGGTACCAAGGTCAGCTTTTGTTTATTCCATTTGTTACGCCTCCTGTTTTTACTCTTGCAAGTCCATTGTCAAATCCATCAATCCAATTGTATTTACCAAACGGAACAACAACAGAACCATCTAATACGTAACTCCCGTATTGGGATTCTTTATTCTGTACTGTACATAGCTCCTTATTTTCTATATGAATATATTTACCGCTGCCAAGCAAGCGTATGTTCATTCTTCAAATTGCAGATATAAGAGGGCGAAAGGATCGTTAAACAGCTCATCACCAAAACGAGATATTAATTCTTGTTTAAGATTGTCTGGGAATTTGCATTTATAAAACGCACTATCACCTATGCTAGCAACACTAGAAGGGATGACTATCTCTGACAGAGAATCACAACAAGAAAAAGCACTATTACCTATGCTAGTCACACTAGAAGGGATGACTATCTCAAACAGAGAACGACAATCAGAAAATGCATGATCACCTATGCTAGTAACACTAGAAGGGATGACTATCTCTGACAGAGAATCACAACAAGAAAATGCATATTTACCTATGCTAGTAACACTAGAAGGAATGACTATCTCTGACAGAGAATCACAAAAAGAAAATGCACTATCACCTATACTAGTCACACTAGAAGGAATGACTATCTCTGGCAGAGAATTACAACGAGAAAATGCCCAATCACCTATACTAGTCACACTAGAAGGGATGACTATCTCTGACAGAGAACTACACCATGAAAATGCATTATCACCAATGCTAGTCACACTAGAAGGGATGACTATCTCTGACAGAGAACTACACCATGAAAATGCACTATCACCAATGCTAGTAACACTAGAAGGGATGACTATCTCTGACAGAGAATCACATCTATATAATGCACTATCACCTATGCTAGTAACACTAGAAGGGATGACTATCTCTGACAGAGAATCACAACAATAAAATGCAAAATCACCTATGCTAGTAACACTAGAAGGGATGACTATCTCTGACAGAGAACTACAACTAGAAAATGCACCATCACCTATGCTAGTAACACTAGAAGGGATGACTATCTCTGACAGAGAACTACAAGTATCAAATGCACTATCACCTATGCTAGTAACACTAAAAGGGATGACTATCTCTGACAGAGAACTACAACTAGAAAATGCACTATTACATATTATCCTTGTACCCTCTTTAATAGAATAAACTCCACTCAATTCTCCTGGAGCTTTCAACAATTTTCTTCCATCCTTGCTATATTTCACTCCCCATTCATCAACAAAAGCTTCTTTTAACTCTTCTTTTGTTTTTTCAGTTGAAAAATCTTCATTCATCACAGGAGTTATATTGGGCTTTTCGCCAATAAACAATCTAAAAGAACAGGCAGAAAGCTCCTTTCTCGCCAATGCAAGCATGAAAAGAGAGTAAAGTGTGCAGAAATCCTTATCACACATCAATTCCTGCAGGGCAGATATTACCTTGCTATTTGAAGGATTGCGATAATCATTTTCTGAGAAGAGAAGCCTGTCTGACGCACCATAAGTCTCTAACAATGTAGAATTCATGGATATAGCCTTCAATGACAAGGTTATACTTGCCAATGAAAAATCATCTATTGTTTCATCGAAATCATCCATAGTACGTAATGGGTGACTGAAATCCTTGGTACCGATAGTTGGAGATTTGCAACCTTTCATAGAAGACACAAACATTCCATCATAATCCACCAATGTAAGAGAGCCATCAGGACGGATTATGATATTGTCTGGCTTGACGTCTCCATGGGCAAAAGATTGTGAACGGAGCCAAGCCGCCATTTTGCCAAAGCGATAACAAAGCATTGACATGGCAGATTGCTCGTGATAATTTGCTGCAATGTAAGCTTCCATCGTTTCTCCATCCACCCAATCCATCAACAATACAGGGAATTCATCCTCCTCGCATTGACTGTCCACGAAGAGTTCCTTCTCCATATACTTTACAGAAGTAATATATGGAGAATCAACCATATCCAATTCATCCGCAATCTGACGATAGGCATCAGCTCGCCCTTCCTGTTCTTCCGTAAAACACTTGAGGGCATAATATTTCCCGGTACTCTTGTCCTGCATCTTAAACACCACGGCAAAAGCACCACTACTGCGATATGGCTCTCCGTGATCATCTAGTACGGGAGACAGGTAAGCCAACTTATCAAGATTATCGCCAGCATCTTGAATGGCCTTTACATATTCTGATATCAATGGGTACTGCATAGCTTACACGATTATTAATTGACTATCTTAAGTCGCATTTTCAGATGACATGGCAAAAGTACACATTAAATTTCAAACCGCAAAGAAAACTGCAAAAAATGATTAATCATTGCTTATTATTTCTATTTCGATGGAAATATATGAGAGAAAAACCATTTCTATGTCGTGTGTACATCTGTAAATCGGCCAAACAAGAGAGTAGAGGTGGAGAGTGTTGTGTTCTCCACCTCTTATTTTATATATTGAAAAAGGAGAAGGCAAAGGAGGAAGGCTTAGGTGGAAGGGGTTCCTATTTATGATGGTATCGATTTGCCGGTATCTCTTTTTCGTCGTAATAATCAAGGAATAATCTAAAAAGTTACCCAAATATTTTTTCTCCGAATCTGGAAATTAATTCTTGTTTAAGTTTATATGGAAAATAGCAATAAGAAAATGCACCAAGCCCAATGCTGGTAACACTGTCAGGAATTTCGAGGCTTTTCAAAGATTTACAACCGATAAACGCACCAACTCCAATGCTCGTAACACCATCAGGAATAACAACGCTACGCAAAGCATCGCAATAATAAAATGCCCAATCCCCAATGCTAGTTACACTATCGGGGATAACGAGGCTACTCAAAGCAGAGCACTCACCAAATGCATAATTTCCAATGCTAGTAACACTATCAGGAATAATTATATCATTCAAAGAAGAGCAAAATTGAAATGCATTATCCCCAATGCTCGTAACACCATCAGGAAGAACAACGCTACGCAACGAATCGCATTCATTAAATGCCCTATTCCCAATGCTCGTAACACTATCAGGAAAAACAACGCTGCTCAAAGAAGAGCAATCTTCAAATGCACTATCCCCTATGCTCGTAACACTATCAGGAAAAACAACGCTGCTCAAAGAAGAGCAATCTTCAAATGCACTATCCCCAATGCTCGTAACACTATCAGGAAGAACAAGGCTACTCAAAGAAGAGCAATCTTCAAATGCACTATCCCCTATACAAGTTACACCATCAGGAATGATATATGATGTAGTATCTTTGTCTCTAAATGAGATAATTGCATTTTTGTCTTTATCAAACAATACTTTATTGTCATAAATAAAGTAAGGAGACAAACATTTAAGTTCTCCATTCCAGCCAGAAAAAGGATTACCAATAATGTTGCCAACACTGTTAGGAATAACAAGACTACGCAAAGATTCGCAATATGCAAATGCATAATTTCCAATGCTGGTAACACTATCAGGAATAACAAGACTATTCAATGAACGACAACCACTAAATGCCCTATTACAAACAATCTTTGTTCCTTTTCTAATGGAATAAGTACCCTTAAGTTCTTGTGGAACTTTCAATAGTTTTCTTCCATCTTTGCTGTATTTCACGCCAAATTCATCTGTAATGGCCTCGTTTAACTCTGCATTCGTTGCTTCTGTGGACATATCAAGATTATCACCAGCATCTTGACTTGCCTTTACATATTCTGAGATTGTTGGATACTGCATAGCTTTTACATTTAATTATTCGTTTCATTTTGCCGTATGAATATACGACATGGCAAAAGTACACATTAAAATTAAAACCGACAAAAGAAACTGCAGAAAATTGATTAATCATTGCTTATTATTTCTATTTCAATGGAAATATATGAGAGAAAATCTATTTCTATGTCGTGTATACATCTGTAACAAGAGGATAGAGGTGGAGAATGTTCTCCACCTCTTATTTTATATATTGAAAAAGGAGAAGGCAAAGAAGGATGCCCTGAAGGGGAATGGAAGGGCATTTCTATTTATGATTGTATCTATTTTTGCCTATATCTCTTTTTCGTCGTAATAATCAAGGAATAATCTAAAAAGTTACCCAAAATATTTTTTCTCCGAAACGAGAGATTAATTCTTGTTTAATATCGTTTGGAAAATTGTAATCATCAAAGGCACCATCCCCAATACTAGTAACACTATTAGGGATAACTATGTTTGTCAAAGATTCGCAACCATTAAAGGCACCATCCCCTATACTGGTAACGCTATTAGGAATAACTATGTCTGTCAAAGAACCGCATCCCCAAAATGTACCATACCCAATACTAGTTATGCCATCAGGAATAACTATATCTGTCAAAGATTTACAACTCCTAAATGCATTATCCCCAATACTAGTTACGCCATCAGGAATAACGAGGCTACTCAAAGAAGAGCAACCACAAAATGTCCACGTCCCAATGCTAGTCACACTATCAGGGATAACAATACCAGTCAAAGATTCGCAACCATTAAATGCCTCATCCCCAATGCTAGTAACACCATCTGGGATGACAACGCTAGTTAAAGAGTCACATTGGAAAAATACGTCATTCCCAATACCAGTCACACTATCTGGAATAACAATGTCTGACAAAGAAGAGCACTCACAAAATGCCGCATCCCCAATGCTAGTCACACTATTAGGAATAACAACGCTATTCAAAGATTCGCAACCCAGAAATGCCCTATCCCCAATGCTAGTCACACTATTAGGGATGACAATATTGGAGAGAGAAGTACAATAAGAAAATGCCGCATCCCTAATGCTAGCTACGCCATTTGGGATGACTATATTGGAGAGAGAAGTACAACCGGAAAATGCACACACCCCTATGCTAGTCACACTATCAGGAATGATATATGATTCTATGTTTTGATTTCTAAAAGAAATAATTTCACTTTTTTTCATATTGAATAAAACATCATCCTCATAAATGAAGTTGGTGGACAAACATATCAGTTCACCATTCCAGGCAGGAAACGGGTTCCCATTTAAGCAAATTACGCTTTTCGGAAGGGATATATATTCCAACGAGGAACAGCTCATAAATGCATTATTCCCAATGCTGGTGACACCATCAGGGATGTCTATGTTGGTCAGAGAACTACATGTATGAAATGCATCATCCCCAATGCTAGTAACACTATTAGGGATGACAATGTTAGACAGAGAATGGCAACCACAAAATACACCATTTTCAATGCTAGTTACGCCTTCAGGGATGTCTATATTGGACAGAGAAGTACAATTACCAAATGCATCTGCACCAATACTAGTCACACTATCTGGAATTATGATGCTTGTCAAAGATTCGCAAAATGAAAATGCACCATCCCCAATGCTGGTAACACTTTCTGGAATAACAAGCCTACTCAAAGAAGAACAGTCCATAAATGCATAATCCCCAATGAAGGTTACGCCATCAGGAATAACAACGCTACGCAAAGCAGAGCAATGATCAAATGCACTATCACAGATGATTTGTGTACCCTCTTTAATAGAATAAGTACCATTAAGTTCGTAAGGAGCTTTCAACAATTTTCTTCCATCTTTGCTATATTTCACGCCCCATTCATCAATAAAAGCCTCCCTCAACTCTTCATCTGTAGCTTTGGTTGATAAGTCTTCAATTGTTTGAGGAAGGATAGGCTTTTCGCCAATAAACAACCTGAAAGAACATGTAGAAAGTTCCTTTCTTGCCAAAGCAAGCATGAAAAGAGAGTAAAGTGTACAGAAGTCTTTATCACACATCAACCCCTGCAGGGCAGATATTACCTTGCTATTTGATGGATTACGACAATCATTTTCTGAGAAGAGAAGCCTGTCTGATGCACCATAGATATCTAACAAAGTAGAATTCATAGATATAGCCTTCAATGACAAGGCGATGCTTGCCAAAGAAAAATCATCTATTGTTTCATCGAAATCATCCACAGTACGCAATGGATGACAGAAATCCTTGGTACCGACAGTAGGAGATTTACTGCCTTTCATCGCAGGCACAAACATTCCATCATAATCCACCAATACAAGAGAACCATCGGGACGGATAATGATATTGTCTGGCTTGATATCACCATGAGCAAAAGATTGAGTACGGAGCCAAGCTGCCATTTTGCCAAAGCGATAACAAAGCATTGACATGGCTGATTGATTGTGATAGTTTGCCGCAATGTAAACTTCCATCGTTTCACCATCTACCCAATCCATCAACAATACAGGAAATTCATTCTCCTCGCATTGACTGTCCACGAAGAGTTCCTTCTCCATATACTTTACAGAAGTAATATATGGAGAATCAACCATATCCAATTCATCCGCAATCTGACGATAGGCATCAGCTCGCCCTTCCTGTTCTTCCGTAAAACACTTGAGGGCATAATATTTCCCGGTACTCTTGTCCTGCATCTTAAACACCACGGCAAAAGCACCACTACTGCGATATGGCTCTCCGTGATCATCTAGTACGGGAGACAGGTAAGCCAACTTATCAAGATTATCGCCAGCATCTTGAATGGCCTTTACATATTCTGATATCAATGGATACTGCATATTGTATACTGTTGTTTAATTCTTTATCTACGGCTGTTTTTTCAGACTTATCATATAATTCCATCACTTTTTCGGCAGGCATATTCTCTACCAACACCCCATTCCTAACACTAGGCTATCTCATGAATAATACGATAATGCTCCCCAAAATAACTGCCAAGACAACATTGATAATCAAGCTATAATTCAGTTTGGTCTCTATTTTATTCAATGAATTATTGAAAGAGTCTGTAGCCTCTGAAAGTTTTTGCGAAGCAGAATTGGCTGACTCAACAACGGATTTGCAATCTTTATCAAAATCTTCAACTTTCTGCTTATAATCCGTCCCAACAGCGGCAATAAGTTCTTCAACTTTTGCAGTTATCTTTTTAAGTTGAGCAACATATTCTGATGCAGAATCGTGTAATCCATCATACGATTCTATTGTCTTTTCTACTTGCTTTCGAGCTGAATCTAAATTTTTTAGACTTTGTTCCAACTCCTTTAGGGAGTCATTAATTCTCTGATCAATCATAATTCTGTATATTTTTTACTAATATTAATCAATTCATTTACATGTTCCTCCAATTGAATAGCCAACTGGATTTTATCTATGTATTCTTTATCTTTCAAAGCAGCATGCTTTACAAGAAGTTGAGTAAACTCATCTATCAAGGTGGAGTTGCCATCACTTAAATATTGTATATATACTGCTTTATAATCATTGTAAAGTTCTTCCTCTAACATCTCGTTTGCCTCTAATCCAAGATATAGAATGCAGAATACATTGAGAAGGTTTAAAACAGGATTCATTTCTGCTATAGCTCGACGTATCAAACGAACAGCACCCTGCAGATGCTTTATATTGTCCATTTGCGAATCGTTGTTAACGATCTCAGAATCTACAACCCTCATGTATTTTCTCACCAGATCAAAACTTGTAATTTCATCTTCAGAATGGACATCATGATTAGTATCATCCTTCAATGAGAAAGGAACATCTTGCTGTAATTTTGAATCGTATGTAACAAATCCTTCACGTGCATATTTAGAATTGAAGTAGTAATAAATGAAGTCTTTTAGTTCCTCATTTGTTTCCTTCCAATCTTGTTTCGAACTAATAGCCATGTTACAGAACTGTTCCATATCGAGGATTCCTCTTGCTCGCTTATCAGCAATACTCTTATAAATAAAAGATGTAAGATGCTTCAAGCAAGCCATGATTACTCCTTCGGTATTGGCAAGCGCTTTTACCTCTGTCATCATACTTTCTACCCTTTCGGCGGAATAATACTTGCGATAGTATAGTCTGAGATGTTCATAATATTCTGACTCATCTTGGCAAATTGTCGTGATACGGAAAGTTCGTTTTGAATAGTCTTCTGTAAAATCATCAATTAGACCTATAACGCACATTCTATAAATAGCCTTCTGTATGGCATCCTTATAAACAGCAGAACCATAATCACGGATATAGCTATATCCACGACTATTTTTTAAATTTTTGGCATTATATGTATTGAATACAGGCATATTTTTTGCGGAAAGATACTGATTATATCCATCAAGAACTTTCTCATCTTCTTCGTATGATATATAATAAGTTAATATTTGTCCCTTTTCATATCGGTTTATAAATTTGACAATGCCTTGTGAATTTGCAATACACGGCTTGTCTATGTCATAAAACTCCTCATTACTAATCTTTACTTGTAAATTATTCATAAGTAGTTCCATGACAAACAATTCAAACTCTTCACCAAGAAAGTTGCTATCATAGAAGAATTTATTGTTCGTGTAATCTGCAGAAAATTCTTGCCATTTATCAGTCTTTACATTTTTTACCCAAAATTTCCTCGGAGAATACATAATTGTAGCTAATGCCATCTTCTTATCACGCCCAGCACGTCCAGCCTCTTGCACAAAAGACTCTAATGAGCTTGGATAATTCAAATGAAATGTCATTCGTACGTTAGACTTGTCTATACCCATTCCGAAAGCCTTTGTAGCAACCATTATGTTAGTTCTACCTTTGAGAAAAGAATCTTGACAGGCCGTATCATCGCCACCTTTATATGTTGAAATGCTTCTTAACCCACGATTACGAAGAATGGTTTCTACAGTTGGAACGCTGTTATACACATTTGCTTTATATTCCCTATTAGCCCGCAAGCAGAATACTATACCTGCAGTATCAGTATAGGTACGATTATACCAATCCGACTCTACGCCAACACTAAGGTCTGTATGATATATATAACTAACCTTATCGAAGTCCATTAAATTCTCTCGCTCTATAAAACGTTTTTTGATAGTCTCAACTGCATCTTCGTTTTGTATTTCAACTATCTTTCGAGTAGCATCGTCAATAACTTCCAACAAGGTGTTTTCCTTAAGACAATCAACCTCCTTCGATTTTTGAATGTCTTTTGCATCAACCTCATAAACATTATATTGAAGCTCTAGACGATTCGTGTTTTCATACCTAACAGTTGCATCATCCTCTAAAGAATATGCTTTCGGACCAGACAATTCACGTTCTACATCAGCAAGGACATCAAATGATGCCGTTGCAGTAAGGCCAAACAAAGATATATGATTATCTTCTCCTTCCACTTCTTTTGGAAGTACATAATTGAATAAGTTTCTGCCAAGATGAAGGTATGCAAGTCGAAAATCATGTCCCCATTCAGAGACACAATGCACCTCGTCTATTACACCATAAGCGAAATAGACACCTGATTCTCGCATAGAACGCAAAACCTCTCGGAAGCGATAAATACTCAAACGTTCTGGAGACAAGAACATTATTTGAACTTGCGAACCCGTCAATGCAAGTTCACGTTTTCTGCCTTCCTCATAATTCTTAGTGATATCACTATTGATGTATGATATACAGTCTATGCCAATATTTAACAATCCATCATATTGGTCTTTCATCAAACCTTTCAATGGATCCACAACAAGTGTAACCGATGGTTGCAACATAGCCGCAAGCTGATAAGTCAAAGACTTACCACCTCCTGTTGGGAGCAAACCAATTACGCTTTTTAATTGGAGTGCTCTATTTAATATAGGTAATTGCCCTGGACGGAAATTTTCTTTCCTAAAGACGAGGTTTAGGAAATACCTAAGCTTTGAGCAACTATCTTCTATTTTATGATATATACCTTGACTATTTTTCTCAACAAATGGCTTATAATTAATACGTTCTGTAGTATAAAGAACTCTATCTTTGTACACTTTTTCTGACGATCGCACAATAAAATAGCAATCATTTGAAGCCTTAAATTTAGAGAAAGCAACCTCTTTTGCATTGCAAATCTGATCAATCGACACATCAATAACTGCATCGTATTCTATTTCAGACGAAGCATCTTTTTTGGTACTCACAGATAATTTTGGCAATACCATATGATCATAGTCTTTTGTCATGGCTATGAGATTATGGTAAACCTCAGAAAAATCCTCTATAGAAATCTTTGCAACGGAAGTATCATCCTCAATAATGAGAATTTTCCATTCCTGCTTGTTTGTATCCAGTCGCTCAGAGATGATTGCTTCAATAAATGTCTTCTGGATACGTGCAATGGCATTGAGATTCTTTGCTTTTTGTTTATCAGACATAGTTGATACGTATTCCAGAACTCTCTTGCTTGCCAATGTAGGACATCCTCGTGATATTAAATTACTTATTAAGGCATAGACTGGACATAAATTCTTATGGGCAGTCATATCAAAAGGAGCTAATATTTCAAATGCGCCCTGTTTAAGAGACGATTCTGTTATCACATCAGTAAAGGACGCAAAATACTGAATAGGTGCAAAATATTTATACTCATGCAGAATTTCAGATGTCTGTGAAAGACAATAGCTAAAACTATTAATTAAGCAACCATATGCCTTACGAGTAGGATGGAGACCGAAATTCGTTTCTCTAAAATTAGTAAAAATATGAATATGATTTTCTACGAAATAGTTGCGAAAAGATAATATTCGACTTTCATTAAGGTTGGCTGGCCCAATACAAAGCACAATATGATTCTGACCTGAAGAGGTTATCATTTTTGAAACGCCCTTCAAGCTCACTGCTTCAATATCAAGTATGTTAGAAAATATATGGATAGCAGTTGGCTGTTCTACACTTATAGAAGTGATACTATTGCTATTGTCTCCATTGTCCGATGGAAGATACTGTGAGACTGCAATAACATCAGCATTATTAGCTTCCAATGCTTTTTTAACATGTATAACAGCTCTATCTCTTGCAACATCAGAAGGCTCTTCAAGAACAACTTTTCGGATTTTTTTGAGCATGCCATGCTGACGAAGTTTTTCGACAACAGCCATTGTTCCAATACCCTGTCCACAGCCCCAATCGTAAATTTCAATGCCACCAGCTAATTCTGAATAAGGGAACTCATTTTCATCCAAAGCGCGCATAAGTTTATGACGATGCATTGGTCCATATGCAGACATGTAAGCACAACACTGCTCTTCTGTTTCTAACACCGCCGTGCCATGTTCAAGAGTCCTTCCAAGATTGTCTCTATATTCCCAAGCCCGATTTAGAAAACTAACGGGAACAAAAATTCGTGAAATGGATATGACATCATCAATTGTGAGATTTTTAAAAGAACATATTTGCCTATAATAGTCGTCAATTTCAAATTTTCTATTTATATACGTGTCCTGTCCTTTGTAAACGACATGTAGCCGATTGTTCTCCCAAATTGTTTGATGTAAAAATATAGGAGGTCTATAACAAGCTCCACATTGAATATCTATTTCAAATCCAATTTTTTCAAACTGCGCACTACAGATTACTTCAAACTCATTATTTACAAATCCCCAAAGACCATTAAACAAAAAAGGACAATATGGTTCCAATGAGAAATCCCAAAATATGTTCTCACCATCATTCGTAAAATCACCAGCATTATCACATAGAAATGGAAGACTTTCTTTTAATACGATACTTCCATCATCGTATTCAAAATAATAGTTTGAATCCGAAGGAATATCCCCATTAATACAAGTGGGAATGTTCCATTTGGGCATTTCATATGGGTTTAATATCCGCCAAAATTTTCTAACGTTCATGTTCTTTTATTTTCCTGTAATTGTTTCACTCCAAAGGTTATTTTTATGACTCTTATAATTCATTGCAGCAGCTTGTTTGCTTGCATTTGCATAGCAATATTCGCAACCATGCACACAAGTATTATATTCACCAATATCCTTACTTTTTATACATCCGCAAAATGCACGTTGACCTTTGTCCTTATTGTCTCCATGAAGTGCGTACATTCTATTAGGAAGTATAATAGCTCCATCTGGTAACGGATCAGAATCACCAAACAGGCTTTTCTGTGGCATGGGGTAGAATTTGACTTTTAGATAATCCATTATTTTTTTGTCATCATAGGCTAACTTAATGATAAGTGCATCATCAACACAATGATTCTTTCTAACGCCAAACTCTGTCAAGTCTATTTTCTCCCCACAAGTAGCCAGTTCATATCCCCATTTTCGATTAAGCACAGACAATCGACGAGCGAACTCTCGCATTTGATCTTCTTGCCAATCTATATAATTTATATTGGCTTTTTGAAGATTGGCTTGTACCTTACGATAGGAAAGTATATCGGCAAAACTAAACACAAGTTTCTCTGTATATCCCAGTAATTGGTTACCAATATTTTCAACTTTATCAAGCAACTTATCGATATTAATGTTATCTGTGAGAACCAAAGGGTCAAAGCGCCAAATCACATGACCCTTGCCAAGAGCATTGATAAGTTGTTTGAATGTTTCTATACGTTGTTTTAGAGGTGGCACATTTTTTTCTAACCCCTCTTCCTCATAATCATTCAAAGAGTATTGAATATAACATCCTATTCCACGCTGTTTAAGAACTGGTAGATATTGCAATAAAGGCTTGGGATTCTTAGACCAAAACACAATAAATCGTGTGTCTTTGTAAGACACATAACTTTTCACCCCATTAAATGGGTTTGTCCATGCTGAATAACCAGCCTTATCTAGACGATAAAAGAACCAGTCAGCATAGAAAGCCGGAATATCTGTGCTGCGACTTGCAGATATAAGAACCGGGACTTGCATATCTACAACTTCTCCATTCTCTCGTGGAAGTTTTTGTTTAGTCCATGTTGCCATATTTAATTCTATTTAGAAAGATGTATCGTACATCCTTTGATAGTAAATTAATTGAATAGCGTTTCATTTATCACATACTATGAAAAGAATTTCCGCTATTGCTTTTTTCCAATTTCTGTCGGCTTTTTACTTGTAAGGGTAGCATAACGCTCCTTTTATTTCTATATGTCTGAAAATGGTTATTAAAAATTCCAATTTCAACACAAAAGTACAAAAATAATATTTAAATACAAAAGATATTCTTTAAAAATAACGTAAAAACTACGTAAAAATTCTATTTTGCCCATCAAAACTGTTTTTAGAAAATGTTTGAGTTAAAAATCGCAGCAACTCGTTGTAGCTATACAGAAACAGCAACTGCAATCATCCCAGTCGTTGTTATTTCGTTTTTACCGACTTGTTGTTGGGAACACAACTTATAAAACAACGAAACTGGTTCATTTCATTTTACAAAATAACTCCAGCTACAACGACATTTATATCTACGCCCCCTCTTTGTCCATTTCATCAAGAACCTGAGAGTAACAATGCTTGGTTCTGAAAAAATCATCAAGAGTCGCAGAAAGATAGACTTTCGTGTTTGGGATATTCGGCATTAGCAAACATTGTAACTTAGACAGAATATAATAAGACTTTTCTTCCTTATACAGAATATACAAGACTGTATTATGCACTAAATGATTAGTACGATTAACTGCCTTTTTCATATTCTCTACATCTTGGACATTCTCAGAATCCACCATATCCCAATGAAGATCCCAAATTGTAATAAAGACAGAGTCGTTTGAAGCCTCTATCATAAACTTCTCATTTTGATACGTGAAGTAAATGTCATCGTGTTCTATACGAACTTCACAATTAAGCTGCCGGAGCAACTCAAGGCACAAGTCTCTAGTACCAACAGGCAGACTATTATCACTAGGCTGAGGAAGGGAACTTACAATTTCATCCATCTCTTTCTCTGCCTTTCTCTGGCGGATGTAGTACACCAAACTTATACCAATCAATACCGAAATAAAAGGAAACATCATATCTATAACTTCTTAAATTAATACTTTATGAGATGGCAAAGTTAGTTCTTTTTTTGCAAACGGATGCATCAGCAAAAGAAAAACTTACCTCCACAAGCCTTGCGGAGCTAAAACATTTGCAGCATCCACCACCATTTATTATTTTTGCAGCCAAAATAACAATAAAAATAATAGGAATATGGAAAGACTCTTTTTTTTCGTGATTGCCGTTGCGTTAGCATTCGGCGTTGGTTGCCTGGGAAGAAACAGAAAGATTGGTTTCGGATGGGCTTTTGGTATCTCACTCATCAATGTGGTGATTGGTCTCATTGTCGTATTATGCTCTAAGAAGAAAACGCCAAATGAGCTTGAAAAGAAAAACTAAGTTGAAGATTTGGGGATGGGCATGTATTCTGATTGGAGTAATTGGCTTTATCAGTATCATTATGCGTGGCAACCCAAACCTCGGACCGAGCGTTTGGGTTGCCATAGGAGTTTATTTGTTATACAGGAAGAATACCTAAGAAAATTCACTTCCACTCCACAAGTTTTCTATCCAATGGTATCTTTTTAGGTTCGCCACGATTGCCATCAATGAAATAACTCCCGGCTAGACTTTCATCAAACTGGAGAGTGAAGGCTTGGCGGATACGGGCACATTTCTCATTGATAGAATTAGACAGTGGATTCGTCAGGGCTTCGATGCTCTGGCGAATCTTCTCTTCTGAAAGATGAGCCCCGTTGTTGTTCGATTTCTTGCGAATATCCACATAGATATCATATAGCTCTTCCCTATAATCCGACAGACATTTGAAAAGGATTCCCTCCTCATGACGCAAAAAGAGAATATACACCGCCTTTACCAATGGCTCCATCTTGATAGTCATATCATGATAGTCGGGCAGTATGATATCGTAATTCTCCGTGATGACCATTCTACTCAGATTCTTGGGTGGAAAGAGATACTGCTTCAGCACCCAATCGCTTACTCCGCCAAGGCGTAAGTCCTGTACCTGTCGGTACACCTCCTTCATCTTCTGCCTGATATCATAGCTGAATGTTTCATCTGCCGGAATCGGTGTCGGATTAAATATACTGTATGGGAAATCATCGACAGAGCTGAACATCACTTTGCAATCCGGCAACTTATCATACGCAGCCTGCATCAATGGCATAAAATCCTCATCTTCCTCTATAGACAAAGAATAGGAATTGACATAATATATGCCATCCTCCTCATGGTCTAGCTGTAAGATGCTAGGATGTAATTTCTCCTTATTCTTTACTTCTACCAATTGCGACAACAACAAATCGGAAGGAACAGAGATGTTCAAATCCTCTTTATTCATCGCAGGATAGCTATAGAGAGCTGTCTTCCTGATATGAGGACCCAGAAATGGGAAATAATTAAAATGAATTGACTTGCTGATAAACAAGTTGTTGATATCCACGAGATGGTTGATGATGGAAAGGTTCAACTTTTCATCATACCCATTCTCTACAAAGAATACCTCGCCATGTAGGCGTGTTGGGAAGTCGCGAAACTTCAATACCTTTTTTCTTCCAATCTTTCCGGTCATTGCTTACCTATTATTATATGGTTGATTACAAATTTGTCAATATCAGATCTATCTTCTTCTGCATTTATCGAATAGCTAAACACCGAACATGGCAAAAAGAACAAAAAAGACTCACCCTGAGCGCGCTGTTCTAAAGGGAAGCGGGGGTGAGTATGTTGTTACAAAGGTACAAATGTTATTCGAAACAACAAAACTTTTAGCTAAAAAGTTTCGAAAAAAGTTGTGTGATGGGGAATTATAATAAAAAGGAGGGGTATCAGCAGCACATGATTCTTCCAACAAAAGGGATGAGGCTAGGATGAAGTTTAGAAGGAAGTACGCAAGCGATAAAGAACCAACAATCATACGCACGTATAAATCTTTTTTCTCGAAAAAGTATCAAAGTCTCATTTTTGGGTATAAAATAAGACTTATATCTTTAATACACAACACCTTAACATAAATGAGACTTCTCTGAAAATAAAGGGAGAAATATCATCGAAGTATCATAAATTAGGGAGAAGTATCATGATTTCTTGCTTTGTATCGAAAAAAATGCTTTATGAAGTGATAATAATAGCATTTGCAAGGCAATAAACAGGATGTTTTTGCGTTTAGTAAAACAGAATGTTTTATTCTTAA
>OCPW01001108.1_pt1 | contig 16165 bp, 10 predicted proteins | sample 1538761 | NCBI WGS metagenome assembly OCPW01 (sample SAMN04571724, study PRJEB22368) | human gut metagenome | biome: human gut; material: stool | host: Homo sapiens | place: Luxembourg | collected 2012-09-20
CGCTGATCCCCATGTCCATCGTGGCGGTGCAGAAGTTTGCCAAAAAGCTGCTGGCGAACTACTGGGGCGAGTACACCACCCTGGGCGACAGCTTTCTGGAGAATATCCAGGGCCTGACCACCCTGAAGATCTATCAGGCGGACGGCTGGAAGCACGAGGAGATGAATGCCCAGGCCGAGCGGTTCCGCAAGATCACGATGAAGGTGCTGACCATGCAGCTGAACAGCGTGACCCTGATGGACCTGATGGCCTACGGCGGTGCGGGTCTTGGCATCATCAGCGCGGCATCGGCCTTTGCCAAGGGCCAGCTCAGCCTGACCAGCGCCCTGACCATCCTCCTGCTGGCGGCGGATTTCTTCCTGCCCCTGCGCCTGCTGGGCAGCTACTTCCACATTGCCATGAATGGCGCGGCTTCGGCTGAGAAGATCTTCAGGTTGCTCTCTGCCCAGGAGCCTGAAGATGGCGAAAAGACCGCCGACCCGGCCGACAGCACCCTTGCGCTGGAGCATGTCACTTTTGGTTACGAGAAGGAGCGCACCATTCTGCACGATGTGACCCTGACCATCCCGCAGGGCAGTTTTGTCTCGCTGGTGGGCGAAAGCGGCTGCGGCAAGAGCACCATTGCGGCCATCCTGTCCGGTGCCCGCACCGCGACGGAGGGAGAGGTCACGCTGGGCGGCATCCCGGTCAGCGAATGGAAGCAGGCCGACCGTCTGCGCCTGCTGACACTGGTGCCCCACAATGCGGCCATCTTCAAGGGCACGGTGGAGGCCAACCTCCGGATGGCCCGGCCCGATGCAGCCGAAGCCGAGCTCTGGGCGGCCCTGGAGCAGGTGAACCTTGCAGACTTCTGCCGCAGCCAGAGCGGCCTTGCAACGGCGCTCCACGAGGGCGGCTCCAACCTGTCCGGCGGGCAGCGCCAGCGCCTTGCCATGGCCCGTGCCCTGCTGCATGATTCACCCATCTATGTGTTCGACGAGGCGACCTCCAATGTGGATGCCGAGAGCGAGAACGATATCATGAAAGCCATCCACAGCCTGGCGGGAAAGAAAACAGTGATCCTGATCTCCCACCGTCTGGCCAATGTGGTGGACAGCGACTGCATCTATGTGCTGGAGGCAGGCCGCATCGCCGAGCAGGGAACGCACAACGACCTGCTGGCGGCACATGGGGTGTACAGCCGCCTGTACAACGCCCAGAAACAGCTGGAAGACCTTGGGGAGGTGAGCGCATGAACAATACAAAACACCGCAGTCCGTTTGCCATTGCCGCACGGCTGATCGTGCTGGTCCGGCCCATGCTGCCCATCATGCTGGCAGCCATTGTCATGGGTGTCATCGGCCATTTCTGCGCCACCTTTATCACGATCTTCGGCGGCTTTGCCCTGCTCACGGCGGCAGGCCTGCCCAGCCCGCTGGCAGGCGTGGGCACGGCCTTTGTCTGCATCCTTGTCTTTGCCCTGCTGCGCGGCGTGCTGCGCTACGCAGAGCAGGCCTCCAACCACTATATCGCCTTCAAGCTGCTGGCCCTCATCCGGGATAAGGTGTTCGGCGCACTCCGCCGCCTGACTCCTGCCAAGCTGGAGGGCCGTGACCGGGGCGACCTGATCTCCCTGATCACCGCCGACATCGAGCAGCTGGAGGTGTTCTATGCCCACACCATTTCGCCGGTCTGCATCGCGATCCTCTGTGTGACCGGCATGACCTGCTTTACGGCCAGTTATCATATTCTGCCCGCACTGGTGCTGCTGGCAGGCTATCTGCTGGTGGGCATTGCTCTGCCGGTGTGGTCTGCCAGACGGGGCGACAAAGCCGCCCGCGAGTATCGGCAGGCCCTGGCCGACACCAACAGCTATCTGCTGGAAAGCCTGCGCGGCCTGCGGGATATCCTGCAGTACCAGAACACCGCCGCGCGTGCCGAGGGCATTACGGCCCACAGCGAGACGCTGGGGGAGAAGCAGAAGGCCATGAAATACCGTGAGGGCGTGACCGTGGGTGCCGCCAACACCCTCATCGTGCTGACGGCGCTGGCTGTGCTGGGGGTAAGCATCCGGCTGTATCAGAATGGCCAGCTGGGTGCGGAGGGGGTGCTGATCTGCACCCTGTCGGCCCTGAGCTCCTTTGGCCCGGTGGTGGCGTTGGCCAACCTCGGTGCCAGCCTGACCCAGGTGTTCGCCAGTGCCGACCGTGTCCTTGACCTGCTGGATGAGGACCCCGTGACTGCCGATGTGACCGACGGCGCGGATACCACCTTTACCGGTGCACAGGCTGAGCATGTCAGCTTTGCCTACGCCAAGGAAGAGGTGCTCCACGACCTGAGCCTGACCATCCCGGAAAAGAAGATCGTGGGCATCACGGGCCGCTCCGGCAGCGGCAAATCCACCTTCCTGCGGCTGCTCATGCGCTTCTGGGATGTGAGCAGCGGCACCATCCGGTTTGGTGAACGTGACATCCGCACCGTGAACACTGCCGCCCTGCGCGCCCAGGAAAGTCTTGTGACCCAGGAAACGGAGCTGTTTGACGATACCATAGAAAACAACATCCGGATCGCCCGGCGCGATGCCACCCGTGCCGAGGTGGAGGCTGCCTGCAGAAAGGCCGCCCTGGATGGCTTTATCAACAGCCTGCCCAAGGGATATGATACCCCTGTGGGCGAGCTGGGCGGTGCACTCTCCGGCGGTGAGCGCCAGCGCATCGGTGTGGCCCGTGCCTTCCTGCACGATGCACCCTTTCTCCTGCTGGACGAGCCTACCTCCAATCTGGACAGCCTGAACGAAGGGATCATCCTCAAGGCCGTGCGGGATGAGTGCAGGGAAAAGACTGTCCTGCTGGTCTCCCATCGCAGATCCACCATGGCCGTGGCCGACCTGAGCTTCTCGGTAGAGAGCGGACGGCTGAGCTGAGAAAACCGGATATCGAGCAAAAAAGACGCGCTCTGTGATGAGCGCGTCTTTTTTGTGTGCAGGGAGAAATTTACTGCTTGCGTGCAAACACGATGCCGATGGTACCGGGGCCGGAATAGCCGCCGATGGTGGTGCCGATGTCGGTCTCGTAGACATTCTCAAAATTGCCGTACTGCCGCAGTCCGGCCTTGATGGCCTCCATGCAGCCGGGCTTCGCCTGGGTGGAAGAGATGAACACCATGCTGCGGTCGATGTCCTCCCGGTTCGCCAGCTGGTCGGTGACGTACTTGCCCACGCAGATGGGCAGACTGCCCCGGTACTTCCGCACGACTTTCAGTTCACCATCGATGACGGCCAGGCTGGGCTTGATGCCCAGAATGTTGGCCCCGAAGGCCAGCACGCCGGAGCAGCGGCCGCTTTTGGCCATGTAGTCCAGCTGGTTGAGCACAAAGCTCAACTCGACCCGCTTGGCAAGGCCCTGTAAGCGCATGGAAATGTTCTTGGGCGGCAGGCCGTCAGCGGCCCACTTGGCTGCCTGCAGGACGAGATAGCCCTGCCCGGTGCAGATATTCTCGCTGTCCACAACATAGACGTTGCCGAACTCCTGCGCCGCCAGCCGGGCGTTCTGGAAGCAGGAGGAGAATTTGGAGCCGACATTGATGTGGATGACGGCATCGTAGTCTCTGGCAAAGGGGGCGAGGAAGTCGGTGTACTCCACCAGATTGGGGGCGGCGGATTTGGGCATTTTGCCGCCGTTCTGGGCATGAGCGAATACATCGGCGGGGTGGATGGTAACGCCGTCCAGATAGCTTTCCTCCCCCATGAGGATGTGCATGGGGATCAGGCTGATGTTCCACTGCCGGAGCAGCGCTTCGGACAGATCGCAGGTGCTGTCCGCAGTGATCTTGATGTTCAAAATGAGATTCCTCTTTTCCAGCCGCGCGTCCGGCGGCAGTGTGATGGTTCAAAATTTACAGCTATCATACCACAAATACTTCAAAATTGTTAGCTATCAAGCCGATAAAAAATGTAAATCTTTTATGAAGTGTGCAAAAGGGGCGAAAATCCATGGGATATCTGTACAGTTGTAACAAAAATGTGCCGGAGTTTCTGGTTCTTTCCGAAAATTCGCTCGGAACTGTTTATTTTGTCGGCCAAAAATTATATAATAAGTAGTACCCAAGAATTAAGATGGATTCGGTCTGCCTTGCGGCCGTTTGTTTATTGGAGGTTTGCCTGCTTATGTTCGTTACTGATTATACCATGCATCTGCTGGATCATGTAAAAAAGATCCACTTCATCGGCTGCGGCGGCAGCGGTATGTATCCGCTGATCCAGATCCTCACTGCCAAGGGATATGATATCTCCGGCAGCGATGTGCTGGACGGCAGCATCATCCGCTCGGAGCGGGAGATGGGCGTGAAGGTCAGCCTGGGTCATGCTGCGGACAACGTGATCGGCTCTGACCTGGTGGTCTACTCTGCCGCCATTGCCAAGGACAACGTGGAGCTGAACGCCGCCGCTTCCTATGGCATCCCCACTGTGGAGCGCAGCGTTCTGCTGGGCTATGTGAGCCGCCTGTACAAGGACAGCATCTGCGTTTCCGGCACCCACGGCAAGACCACCACGACTTCCATGATCACCACCGCGCTGGAGCTGGCAGGCCGTGATCCCTCTGCAGTCATCGGCGGCAAGCTGCCCCTCATCGGCGGCTACGGCAAGGCCGGCAAGGGTGATGATATCGTCATCGAGGCCTGCGAGTTCGCCGAGACCTTCCTCAAGCTGACCCCCTATATGTCCGTGGTGCTGAACATCGATAACGACCATCTGGACTATTACGGCAGCATGGGCGAGCTGAAGTTTGCCTTCAAGCGCTTTGCCCTGATGACCCATTTTATGATCTTTGCCAATGCAGATGATAAGAACACCATGGATGTCATGTACACCCTGGACCGCCGCGTGCGCACCTTTGCCATTGACAATGCGGCCGATTACCGTGCTGTCAACGTGCAGGAATACAAGCCCGGCTTCTTTGAATTTGATCTGAAGGAGTGGGATACCAATGAGCTGGGCCACATCCGTCTGGCAGTGCCGGGCCGCCACAACATTTACAATGCACTGGCCATGTGTGCTGTCTGCCGCTCTGTGGGCCTGACCGTGGAGGAGTGCGCCAACGCTGCCCTGAACTTCAAGGGGGCAGGCCGCCGTTTTGAGGTCTACGGCGAGTGCAACGGCGCGGTGGTCGTGGACGACTACGCCCACCATCCCACCGAGATCCGCGCGACCCTGAACACCGCCAAGGAGCTGGGCTACAATCGTGTCATCGCAGTCCATCAGCCGTTTACATACAGCCGGACCAAGATGCTGTTCAACGACTTTGTGGATGTGTTCAAGATCCCTGATATCACGGTGATCACCCCCATCATGGGCAGCCGCGAGCCCAACGACCCCACCATTACCAGCGCAAAGCTGGCGGCGCAGATCCCCAACTCTGTGCTGGTGGACAGCCTGGAGGCTGCCGCTGACTGGGTCAAGCAGAACGCCCGGGAGGGCGATCTGGTCATCACTCTGGGCTGCGGCGATATCTATAAGGCCAGCAAGATGATGGTGAAAAAAGACTGATCGTTTGGAATAGCTGAAAGCCGCCGGGTGTTTCACAGACCGAACTGGTCTGCAATACCACCCTGCGAAAGCGCCCTGCCGGGAGACCGGCAGGGCGTTTTTGCGCTATGGGATGGGCGTGATGGAAAATATCTCAAAAATTTTACACAAATCAGACCCGGAAGGGTGGCGGCGGGGGTGGGATTCTGCTATACTGATTCTGGTACGAAAAGGAGGAGAGAGGATATGCCATCTACGTATGCACACCGCCGCTTTGGTGCGGATGTTCTGGTGCAGCTGCCCAGGGAGCTGCGGGAAAAGATCACCCCATACCGGCCGCTGTATGATATGGGCCTGCACGGGCCTGACCTGATGTTCTACTACCGGGCATTGCAGTCCAACCCCGTGAACCGGCTGGGCAACGCCATGCACGAGCAGCCGGGCCGGGTGTTCTTTACCCGGGCCCGGGGCGTGGTGAACACGGCCCGCAACAAGAATGCTGCGTTGGCCTATGCGCTGGGGTTCGTCTGCCACTTTGCACTGGACAGCACCTGCCACCCCTATGTGGAGCGCTACACCCGGGAAAGCGGTGTGAGCCACTGCGAGATCGAGACGGAGTTTGACAACCAGCTGATGCGGGAGGACGGGCTTGACCCGATGCACTTTTTCACGGCGGGGCATATCCGCCCCAACCGGGAGTTTGCAAAGATCATTGCGCCGTTCTACGAAAATGTCACGGCAGACGAGACCTACGGGGCCATGCAGGGCATGGTGCGGGTGCGCCATCTGCTGCAGGCTACCAGCCCGGTCAAGCGCTGGGTGGTGTTGACGGCCCTGAAAGCGGCAGGTACCTATGATGTCATGCACGGGCTGGTGGCGAACCTCCAGCCCAATCCCCGGTGCGAGGCCAGCGACAAAGAGCTGGAAGCGCTGTATCAGCAGGCTCTCCCGCTGGCAGTGCGGCTCATCACGGAATATGTGGAAGGGCTCTCCAACGGCGCACCGCTGGACAAGGCCTATGACCACACCTTCGGAGAATTTTGAGAGGAATGCAAATGAACGAAGCAAAGCAAAAATTTCGCCTGACCAGCCTGGAACGGGCGTGGATCTTATACGATGTGGGCAACTCGGCGTTTGTGCTGCTGGTGGCAACGCTGATCCCCATCTTCTTCAACGCACTGGCTGAGGAGGGCGGCCTGAGCTCGGTGGAGTATCTGGCCTACTGGGGCTATGCCGCCTCGGCGGTCACGGTCATCACGGCGGTGCTCAGCCCGATCCTTGGCACACTGGCGGATACCCGCAACTTCAAAAAGCCCATCTTCACCTTCTGCGTGGCAGTGGGCGTGATCGGCTGCTGCGCCATGGGGATGGCAAGCACCTGGCTGCCGTTCCTGCTCATCTTCATCTTTGCCAAGGTAGGCTTTTCGGGCAGTCTGGTGTTCTATGACTCCATGCTCAGCGATGTGACTGTGCCGGACCGGATGGATGAGGTTTCCTCCAAAGGCTATGCCTGGGGCTACATTGGCAGCTGTGTGCCCTTTGTGGTCTGTCTGGCGCTGGTGCTGGGGGCCGGGAGCATCGGCATCTCCCAGATGACGGCGCTGAACCTTACTCTCTTTATCACTGCCGTCTGGTGGCTGGTGACCACCCTGCCCCTGCTGCGCCAGTATAAGCAGGTGCACTTTGTGGAGGTGCAGGAACATGCCATCCAGCAGAGCTTTGCCCGCATCGGCCACACCCTCCGCCACCTGAAAGAGGACAGGCAGGTGTTCTGGTTCCTGCTGGCCTTTTTCTGCTACATCGATGGTGTGTACACCATCATCGATATGGCCACGGCCTACGGCACGGCCCTGGGGCTGGACACCACCGGCCTGCTGCTGGCGCTGCTGGTCACCCAGATCGTGGCCTTCCCCTCGGCACTGGTGTTCGGGCGGCTGAGCGGGCAATACCCCTCGGGCACCCTCATCCCGGTCTGCATCGCAGCCTATGCGGGCATTGCGTTGTTTGCCTTTTTCCTGAAGCACCAGTGGCAGTTCTGGGTGCTGGCCGTTGTGGTGGGCATGTTCCAGGGCGGCATCCAGGCGCTGAGCCGGAGCCATTTTGCCAAGATCATCCCGCCGGAAAAATCGGGCGAGTACTTCGGTCTGTTCGATATCTGCGGCAAGGGCGCATCCTTTCTGGGCACCATGATCGTCAGTGTGGGCAGCCAGCTGACCGGCAGCGCCAATGTGGGCGTGGGCAGCCTGATCGTGCTGTTCATTGTGGGATTCGTGCTGTTCCGGGTGTCGGATCAAAAGTGAATTGTACCCCCCAGTCACCTGCGGTGACAGCCCCCCTAGTAGTGGGGCCCTTGGCATTTCGCAAAGCCTGACCTCTTTGCCAAGGCCGCCCCTACCAGGGGCGGTGGCATCCCGCAGGGATGACGGTGGGGTTTAACCGCAAGAGCCTTCCCTTTGGGAGGGCCTTTTTTTGTTCGTTGCGTCTTACCGGAAGGCGTGGTACAATAGGGCCAAACACGTTGAAAAAATATGACCCAAAGGAGAAACAACATGAACTATCCCGGTTATACGCTGGTGCGCCGCGAGGACTGCCCGGAGCAGCACGGTGTGCTGACGGTTCTGAACCACGATGTGAGCGGGGCCACTGTCCTGCTGGTGGAGAACGAGGACACCAACAAGGCGTTCGGCATCGGCTTCGGCACCTTCCCCTCCGACGACACCGGTGTGTTCCACATTCTGGAGCACTCGGTGCTGGCGGGCAGCGAGAAGTACCCCGTGACCTCGCCTTTTTTGCAGCTGCTCAAGAGCAGTATGGCCTCCTTCCTGAACGCCATGACCTTCCCGGACAAGACCGTGTATCCCTTTGCCACCCCCAACGAGACCGACTTCAGGAACCTGATGGACGTGTACCTGAACGCCGTGTTCTGCCCGCTGGCCATGGTGGACAAGGCCGTGTTCGAGCAGGAGGGCTGGCACCGGGACGCGGACGGCACGGTGAGCGGTGTGGTCTACAATGAGATGCAGGGTGCGCTGGCCTCCCCGGACGCGCAGCTGCAGAACGCGCTGGAGCGGGCCATGTTCCCGGATACGGCCTACGGCTTTGTGTCCGGCGGCGACCCGGCCTCCATCCCGGCCCTGACCTATGAAAAATACCAGCGGGTGTACCGCCGTCATTACAGTGCCGACAACTGCTGCATCACCCTGTACGGCAAGATGGATATGGCCGGGAAGCTGGCGTTTCTGGATGAGCACTACCTGAGCAGGATGCCCAAGGGCACCAGCCGCCCCCGACTGACGGTGCAGGACCAGCAGGACGGTGTGCGTGTGCACATCCCGTACTACACCGAAAACCCCGAGCCGGATCAGGTGCAGTGTGCGCTGGCCTGGTACACCGGCGCGTTTGCTGACCGGGAGCGCCAGCTGGGCGTGGAGATCCTGCTGGATGCCCTGCTGGGCACCAACCAGTCCCCGCTGAAGGCAGCTCTGCTGGAGCAGAAGCTGGGCGCGGATATCGACATTGGCTTTGACGACAGCACCCTGCAGCCCACGCTGGAGCTGGTGCTGCGGGGGGCCACCGCAGAGACTGCCCCCAAATTTGCAGCTGGCGTGAAACAGGCTGTGACCGACCTGCTGGCAGGGGGCATCCCCGAGGAGCTGCTGCTGGCCAGCCTGAACGCCATGGAGTTTGCCTCCCTGGAGCGCCCGGGCAGCCTGCCCGACGGTGTGCTGGATGCCATCTATGCCGCCACCGGCTGGCTCCACACCGGCGACCCGGCTCTGCTGCTCCACACCGACAAGCTGTTTGCTTCCCTGCGGGAGAAGCTCTCCACCGGCTGGTTCAATGACCTGCTGAAGGATCTGCTGCTGGCCGAGCCGGTGCAGGTGATCCAGACCCCGGCCCTGCCCAAGAAGGACGAAGAGGATGCTGCCCCTGCCCGCAACGACGGCAAGCTGGTGCTGGACCATCCGCTGACCGTGGCCGACCTGGGCGACGGTGACAGGAGCGCTGCCGGTACGGTGGAACCGCTGGCCGGTGCGGAGCTGCTGCACCACCCCTCCAAGGGCAGCCTGTATCTGAATTTCTACTACGACCTGGGCGAGTGCACCCCGGAAGAGGTGCAGTATCTTGACCTGCTGACCGATATTCTGGACGAGCTGGATACCCCCGAGCACACTGCCCGGGAGCTGCAGACCCAGCGCGCCACCTGGCTGGGCAACAGCATGGCCTGCATCAGCTTCTGGACCGGGCGGCAGGAGGGCAGCCCCTGCCATGCAAAGCTCACCTGGAACATGAGCCTGCTGGAGCGGAATCTGGACAAGGCCATTGCGCTGGGCAGTGAGTACCTCTACAAGACCTGCCTGACCGGCCCCAAGGCCGAGGAAGCCTTTGCCCGGGTGCTGAGCCAGCAGAAGCTGAACATGGAGCAGCAGTTCATCCGGCAGGGCAACCAGTACGCTGCCGTTCGTGCCGCCGCCCACTACTCAGTGGAGTATGCCCTGAGCGAGCGGTGCAGCGGTGTGACCGGGTACCACTTCCTGTGCGGCCTGCTGGAACAGGCCGACTGGGCCGCCATGGGCAAAAAGCTGGAGGCGGTGCGGGAAAAGGTGCTGAATCATGCAGCCTTGACCGTCAGCCTGCATGGCAGCGAGGAAGCGCTGGCAAAGCTGCGTGCCCTGCTGCCCGGCAGTGCTTTTGCTGCCCAGGGCCGCACCGCTGCCAAGCCCTACACAGAGGTGCTGACTGCCCCCGTGAACGAGGCCTTTATCATTGACGGCGGCGTGAACTATGATATCCTGACCTGGCCCATGGAACGGCAGGCCGACCGCCGGGTGCTGGCCCGCATTATGAGCTACGAATACCTGTGGCACAACATCCGTGAGGTGGGCGGCGCTTACGGCACCGGAATGCTGACCCGTGCCCAGACCGAGGGACTGTACACCTACCGTGACCCCCACCTGACCGAGAGCTACGAGACCTTTGCCAAGGCCCCCGAGGTGCTGGCAGGCCGGGAGTACACCGAAAAAGACCTGACCGAGTTCATCGTGGGCGCGGTGTCCGAGATGGATTCGCCCAAAAAGCCCAACGCTGAGGCCAAGGAGCTGGACCGCCGGTACTTCTGCGGCATCACCGATGCCATGCTGGCCGCGGACCGCAAGGCCATGTGCAGCGTGACAGCTGAAACGATCCGGGCACAGGCCGCAGACCTTGCAGACCGGATGGCAAACGCCACCCGTGTGGTCTTTGGCAGCAAGGACGCTGTGGAAGCAGGCAAGCAGCTGTTTGACCGCATTGAGACCCTGTAAGCAGAACCGAAACTGAATCTGTAACGAAAGCAGGCACTCTGCCTTTGCCCCGGACGGGGCGGGCGGAGTGCCTGCTTTTTTGCGCAAAAGGCGCTTCACGCACCTGATGTGTCTGCGCGTGAAAAATCCGGGAGAAAAACGGAGATTTCTGCACGGCGCGATACAGCGATGAAAAATGAAAGGTTATTTTATACGGATTGGATTCTGCGACACTAAAAGTACAAAACGGCCCTGCAAAAGTGCGCGCTGTTGCAGGGGACGAAAAGCTGGTATCCTTGTGCCAAGCCAAACAGAAAGGATGTGAGAACACAGGATGGCGCAAGCAAAACAGACGGGCAGGGACAAGAGCCTTGCCAGCCTGCACAAGGCCACCGACACCCTGAGCACCATGCTGGCGCAGGAGGTCAAGGAGCTGAACGCCCGGCAGAAGGCCCAGCGTGCCGATGGCTCTGACCCCGCCCTGATGAAGGGGCTCAAGGAGGCCACGGCGGTGCTGAAGGATCTGGCCGCAGTGGCCAAGACCCTGAACGATCAGGGCGCGGATGCAGAGGCCCGGGCGTGCGGCGTGGTGCTTCTGCCAGCCGTGGAGGACGTATGAATGCAGAGATCGTATGGCGGCCCCAGCCCCGGCAGGCGGAGTTCATGCGCCGCCCGGAACCGGAAGCCCTGTATGGGGGCGCGGCAGGCGGCGGCAAGAGTGACGCGCTGGTGATCGAGGCCCTGCGGCAGGTGCACATCCCCCACTATCGGGGGCTCATCCTGCGCAAGACCTACCCCCAGCTCAGTGATCTGGTGGACAAGAGCATGGCCTACTACAAGCGGGCTTTTCCCACGGCGCAGTACAACGCCACCAGCCATGTGTGGGTGTTCCCCAGCGGGGCAAAGATCTACTTTGGTTCCATGCAGTACACCAAGGACCGCACAAATTATCAGGGCAAGGCCTTCGACTTCATCGGGTTCGATGAGCTGACCCATTTCGAGTGGGAAGAGTACAGCTATATGATGAGCCGCAACCGCCCTACCGGCCCGGGCACCCGGGTCTACCTGCGGGCCACCACCAATCCCGGCGGTGTGGGGCACGGCTGGGTGAAAGCCCGGTTCATCACGCCTGCCCCGCCCGGCACCCCCATTGTGGAACAGTTCCCGGTGCGGATGCCGGACGGAACCGAGAAGGTGCTGGAGCGGGCAAGGGTGTTTATCCCGTCCAGCGTGTTCGACAACCCCGCCCTGCTGGAAAATGACCCGGACTACCTTGCCAGTCTGGCAAGCCTGCCCGAAGCGGAAAAGCAGGCCCTGCTCTATGGCAGCTGGGACAGCTTTTCGGGGCAGGTGTTCACCGAGTGGAGGAACGACCCGGGGCATTATCAGGACCAGCGCTGGACCCATGTCATTGCGCCCTTTGCCATCCCCAGACACTGGAAGATCTACCGGGGGTACGATTTCGGTTTCTCGAAGCCGTTCTCGGTGGGGTGGTATGCGGCGGATGAGGAGGGCAGGCTTTACCGCATCAAGGAGCTGTACGGCTGCACGGGCCGCCCCAACGAGGGCCTGCGCATCGATCCGGTGGAGCAGGCAAGGCGGATCCGGGAGGCAGAGCAGAACGACCCGATGCTCAAGGGCCGCACCATTCTGGGGGTGGCTGACCCCGCCATCTTTGATGAGAGCCGGGGCGAGAGCATTGCCGCCATGATGGAGCGGGGCCCCCATTTTCTCCACTGGGTCCCCGGTGACCACACCCGGCTGGCGGGGAAGATGCAGTTCCACTACCGGCTGGCGTTCGATGGAGAGGGGCGGCCCATGTTTCAGGTGTTCAACACCTGCAGGCACTTCATCCGCACCCTCCCGAACCTGGTCTATGACGAGAGCAATGTGGAGGACATCGACACCCGGCAGGAGGATCATATCTATGACGAGTGCCGCTATGTGCTGATGGAAAATCCCATCTCCCCGCCCCGGCAGACTGTGCAGCCTCCGGTGGGGGATGATCCGCTGGAGCTGCACCGGAGAGCGAGATTTTACAGGGTATAAACCTCTCAGGCGCTTCGCGCCAGCTCCCCTGGTAGGGGAGCCAAGAAACGTTCTTGCCTCTCCTATTGGGAGAGGTGGCATTGCGAAGCAATGACGGAGAAGTTGGACAAAGACGAAACCTGCCTGAGAGGCAGCAAGGAGGTAAACTTGGAAAATATTATGGACGTGATCGGTACAGAGCAGGTGGCCGAAGCCACTGCCATTTTACAGAAATACAAGGCCGGAAAGGCCGCGCTGGACAAACGCATTGTGGACAACGAGCTGTGGTTCCGGATGGGACACTGGAAGAACTACCAGAACCCCATGATGGAGGGCAAGCCCCAGCCTGCCAGTGGGTGGCTGTTCAACAGCATTGCCAACAAGCACGCCGATGCCATGGACAATTACCCGGCCCCCAACGTTCTGCCCCGGGCGGCAGACGATGCGCAGACTGCACAGGTGCTTTCCAGCATCCTGCCGGTGGTGCTGGAGCAGGCAGACTATGAACAGGTGTACAGCGACACCTGGTGGCGCAAGCTCAAGCAGGGCACCGGGGTCAAGGGCGTGTTCTGGGACCCGGAGGCCCGGGGCAGCGTGGGAGAGATCGCCATCCGGCCCATGAACCTGCTCATGCTCTACTGGGAGCCGGGCGTGGCAGATATCCAGGCCTCGCCCCACTTTTTCTCCCTGAGCATGGAGAACACAAAACAGCTGGAAAGCCGCTGGCCCCAGCTGAAGGGCCACAGCGCCAGTGTGCTGGATGTACCCCGTTTTCTCCACGACGGCGGGCTGGACACCACCGAAAAAAGCGTGGTGGTGGACTGGTACTACAAAAAGCCGGACGAGGCCGGACGCACCCTGCTCCACTACTGCAAGTTCTGCAACGGCGTGGTGCTCTACGCCAGCGAGAACGACCCGGCCCTTGCCGGGCGGGGCTTCTACGACCACGGGAAATATCCCTTCGTGTTCGACCCGCTGTTTATGGAAGAGGACAGCCCGGCGGGCTTTGGCTATATCGATGTGATGAAGGAATGCCAGACCGCCATCGACAGGATGAACCATGCCATGGATGAAAATGTCCTGCTGGCATCCAAGCAACGGTATGTGCTCAGCGACACAGCGGGCGTGAACGAGGAGGAACTGGCGGATCTCAGCCGGGACATCGTCCATGTGGCCGGGCGGCTGGGAGACGAGAGCTTCCGCCCGTTGCAGACCGCCGGTTTGCAGGGAAACAGCCTGAGCTACCGCAACAGCCGCATTGAGGAGCTGAAGGAGATCAGCGGAAACCGGGATATGACCCAGGGCGGCACCGCAGGCGGCGTGACGGCGGCAAGTGCCATTGCGGCCCTGCAGGAGGCGGGCAGCAAGCTCTCCCGCGATATGCTCAAAAGTGCCTACCGGGCCTTTGCAAGGGAGTGCTACCTCATCATTGACCTGATGCGGCAGTTTTACGATGAGGAGCGGGTGTTCCGTGTCATCGGGCCTGCCGGAGGCAGAGAGTTCGTGCCCTTTTCCGGGGCAGCGCTGCGTGCCCGCCCCATGGGGCTGATGGGCGGCGTTGAGCTGGGAAGCCGGGAACCGGTGTTTGATATCGTGGTGAGCGCCGAGAAGAAATCCACCTTCAGCCGCCTTTCCCAGAATGAAACGGCGAAGGAGTGCTACCAGCTGGGTTTCTTTGCACCCCAGAATGCCGACGCGGCCCTGGCGGCACTGGAAATGATGGACTTTGAGGGCATCGAAAAAGTGCGCCAGAGGGTGCGGCAGAACGGCACGCTGGCACAGAAGCTGACGGCGGCCCAGATGCAGATCGCGCGGTTCAACGAGAAATTGAGCGGCGCGGAGGAAAATCTGAGCACAAGAGCATTGGCGAAGAACCTCTCCGGCGCTTTGCGCCAGCTCTCCTAACGGGAGAGCCAGGTTCACGCTGCTGCTGGCTTGCCTCCCCTATGAGGGGAGGTGGCACCGCAGGTGACGGAGAGGTTTTACATGAGAAGGAGGCAGAAATGATCAAGGTGAATTATACGGAATTGGACGGCCCTTACGGCCCGGCCATGCGTCTGGAGGCGGCGGGCCATGCAGGCTATGCCCCGGCAGGGCAGGATATCGTGTGCGCCGGTGTCAGCACTCTGATGCAGGCACTGGTCAGCCTGCTGGCGGGCGAGGAAAACGCCCACAGCGATGCTTTTGACGAGCCCGATGGCCCCCGCCTGACGGTGACTGCCGCCCGGCCCTGTACCGCATGGGTCGAGGGGGCCTTTGAGCTGGCCAAGGCGGGCTTTTCCCTGCTGGCCGAGCGCTACCCGGACAATGTCCACTTTGCTGACCGGAGTGCCCGGGGCAAGCAGGAGATGATGGACCTGCAGCTGTTTGCTGACGGCGGCGAAGCGGCTGCCCCTGCCCTGAGCGCGGCCCAGGAGCAGCAGGCTGTGGCATCGGGTACCATGAAGCCCGGTGAGAAAGCGGACGCAAAGCAGGAGACGACCGCCACGGAGGGGGAGAAGGAGGTGAAAGAGACCGAACCGGTCAAGGTGGAAGAAGGGCAGGAACAGGAACCGCCCCGCCCTGCGCTGCCAAAACGTTTCCCGGGAAGCCAGGCTGTGGATGCCCTGCACCGGCGCTGGGCTGCCGAGGAGGCCATGATGCGCCGGGCGGTGCCGGAGTTTTCCCTGCAAAAGGAGCTGGCAGACCCCGAGATGCACCGCCTGATGCAGCTGCCCGGGATGCGGATGCTGGATGCCTACCGGCTGGCCCACTACGGGGATGCCATGCGCCAGACTGCCCGCACCGTGGAGCAGGGCGTGGTGGAGCGCATCCGCCAGCGCGGGGCACGCCCTGCTGAAAACGGCACCCACCCCGGCAGCGCCGCCGTGACCGGTGCGGATGTGAACCGGATGACCCGCAGCCAGCGGGAAGCGCTGGAGCGTCAGGCGCTCCATGGTGCAAAGATCAGTTTTTGAGGGAAAACCCTCTCACCGCTTCGGTCTGGCTTTGCCAGCGCCTTGCGGAGCTCCCCCGAAGGGGGAGCTTGAAATCAATGAAAGAAAGGATAATGACTATGAACAACTTCAACATTCAGCTGTTTGCCGAAACTCCCCTGAACTCCACCACCACTATGACCCCGGAGATGAAGACCTTCTATGAGAAGCGCCTCATCGACCAGGCAGAGCCCCGGCTGGTGCATGACCAGTTTGCGGATTACTATCCTGTGCCCCAGAACGGCGGCAAGACCATCGAGTTCCGCAAGTACGACAGCCTGCCCAAGGCCGCAACTCCGCTGACCGAGGGTGTGACCCCGGACGGTCAGGCCCTGAACGTGACCACCATCACCAGCGACCTGCACCAGTATGGCGGC
>OCPW01001111.1_pt1 | contig 16118 bp, 15 predicted proteins | sample 1538761 | NCBI WGS metagenome assembly OCPW01 (sample SAMN04571724, study PRJEB22368) | human gut metagenome | biome: human gut; material: stool | host: Homo sapiens | place: Luxembourg | collected 2012-09-20
AAAAAACAGTGCAACATATATGTTCTGGACACTTGTATTACTGATTCCGTTCCCAATGCTTTTTGCAGTGCTTATGGACAGTAATCTTGTAAAGGCAAAGGGTGTATGGAAAGCAGTGCTTTATATGCCGGCTCTTACATCTGTAGTTATTTCAGGTACTCTGTTTCGTCTGATGTTCACAGAGTACAGCACAGGACAGATGAACAAAATTGTAATGGCACTCGGCATGGAGCCTTTTAAATGGTTGAAGGTCGGCTGGACAGGAATGGCGGCACTTTTGGTTTTGGCCTGCTGGAGATGGACCGGTGTAAATATGCTCTATTTCCTTTCAGGACTAAAGTCAATTGATACTTCATTGTATGAAGCGGCTGAGATTGATGGAGCAAACGGCTGGCAGAAATTCCGCTACGTGACATTACCTTTACTCAGACCGACAACAATCTATGTTTTGACAATATCAATTTATGCAGGACTTGCGATGTTCCTTGAGTCATACATGCTGTGGGCGGGCAACAATTCGCCAAAGAACATAGGACTCACCATTGTAGGATATCTGTATAAGCGTGGTATTGAGAAAAACGACATGGGTTATGCATGTGCGGTTGGTATGGTGCTTTTGGTTATAGCACTTGCAATTAATATAGTACAGCTTGTATGTAACGGAACATTTAAACGCGAGGAGGACTAAAAAATGGCAGATAAAAAGAAAAAAGTGCGTTCTGTCAAAGACACACCAAGACATAAGGTTGGCGTTGTTTTAGGCACAGGATTCTTCGTAATACTTTGTGCGATAATAGTATTTCCGGTCTTTGCAGGTCTTTTAGCATCGTTTAGACCGGGCAAGGAGCTTATCAGAAGAGGTCTTTCAATTGATCTTGATTTCTCAACGATGAGCCTTGATAATTATACTTATCTGTTTTCAGGCAATGCAGACAGCCAGAAGTATTTTATGTGGTATAAGAACTCTCTTATTATCACCATTGTATCGGTGGTGCTTACACTTCTCATCTGCTACTTTGTAGCTTATGGACTGACAATGTACAATTACAGGCTGAAGAACTTCCTGTTCTTTTTGGTAATTGCAACAATGATGGTACCGTTTGAGATACTTATGCTTCCTCTTTACAAAGAGATTATTGCAATCGGACTTATTGATTCATATGTTGGTGTTATTATAACGGGACTCTGCTCGGCATCGACCATATTTTTCTTCAAGCAGTATCTGTCAGGTCTGCCTAAGGATCTTTTGGATGCGGCAAGAATTGACGGTGCTACAGAGTACGGTATTGCAACAAAAATAATACTCCCACTCACAAAGCCGGCATTTGCTTCTATGGGAATATTGTCAGCGATGGGTGTGTGGAATGCAATCCTTTGGCCATTGCTTGTACTTAAAGGTGCAGAGAAGTTTACACTTCCTATCGGACTTAATACTCTTCTCACACCATACGGAAACAATTATGATGTACTTATTGCAGGCTCGATGTTTGGTATTTTACCGATATTTATTATCTTTTTGATTTTCCAGAAATATATCATCGATGGTATGACCGCAGGAGCTGTTAAGGGTTAGCTTAAAAAATTTATAAATATATAAGAGATAAAGGAGAAAATATGGCAAAAATTATTGTAAATAATGAGAATAAAAAGAGTACAATTGCTCCGGAGATTTATGGACATTTTTCTGAGCATCTCGGAAGATGTATCTACGAGGGATTATTTGTAGGGGAGAATTCAGATATACCAAACGTAAACGGCATGCGTACTGATGTTGTAGATGCATTAAAGGAAATGAAGATACCTGTGCTCCGCTGGCCGGGCGGCTGCTTTGCAGATGAGTATCACTGGATGGATGGAATCGGTCCTAAAGAGAAGAGAAAAAAGATGATCAACACACACTGGGGTGGTGTAGTTGAGGACAACAGCTTCGGAACACATGAGTTTTTTGAGCTTTGCAGACAGTTAGGCTGCAAGACATATGTGAACGGAAATTTAGGAAGCGGAACAGTGCGCGAGATGAGTGAGTGGGTAGAGTACATCACATTTAACGGAGTATCACCTATGGCTGATTTGCGTAAGGAAAACGGACACGAAGACCCATGGACTATTGACTACTTCGGTGTGGGAAATGAGAACTGGGGATGTGGTGGAAACATGCGTCCTGAGCATTATGCAGATGAATATCGCAGATACCAGACTTATGTCAGAAATTATGCAGGCAATCAGCCAATCAATAAAATCTGCTGTGGTCCAAATGTGGATGACTATGAGTGGACAAAGAAGGTGATGGCTACATGCTTCGATCATTGTGAGCCTAGATTCCATGGTCAGATGGATGGATTATCACTTCATTATTACACACTTCCGGAGACAGAGGATGACTGGAATATCAAGGGAAGTGCGACAGATTTTACAGAGGATATTTTTTATCAGACTCTTAAGAGAGGATATTTCATGGAGGAGCTCATCAATCGTCATGGAGCTATAATGGATGAGTATGATCCTGATAAGAATATTGGTCTTATTGTTGATGAGTGGGGCATCTGGTCAGATGTGGAGCCTGGTACCAATCCGGGATTCTTATATCAGCAGAACACGATGCGTGATGCGCTTGTTGCAGGTATGACATTAAACATTTTCAACAAGCATTCCGACCGTGTGAAGATGGCATGTATTGCACAGCTTATAAATGTGCTTCAGTCTGTAATGCTCACAGACGGCGATAAGATGATAAAGACACCTACATATTATGTATTCCATATGATGAGACATCATCAGGGCGCAGCTCTTTTGGACAGCTCTCTTGTAGGAGGAACTACAGTTGGTACAGGAAAGAATGAGCTTCCGAAGGTTTTTGAGTCTGTATCAGAGGATAAGGATGGAGTGATTACAGTCACACTTACAAACAATTCTCTTGAGTCGTCAGAGGATGTTGATATTATGCTCACAAATGAAGGTGACAAATACAGTGTAAGTGAGGCCAGATACATCGAAGGTGCCATGGATGCACACAATACCTTTGAAGCACCTGAGGTAGTGGATGAGAAGGATTTCACAGCATATGAAAATACACAGACCGGTGTGAAGGTTACTCTTCCGGCATGCAGTGTTGTTACACTTAGATTATCGAAATAATATTAAAACAGCTATTCAGAATCACGGGGAATAAAAAGCAGGGTTTCCTGTTCCTCAAGTGGTTCTGAATAGTTATGTATTAAAACAAAATTGTTCAGATTAAGAAAGGACAGATAATATGCCACGGGGATTAAATTACGACAACAAAATTTTATCTATAGTAAATACTGCAGTTGACATGCTTATTCTTGGGATTTTCTGGTTTGTCACCAGCATCCCTCTTGTTACCATAGGTGCATCAACTACGGCAGTTTATTATACTGTAAATAAGTGTATAAGAAATAAAAAGAGCTATGCTTATGTTGAATACTGGAAAGCTTTTAAAAGTAATTTAAAAAAATCAACACTTGCTTTTATTGCATGGCTTATACCGGCAGCTTTTCTTGTGGCAGACTGCATGCTCATGAAACAGCAGCTTAAGGCCGGAACATATCTTGGAATGATGTACTATTTCTTTTTGGTATTATCGGGTGCTGTACTGGCATGGGCATTTTATCTGTTTTCATACATGGCCAGATTTGAGTGTACGGTAAAGGAGGCTCTTAAAAAATCACTTTTCATGATGCTTGCAAATCTTGGCTGGTCCATTTTGCTGGTTGCAGTATTTTTATTCATACTGTTCTGGTGCAGGGACATGCTATGGCTGGTTGTGCTGTTTCCGGGAGGTTTTGGATGTATAAAAAATTATTGTCTGGAGCGTGTGTTCAAGAAATACATGACACCGGAGGATATCGCAAGGGAGCTTGAGGTAAACCGTACATATGCAAGCTGACCTTTTATAATAAGGCACACAGCAAAAAAGTTATAAAAACGGCTATATAATATGGAGAGAGTAGAATATGGATTTAAAGAATATAAAAATAGAGGATCCGTTTTGGGGACATATGCAGGAGCTTGTGACAGATGTTGTCATTCCGTTTCAGGAAGACGTGCTTAATGACAGACAGCCCGGAGTGGAAAAAAGTCATGCAATAGAGAATTTTAAGATTGCAGCAGGCCTTTCACAGGGCGAGTTTTACGGTATGGTCTTTCAGGACAGTGACGTGGCAAAATGGCTTGAGGGAGTGGCATATTCTCTGATAATAAAGCCTGATGCTGCGCTTGAAAAGAGAGCTGATGACATTATAGATATTATCGCTGCAGCACAGCAGCCGGATGGATATCTGAATACATATTTCACAATAAAAGAGCCTGAGCACAGATGGCAGAATCTGCTTGAGTGTCACGAGCTGTACTGTGCAGGCCATATGATGGAGGCTGCTGTCGCATATTATGAGGCTACCGGCAAGGATAAGCTGCTTAAGGTTATGGAAGGCATGGCGGGACACATCATAGACAGATTCGGGCCTGACAAGCTGCCCGGAATACCGGGGCATCAGGAGGTTGAAATAGGTCTGATGCGCATGTATCATGCAACAGGAAATGAGGCCTACAAAAAGCAGGCGAGATATTTTCTTGAGGAGAGGGGAAAAAATCCCGCTTTTTTTGCTGAGGAAGCCGCAAAGCGAGATTGGAAGCATTTTGGCATGATTCCTGAGGATACAAAGTATAACCAGAGCCATGCAACTATCTATGAACAGGATGAAGCGGTAGGACACAGTGTGCGTGCTGTCTATATGTATACAGCTATGGCAGATCTGGCAGCAACGGAGCACGATGAAAAGCTTTTTGCCGCCTGCGAGCGCCTGTGGAATAACATGACAGAAAAGAAGATGTATATAACAGGAGGTATAGGCTCAACAGTGGAGGGAGAGGCCTTTACGAAGGAGTATGAGCTGCCGAATGATATGGCATACGCTGAGACCTGTGCATCGATAGGGCTTGTTTTCTTTGCAAAGCAGATGCTTAAAATGAGCAAAAACGGCAAATACGCAGATGTCATGGAGAGGGAATTATACAACGGAATTATAAGTGGAATGCAGCTTGATGGAAAGAGATTTTTTTATGTGAATCCGCTTGAGGTAAATCCCGGAGTATCGGGAGAAATATTTGGCTATAAGCATGTCATTCCTGAAAGACCGGGCTGGTATACATGTGCATGCTGTCCTCCGAATCTTGTGCGTATGGTTACATCTCTGGGCAGATATGCGTGGGATGAGGATGATGATGTAATCTATTCACATCTTTTCATCGGTCAGGAGGCTCGGCTTAAAAAAGCAGATATAAAGGTTATCAGTGAATATCCGTGGAAGGGACATGTTTCATACAGCATTACGCCGAAGACAGGCGATGAATTTGCTGTTGCAATACATATTCCGGGATATCTGAAGAGCTTTGAGGTGACACTCAATGGCATGAGGTTAAAAGAGAATGATGAGACAAATGCAGATTTGTTCTATTCTTATAGGGATGGCTATATCTATATAAAAAATAAATGGCATGATAACGATGTTATAGAAATCAGCTTCAATATGGATATCCGTGTAATATATGCCAATACAAAGGTAAGAGAGGATATAGGATGTGCAGCTTTGCAAAGAGGTCCGGTAGTGTACGCTTTTGAAGGAGTGGACAATGATGATGATGTGCAGAGTCTGATGATAGATGTGTCAAGGCTTAATGAAGCACAGATTGAAACAGAAGCTGAGGGAATATTAAAGGGTGCGGTTCTTTTAGATATTCCTGCAGTGAGACTTGAAGGCTCAGATGCGCTGTATTCTGAGAAGCCACCGAGACAAAAGTCTGTAATAGCAAGGGCTATACCATATTATATGTGGGGAAATCGCGGACTTAATCAGATGAGGGTATGGATGCATACGTTATTTTGATTTTTAATGATTGGTATTATTATGTATTTGAAATAAAAACCACGAGAGAAATATAAATAAACACAAATAAAGGAGAGGAACTATGTTAGCAGTAAAAAATTACAAATTCTGGTTCTGCACCGGCTCACAGGACCTGTACGGAGATGAGTGCCTTGCAAATGTTGCAGCACATTCAAAGGAGATTGTAGCCAAATTAAATGAGTCAGGAAAGCTTCCGTTTGAGGTAGTCTGGAAGCCAACACTCATCACAAATGAGCTCATCAGAAAGACCTTCAACGAGGCCAATACAGATGATGAGTGCGCCGGTGTTATCGTATGGTGTCATACATTTTCACCTGCAAAGTCATGGATTTTAGGACTCAAGGAGCTCAGAAAGCCGTTACTTCATTTACATACACAGTACAATGAGGAGATTCCATACGATTCAATTGATATGGACTTCATGAATGAGAATCAGGCAGCTCACGGTGACAGAGAGTGGGGACACATTGTTACACGTATGGGTATCGAGCGAAAGGTCGTTGTGGGACACTGGTCAGATCCTGTGGTACAGGAAAAGATTGCATCATGGCAGCGTGTAGCAGTCGGTGTGGTAGAGAGCAGTCACATCCGTGTAATGCGTGTAGCTGACAATATGAGAAATGTTGCTGTTACAGAGGGTGACAAGGTAGAGGCTCAGATTAAGTTTGGCTGGGAAGTGGATGCTTACCCTGTAAATGAAATTGCAGAGTCTGTTGCAGCAGTTTCACAGTCAGATACAAACGCACTCGTAGATGAGTACTATGACAAATACGATATCCTGCTTGAGGGCAGAGATCCTGAGGAGTTCAAGAAGCATGTAGCGGTACAGGCACAGATTGAGCTTGGATTTGAGAGATTCCTTGAGGAGAAGAATTATCAGGCAATCGTAACACACTTTGGTGATCTTGGAGCATTAAAGCAGCTTCCGGGACTTGCAATCCAGCGTCTCATGGAAAAGGGCTATGGCTTTGGAGCTGAGGGCGACTGGAAGGTTGCGGCAATGGTTCGTCTCATGAAGATCATGACAGCAGGAAAGAAGGATGCCAAGGGTACATCAATGCTCGAGGACTACACCTACAATCTCATGAAGGGCAAAGAGGGAATACTCGAGGCTCATATGCTTGAGATTTGTCCATCAATCGCAGACGGTCCTATAAGCATCAAGTGCCAGCCGCTTACAATGGGTGACAGAGAGGATCCGGCAAGACTTGTATTTACATCAAAGGAGGGCACCGGTATCGCCACATCACTTGTTGATTTGGGTGACCGTTTCCGTCTCATTATCAATACAGTTGACTGCAAGAAAACAGAGAAGCCTATGCCAAAGCTTCCTGTAGCAACAAACTTCTGGACACCACAGCCTGACCTTTACACAGGTGCAGAGGCATGGATACTTGCAGGAGGAGCACATCATACAGCGTTCACATATGACCTTACTGCTGAGCAGATGGGCGAGTGGGCAGCCATGATGGGTATTGAGGCTGTATTTATCGATAATGATACAACAATCAGAAACTTCAAGAAGGATCTTATGCTTGGAAATATTTTCTACAAGTAGAATATAGTTACACTTAATAATTGAAATCCCGGGTTGTCTGTCACACTAAGGTTTGTACGGACAACCCGGTTTTTTGTCGGTTGTGAATGATACAAAAATGCAGTTACTTTCCTTGTATTTATAACTGTTTAATGTTACTATAATTTTATCAGAAAACAGGCAGAAGGAGTGTGCATATTATGGCATTAAACATTCCGGTAGGAATCTCGAATTTCACAGAAATAAGATCGAATAATTATTATTATGTTGATAAAACCAATCTGATATATGAGCTTTTACAGTCACCTGGGACGGAGGTTACTATGATTACCAGACCGCGCAGGTTTGGAAAGACACTGGCTATGAGTATGCTTGAGAGTTTTTTTGATATAAGAAAAGCTTCAAAAGTGTTATTTGAGGGTCTTGATATTATGCGCATCAGAGTCTGTGTGAAGAATGGATGAATAAATGGCCTGTAATTTTTGTGTCATTCCGTCAGGTAGATGGTCTGGATTTTGACAGTGCATGTGCGATGCTTTCTTCTGTTATCGCAGAGCTTTTTAATGAGCATTTATATCTGCTTGATGATGAGAGGATTACTGAATACCAGAGAAAGACATTTAGAAATATTGCTGCAGGAGAGGCAACGCAGACCGAGCTTAAGAACAGCTTACGGCTTCTTACAACGCTCATGAATTTGTATTATGACAGACAGGTCATTTTACTTATTGATGAATATGATGTGCCGATTGCAAAGGCAAATGCAGGCGGTTATTACAGACAGATGCTTGATATGATGAAGGGTCTTATGCAGGCATTGAAGGATAATTGCGCCTTAAAATTTGCTGTTGTAACGGGCTGTCTTAAGATTGCGAAGGAAAGTATTTTTACGGGAACGAATAATTTTGTTTCGGATTCTGTTGCAGACTCACGGCTTACCGAGTATTTTGGATTTGTTCAGAGTGAGGTTGATGAGATATTAAAGGATGCTGATATTTTTAATCAGTCAGAAAATATAAGAAAATGGTATGATGGATATCATTTTGGAGATGTGGATGTTTATTGTCCGTGGGATGTGATGAATTACGTGCTTGATTTACAGCGTAAGCCTGATGCAAAACCACTTAGCTATTGGAAAAATACTAGTGATAATGCAATTATCAGATCATTTATCGATTATGCGGGAAGCAGTATTACTCAAAAGCTTGAGACGCTTCTTTCCGGAGGATATATAGTGCAGCAGGTTGATGAAAATCTGACATATGATTATCTTCATTCATCGGAAGAGAACCTGTGGAGCATTTTGTACCTGACCGGATATCTGACAAGTGTCCGGGCAGACGAGTTGGAAAATCCGTTGCCTGAAAGGTTTACTGCTCTGACAATACCAAACGAGGAAATCAGGGAAATATATGAGACAACGGTCATCAGATGGTTTGATGAAAGTGCGCCAAAATGGAACAGAAGCGTATTGTTTGATGCTGTCTGGAAAGGTAATATACAGGAGCTTCAAGGCGAATTAAACAGACTCTTACGCAGAACTATCAGCTATCATGATTACAAAGAGGATTTTTACCATGCATTTCTGGCAGGAATTTTTGCCGGAGCAGGCTATATGGTGGAGTCAAATAAGGAGTATGGCGATGGCAGAAGTGATGTGGTGGTGAAAGACCAGATAAATGGCAGAGTAGCAGTGTTTGAAGCAAAATACACAAGACAGCTTGAAAAGCTTGAGAATGAGTGTGATGAAGCTTTAAAGCAGATAGAGAATCAGATGTATGCAAAGCAGCTTGAAGAGGATTATGATGAGGTGCTCTGCTATGGAATCGCTTTCTTTAAGAAGCGGTGTATGGTGAAAAATAATAATTAAAAATGAGGAAAAGCCGCTGCGTGTATGCAGCGGCTTTTTGTGTAGCTTACTATATGTTTTAATGTATAAGGCTCTCTTATAGTGCTTCCTGAAGTATCTTCACATCCCACTTATTCATCACATCGCCCTCTTTAGCTGCTTCTCCGGTGATCAGGTCAACCATTCCTGCAAGGCTTGCAGGGAGAGTCTGCTTTTCATCAGTGAAATTCATCACAAAGTAAAAGAGTGTATTTTCGCTCTCGCGGCATGTAATTTCAAGACCTGTCTTTTCAGCAATGACACCTGATACAGACACTTCATCTGTGGCTTCATCAAGCACCCTTGCAAGTCCGGCTGCCTCAAGCTGTGTGGCAACATAGTATACATGGCCTTTTCCGTAGATGTTTTTTGTGACAGCAGGCATTCCTGCATAGAAATCGCTTTCATATGTGGCGAGTACTTCTGCACCTTCCGGGTGCATCAGGTCGCACAGCAGATTGCATTTATATTCTTTTCCATCCGAAAAGCTTACAGTGTTTGACTGCTCCGGTGCGAGCGCGTCAATTTCCTCAACCCAGACACCTGCCATCTCGCGGAGCGGTCCCGGATATCCGCCCAGATGCACGTTGTCAGACTGGTCCACAATACCACTCATAAATGTTGTGATGAGAGTACCGCCGTTTTTCACAAACTGCTCAAGCTTTTCCTTCATGCCTTCCTTTACCATGTACAGAACAGGTGCGGCAATTACCTTATATTTTGAAAAATCACCGTCAACCGGAATCATATCGACAGAGATATTTTTGTTGTAAAAATACTCATAATAGTGGTGAATCTGGTCAACATATTTAAGGTCCTGTGTAGGTCCGCTTGTGTACTCAAGTGCCCAGTAATTGTCCCAGTCAAAGATGATTCCCACGTCTGATTTATTACGTGTGCCAAGTGTCCTTGTGCCGAAGCTTTCAAGCTCCCTTCCAAGTTGTGCAGTTTCCCTGAATACTCTTGTGTCGTTTGTTCCGACATGTGCTATTACAGCACCGTGGAATTTCTCGCAGCCACCCTTGCTTCGTCTGAGCTGGAAGAACTGGATAGTGTCTGCACCGTGGGCTATGGTCTGATAGCTCTGTGCACGCATCTGTCCCGGACGCTTCAATGAATTGTAGTGCTGCCAGTTCTGCTGGCTTGGAGTCTGCTCCATGAGCATGAATGGCTCATCCTTAAGACCTCGCATCAAATCGTGAGTCATCGCAACCATGCTCCATGGTGTGTCGTATGCAGGGTAATTATCCCACGACACGATATCCATCTCCTTAGCCCACTTGAAATAGTCAAGCCCCTTGAAGGTACCCATCAGGTTTGTTGTGACAAGTGCATCGGGAATGATAGCTTTTACTGCATCGCGCTCCAGCTTATAGCAGTTCAGCATGCTGTCAGAGTAAAAACGTCTGTAGTCTGTTGATATTCCGGCAAAGCTTGTCATGCCACCCCAGGCCTCCTCGCTGAGCTCGTTAGGTACGACTATCTCATCCCAGTCATAGAAGGTGTGTCCCCAGAACTCTGTGTTCCAGGCATCATTTACGGCATCAAGAGTCTTGTACTTATCCTTGAGCCATACACGAAACTGCTTCTGACAGTTGTCACAGTAACAGTATCCGCCATACTCGTTATTGATGTGCCATACAGAAATATTTTTATTGTCACTATAGCGTTTTGCAAGCTCTGTCACAAGAGCCTTTGCGTACTTCTGATATACCAGGGAGTTCGGACAGAAATTGTGTCTGGCTCCAAATTTATGCTGGCGTCCCTCGTAGTCGGTGCTCATTGTATCAGGATATTTTTTGACCATCCATGCAGGCAGTGCCGCTGTGGATGTTGCCATGACGATGTCGTAGTTTTCATTTGAGAGCATATCAACTATTTCGTCAAGCTCTGTGAAATTATACTCATTCTCAGACGGCTGTATTTTAGCCCATGAAAAAACGTTGATTGTGGCGCTGTTGATATGGGCATCCTTAAAGTATGCCATGTCCTGCTCCCAGACCTCCTTAGGCCACTGGTTTGGATTGTAATCTCCTCCAAAAAGGATTCTTTTGAATTTTGACTGCATTTTTTACCTCCGTTATGGTATTAACCCCAATATTATGATATTCTTAAACTATAAGTGTGTTCCTTATGCACTAATCATATAATAGATTCACGGAAAATAGTATAACATCATAAACCAAATTATATAACATTCTGAAACTAAACCGTTTTTGAAAGGAGAAAGCATGCCTATTTATTTTGGAAGCAATTTCGCAAGAGAACCGTTTCAATTCGACTCTGTCGGTAATGACTGGGAGCAGGAAAGCGTTACCCGCCCGGAGGGGTATCCGCTGTACCATTATTTACAGACGAAGGAGGGTGTGGGTGAGGTAACGGTATACAGCAGAAATCAGGCTGTTTCAGACAATATTTTGTCAAACAGTCATACGATTGAGTTGCAAAAAGGGCAAGGGATTCTTATTGCTCCAAACGTGCCGCACTCCTATCACAATAAAAACATCTCATCCGGCAATAGCCTGCCCTGGAAAACAGAGTTTGCCACTTTTACAGGGACAATGGCGGCAGCCTTCAGGGAAATGTTTGATGAAAAGGAATACCGGCTGATTGATGAGAATAAGGGGATGGATGTGTCGGAAGCGATTAACAGGGCAGTAGAAGACTTTAAGGAACGCTCCAGTGATACGCAAATGCTCTCACTCGACTGTTATGGCATCATGCTTTTGCTTTCAGACCAGTCTAATCACACACACGACAGTGATGACCAAAGCTATGTGCGTTTTATAAAGCCTGTTATAGATGCTATAGAAGAAAGCTACATGGACGATATCAGCGCCAAGGAGCTTGCCGATCGTGTATTTGTATCGCAGCAATATCTATCGCGTGTTTTTACGGAGTTTATGAACTGCTCGGTGTATGAGTACCTGACAAACTACCGTATCAATAAAGCCAAGGAATTACTGCTTATAAACAGCAGGCGCAAGGTGCAGGATATAGCATCTGATGTGGGATACTCAGATGCCAGCCATTTTATCGTCATGTTCAAGAAACTTACAGGGATGACACCGGCGCAGTTTCGGAAGCTGCATATATAAGAGGATGCAACTGTTTCTTGTATTTAATAGGGTTTGATGTTAAGATATATTTATCAGAAAATATGGTGCGAAAATGAATAGCTACAATTGTTTTATAAGAATTAGGAAGTGATAATATGAGTGATAGAAACCGGATATTATGTGAGTTCAGAAATAAGACAAAAAGCATTATGGGTGATTCGTTAAAGCAGATGATATTATATGGTTCATATGCAAGAGGAGATTATGGAGATAATTCGGATATGGATATAATGGTTTTGACGGAGCTGACGGATGATAGGATTATACAGATAGAGGATGAAATATTTGATGCAGCTTATGATATTGAACTTGAGTATGGTGTGCCGATAAGTGTGAATATTAAAAATGAAAAACACTTTAAAAATTGGGTAAACAGCTTGCCGTATTATTCAAATATACAAAAGGAGGGAATTATTATTGCTTGAGGAAAATTGTATTAGTTTAGCAAAATATAGAATGGAAACGTCAATGGAAACTTTAAATGTTGCCAGGGAGTGTTTAGAAAACAAACATTTTAAAGATTCTATAAATAGAGCGTATTATGCTTCCTTTTATGCCGCAAGAGCAGTCTTAGCATTGGAACGTGTTGATTTTAAAAGGCATAAGGATGTTATAGCATATTTTAATAAAAACTATGTTGCAACAGGGATATTTGATCGTGAAATAGGAAGAAATCTTGCAAGACTAAAGCAAAAAAGAGAGTAAAGTGATTATGATGATTTTTTTATTGCATCGAAAGAAGAAGCTCAAAAACAATTTGATAATGCAGAGAGTATAGTAGCTGCAATCATTGAATATATGCGTAAAAATAACAGTGGAACCATTATTTAAGTAAGTGGTTCCACTGTTGTTTTTGTATATATAACATCATCTACAATCCGTATTCCATATTTATCAAGGTCAACCCTGCCGTCTATGACCTCAATGCCATCTGCTCTTAGACGCTTAGCCTGTTCACCGGCTCCGCCGAAGGCAAATGCCCCTGACAGCTCACCCTTTGCATTTACCACCCTATAGCATGGAATTTCATCAGGATTGGGATTCTTGTGCAGGGCATTGCCGACAGCCCGGCACATTTTTTTATTGCCAGCAAGCTCAGCAACCTGTGAATATGTGGCAACACAGCCCTTTGGAATCCTTTTTACAGCCTCATATATGAGCCGGGTCGGATTATAGGTGACAAGGTCATAGCTGTCTGCAATCATGTTTTTTATAGCATCATCCGGTATGCTGCCATCGAGAATGATGGTATTCCAGTTGTCCTTGTTCTGGTGCCAGCCGGGGATGACCGATGGGAAGGCATCTCTCCAGAAGTCTCGCCATGCAGGAGATACCTTGACATTTAAGTTGATAAAACCATTGCGCTCGTAGGTCCATAGGAAAACCTTTTTGCTGTCCTTTACGCGGACTAGCTGCCAGTTTGGGTCGTGGAATGGTGCTTCCTGATATGTATTTGGAAATGATAAGCCGTAGTCTAATGCTTCTTGTCGTGTTTTCATAGATTTTGCCTGCTTTCTTTTTAGGTATACGATTACAGTATAACATAAAAAGAACAAATTTATTGACTTAATTCTTCATACAACCTCTCTATCTCCCCATCTTCCTTAGAATTTACAAACACCAGTGTATCATCCGATTTTATCATGAGAATAGGAGAGTATCCGTCGAATACATACAGGCTGCATTTTCCAAGGGTGCGTCCTTCATACCTGCCGATATCGTAGCTGTCGGTAGAGGCTCCGTTTGTACGCAGGAAACTGTCATCCGGCAGCTCGTCCAGAAGCTTAAGCTCTGTGATGTCATTTACATCAATCTCGCTTGTATAGCCACCGGCAGAAATAGTAAGGTTATTGTTTGTCAGAGTGATTTTTTCCTGTATATTAATCAAAGGAAGCATGCAGACAAACACCAGGATGATACAGCCGGCTACTATTGCACAGGTGATTCCTGTGAAAATCCACGCGCCTTTTTTAGCATAATTAAACGTGTAGTTGCCGGACTGCATGCGGTTTTCAATGAGAATATGTTTGTCGTCGGGATTATAGTAGTAGCCGGTTTTCCAGTATTCATCATCGTCCACATCTATTGGTGAGGTGTTGGCAGACAGCAGTTCCTTCTTTCTGTTTAAGCCCATATAAATTGGAACAATAAATCCCAAAACGGCTATTAACTGAATGAAAATATACACATAATAGGATGATGCCGGAAGTATTCCGGTGATATCTGTGTATAATGCTACATAAATCCATGCGACAGCGTTTAGTCCGCTTAGGAGAAGCATTGCTATGCATTTATATTTCTTCATAGTATTGTTGACAATCAGGTTGAGCTTTGAATCCATGCTGTATACGTGGCGCTCGCTTTTGTTTATAAAAGCATGAAATACCAGCGAAAGTGTGGATATTAAAACAGAGCACAAAAACAGCGAAATAATAAGGATATTGTAATGGGTGTCACCAAGCATAAAGTATGGTATATATGCTGCAAGCTCAGTAATTAAAAAGAGTGCGTGCCATTTATAGCTGACTGTCGTGGCACCGGCTTCTGCTGAAACGCGGGTGTCGATATAAACCTTTTTGCGTTGGGCTTCTATTATCCATCCGTTTTGTTTTTTCAGAGCATACATTTTCCGGTGGGAGTTGTTTGGAATATGAATGATTCCAAATATATATGCAAACATCCAGACAATATATACCAGAACAAAAACGGCAATGTTAATAAAAACAATAAAGCATATCGCAATGGAGATAATCACATTGGCAATCTGAAAGTGTTTCATTTTGCATTTTCCGGTGGTGACGATTTCGGTTACTTCGGCATCTTCTTTGTGAGATGATGGAATATGTACATTGAGATACATGCCGTTTTCATATTTATAGGCGTGTGTGTACGCAAATTGCATACATAGTATGATAATAAGATTTGTAATTATAAAGATAATAAACATCATAATTTCCATAGTCTGCCTCCTCTGCTAAGCGGTACATGGTTTCATTTGTGAATACATTTTATCACACATTGATAAAAATTCCTCACGGCTCATTCCGGTGAGACAGGCCTCAGCACTTAAAAGCTCAAGCTCTGATTCCAGCTTTTCAGTGAAATCTGTATCATCTGCGATGGATTCGGACACAAAAGCGCCGAGCCGTCTGTCTGTACGGATAAATCCCTCATTTTTCAAAATCTGATAAGCTTTATTGACCGTCATTGTGTTTACACCGGCATCGCTTGCAAGCTGGCGTACTGTTGGAAGCTTTTCGCCGGTCTTTAGCTCACCTTTGCCTATTCCCTTTACAATCTGGTTTCTAAGCTGTACGTATATCGGGGTGCTGCTTGACATGTCGAGTTCTATTATCATGTGAACCTCCTGTATCTTACTGTTTATATGTCATAGCCTGTTTGAAATGTATCAATTTTTATGAGCAGGCTGTAATATGACAAAATCTGTAAGTGATATAATTGTATTGTTTGTATTATATATAGTAATACAGACAACCCTTTATGTCAACGGATGTTTTAGCATCAATTATATTGACATTTTGAATATTACAATTATGATTAAAGAGTTATAATGTATCACAACGTAAAAGAATACGATAGTGTCAAATGACCTATGAAAAAACTGAGCAAAAGAAAAAGGCTCAGATGAA